>Ga0209536_100006122_pt1 | contig 18488 bp, 13 predicted proteins | sample DeeMarSeWOR28_12_FD_187461 | JGI IMG/M metagenome (GOLD analysis project Ga0209536, IMG submission 187461) | Marine sediment microbial communities from White Oak River estuary, North Carolina - WOR-2-8_12 (SPAdes) (version 2) | ecosystem: Environmental > Aquatic > Marine > Intertidal zone >... | reverse complement strand
CTTTTCTTTTCTGAATTGCCTTATTCAGTTTGTCTACATACCCTTTGTAATGTTTGTTATAGTGAACATACATCGTTTCTTTGTCGATGAATGATTCTAAGGCAGAGTAAGAGTATGGTAGTCTGTCTATACCAATCTTCTTCATTTCTAATAAAATTTCTTTGCGTGATTTTTCGGTTGTAGATTCTTTAATAGGTTTATTGTCTACAACTTCGTTTTTGATTTGTTCTTCGAGTTCTTTGGCTCTTTCTTTTAGTTTCTTAAAACTCATTTAAGTTTTTACTATAAATAACCCAAAGATGAAAAAAGGTTAAAGTCTCCTTTGTGAAATTTCGTTTAATATTTCTTCTAAAGTATCACCCTTTCCTTCATTGTCTCCCATAACTGTTTCAAAAATGTTTTTCTTTTTGGATAGAATATCATAAATGATACCTTCGATGGTGTTTTCAAATATTGGATAAAATATAGATACATTAGATTTTTGACCATATCTATATGCCCTATCTTCAGCCTGTGCATGGTCAGAAGGAACAAACGATAAGTCATTCATAATAACGGCTTCAGCGGCAGTAAGTGTTATACCAACACCCGCAGCTTTTAAGTTTCCAACAAACACTTTTATTTTGTCGTTTTCTTGAAATTGGTCGACAGAGTGTTGACGTGCAGGTTTACTCATTTTACCATCAAGTTTTACTGCCGATTTACCAAAATGGTCAGCTATTTGGTTTAAGGTGTCTGTAAAATTTGTGAAAATAATTACTTTTTTACCTTGCTCAATGATGTTTTCTGCAATTTCACAAGTTTCTTTTATTTTATTCTCTGCGATTACCTGACGAACTTTCATAAGTTTTGAAAACTGAACAGTCAATGATTTCTTTTCACTATCATCTTCCATCCAATCATAATACTCACCCATCAACGCTTCATATTCTTTTGATTTTAAATTCAAATAAACAGGTGTTAAAATTTTATCAGGTAAATCTAATATGTCTTCTTTTAGTCTTCTTAAAACGTGTGTTTTTGTTCGGTCTCTTAATTCCAAAAGGTTAGAAGAACCATTTACATTCCACACTTTTCTATTACCAACATTGAATTGATATCCTTCACAATAACGAATAACATATGCCATCCAATTATATGCAACAGGTGACTCAACCAAGTTAAGTAGGTTATAATAATTAATTGGTCGTGAGGTCATTGGAGTTCCTGTTAATAACCAAACTTTACCAATTTTGTTGATAATATCATTAATTAACTTTGTTCTTTTCGCTTGAACATTTTGAATATAGTGTGCTTCATCTACAACTACCAAATCAAAACCTTCTTGCAAGATAACGGACTCTTCTTTGTTTTTAATGTCGTGAAAATTCTTTAAAATATCATAGTTAATAATCACAAAATCTGCCGACTCCCACTTTTTCCCTTCAATAATTGAAATGGTTTTATCGGTATAGTTTTCAATTTCCCTCATCCAATTTATCTTTAATGAAGCTGGACATACAATCAATACTCTTTCTGCTCCTGACTCTAATGCTGCAATAACTGTTGAGGTCGTCTTTCCCAAACCCATGTCATCTGCTAAAATATATTTGTCGTGAGCTGCAAGTGTCTCTATTGCTTCTTTTTGGTGTGACAGGGGTGGTCTGTGAGAATATTTTTCATAATCAATTGAAACCTCTTTAACTCTTTGTGTAGGTATTAAAGCAACCTTAGGTAACCAAAAGTCGTGTAATTCTTGATTTTCAAATATCTTACCCCAAATATGAAAAGACTTATCTTTTTCTACCAATATTTTTTCAACATATATTTTTTCAGGTATTTTGGTTAGGAGTTTTTCCTCCATCATTTTTTTACCGAAGTAACTGTCGAGGTCAACCCACTTTCTTGCTAGTTTAGGAACAGTATCATTATATGAAATAATATAGTCTGCCTGTGCTCTTGTAAGTTTGAAATATTTTTGATTTTTACTTTTTTTCTTAATAGAAAGTATGTAGTTATTGAACCCTTCGTATGTTTCTAAAATACGTTGTGCTCTAACTTCAGGTATTTTTGATAAATTATCTTTATTACTTTGCATAGCGAAATATTTATAATATAACTATTATTAAAGTATTTATCAATATATGAGTGCAAGAAAGATACCAATTACAAGATTAGAAAAGTTTTTCGGGTCCGAAGATTTCGAGTTAGAACAAGAAATGGGACGTGAATGGCTTGAAGGTGATATGAACTTCACTTTAGTGTTATATCGTGTTGACCGTCAAAAAACTAATACCGATGATGTTTATGGTGAAACTGAAGAAGATGGTATAAAGTTTTTACCTCCTGTAGAGTTTAGGGGTTATGTTACTATCGAACAACCTGAAAATCAAGATTATTCAAATTCTCGTATGAGTCAAATGGAACCTGGTAATTTAAAGGTCGGTGTGTATCAAAAAGCATTGGATGAGTTAGGTATTGATATTTCATATGGTGACTATATTGGTTATTATGAAACCGAAAAAAGAGTTAGATACTATTCAGTTGTTAATGATGGTAGAGTAGTAAGTGATAATAGACATACTTATGGTGGTTATAAACCTTTTTATAGAAGTATTATTGCATCACCTGTTAATGATGGAGAATTTAGAGGAATATGAGTCGTTTAATAAATGAAATAAAATTTATAAAAAAAAGAATGTCTTATCTATGTGAAGATATTGTTGATGATAAAGTTATATGTGATAATTGTGGGTGGTCTTGGGATATAAGTAATGGAGGTGACGACCCTTATATTTGTCATAAATGTGGTAACAATAATGAAGAAGATAATTACATAGGTAAAAAAGTAATGGTATATTATAATTTACATAAACACACTTTTTCAATTCAATACAAGGGTAAAGTAATAAAACATGCTGATTTTGTTAAACTTAAAGATGTTGAATTTAGAGTAAGACAGGGTGGAATGAATAAAGTTAGAAGAGAAAAATCAAAAAATGTTCATGCGTTTGTTATTGGAACATTAGTTGACTATTGTGATTATCCTTGTAAAAATATGCCCGAAGAACCAAATAATAATATTGTAACTTACAACCCATACAAATATGATTCGTTTGTTATGAAAGACACTGAAGAACCAATCTATAATGCAAAAGAAGTAGAGATGGTTAATTCAAAAAATAAAGTATTTTTTATTAGTGAAATAAAAAGATAATGGCATTACCTAAAAAAATAAAAAAACATTTACCTCTGACTCCTGAAAAAATTCTTTTACAAAGGAGAGAAGAGTTGTTAGAAGAAATTCAAGAGGACGGAACTTATTTACCTAAGTCAATTCTTCATGCTGATTTAGACAGAGGAATGTTAGATTTTGTAAAAGAAGAATTAGAAACTACGGTTAGTGGTAAAAAGATTCCTACCGTAGATTTAATAATAACAACACAGAATTGGGCTCAATTCGCTGAAAGTTGGAATTTTCAAGATTTAGATAAAAATATCAGACCTCCATTTATTGCAACAGTTAGAAATCCTGATGTTAAATTTGGAACTAATCCATCACTACAATACACTATTCCAAATAGGAAACAGTTTTATTATGCGAAAGTCCCAACGTGGGATGGACAAAGAAAAGGTGTAGACATTTATAAAATACCTCAACCTGTTCCTGTGGACATTACATACAATGTAAAAATATTCTGTAATAAGATGAGATATTTAAATGAGTTTAACAAAAAAGTTTTACAAAAGTTTTCATCTCGACAAGCATATACACACATTAAAGGACATTATATTCCAATAATTTTAAACAACTCTTCGGATGAATCGGTATTAGATATTGAAAAAAGAAAATACTATGTTCAAAATTATGAATTTTTAATGATGGGATTTCTTTTAGATGAAGAAGAGTTTGAAGTATCCCCCGCAATTTCAAGAACTGCAACTTTTTTAGAAGTTGATACCTTTAATGTTAAGAGAAGGGCAAAGAAAGAACCTGCAAATCCTGAAAATTTTGATTTAAATGTTGTTTTTAATCAAGGTGTGACTGCATTAACTGAAACATATCGTTATAAAGTTGATTTACAAATTGAAGAAACTAATAATGTTGATAGTTATTCCGTCTATATAAATAACAATTATGTTGGTGACAATTTAAGTGTAATTAAGATTTCTACTAACGATAATATTAGGATTGAGGTTGTTAAATCAGATGATACAAAAAAGGCAAATCTTATTACTAGAGCACGTTTACTTTAATTATTCTCCGTATATATCGGTAACTTCTTTACAGTTTTCTTCAATAAGTTTTTCTAAAAACTTATAAATTTTTAAACCGTGTTTATCACAATATTTTTTAAGTAGTTCGTGAGACTCTGGTGAAATTTTTATGTTTTTAATTCTAGCCATCATTAATTTTTTAAAAGGTAGAAAAAAGGAAGACTTTTTTCCTACTGTTTATAAATATACTCTTACAGTAATAGTTTTTTGATGTTTTTAGTAATATTTATCTATAAAATAAAACTTAAGAAATTATTTAACAATGGCGACAGCAAACAAAGTATTCGTATCTCCAGGTGTTTATACATCTGAAAGAGATTTAAGTTTTGTAGCACAGAGTGTAGGTGTAACGACTCTTGGTATTGTTGGTGAAACACTTTCGGGTCCAGCTTTCGAGCCGATTTTCATCACAAACTTCGATGAGTTCCAAGCTTATTTCGGTGGTACAAACCCAACAAAATTCGTGAATACTCAGATTCCTAAGTATGAGGCAGCATATATTGCAAAGGCTTATTTACAACAATCAAATCAATTGTTCGTAACAAGAGTACTAGGATTATCAGGGTATGACGCAGGACCTTCGTGGTCTATAAAAACAGTAGGTAACTTAGATAGTTCAGGAACAACGGTAACTTCAGTTTCCCCTGGTTTCACTATTACGTTCTCAGGAACTTCAGGTGATAGTACAACTATTTCAGTAACAGATTATTCCTCATTACCTGCATCAATTGAAGACGTAATCACTTTTCCTTATACAACTTATACGGGTGGTGAGTCAACAATATTAGATGATATGGAAGATTTACTTTATGGTGAAATTGTATCTCCATCATCTTCAGGTTCAACATCATATTTTTGGGGTTCAGTAAGTGCTTCAACATTTAATGATGTTACAGGAGCAACACCAAACTACAGTGCAAACACTAACGTATTAGAAGTTGATAACATTTTATTCGAAAATTGTGATTTAACAGCATCTGAAAACGACCCGTGGTATTACGCATTATTTACTGAAACTAATGATGTCTATAATGGTGTTGGTTTTGGTATGGGTGTAACTGGATTAACAAATACAGGTGGTAATAATTATTCAGGAACTGCAGTAGTATACGTAACAAACTACACAGGTTCACCAATGAGTGAATACCACAATTTAGTAGTTGCAACTTTACGTTCAAGAGGTATCGCAACATATTCAACTGATGATGGTCCTGTTTATGAGGTATCGGGATTAACAGATGTGACTATGGATTGTAGTGGTTCGTATTCTGCGGTAACTAAAAATCCTTTTGAAACATTTGCGATTTCAGGTGTTACTAATGATGGCGATACATTTAATTTTAAAACATCATTTAATGTTTCAAATTCTAATTACATCTCAAAAGTATTTGGTAAATCAAACTTCGCAAAACCACGTACTGATGTTCCATTATTCTTAGAGGAAGAATATTATTCAATGTTAAATATTGGATATAGAAAAGGTATGATTAGAGGTTTAGATTGTGACCTATTATCTTTAAATGGTGCAAGAACAGATATAGACAACACAGGTATCGGATGGTATTTAGATAGATACCAAACTCCTGAAACACCATATGTAGTTTCTGAATTACGAGGAACTAAAGTATATGATATGTTTAAATTTATAACGGTATCAGATGGTAACTCAGCAAATAGAGAAGTAAAAATTTCAATTATCAACATTTCATTTAATAATGGAACTTTTGATATTGTTGTTCGTGATTTCTTTGATACTGATGCAAATCCTGTGGTGTTAGAAAAATTCACTAACTGTACGATGGACCCTAATCAAAATAGTTTTGTCGCTAAGAAGATAGGTACTGCTAATGGTGATTTTGAGTTGAAATCAAGATATATTATGTTGGAAATTAATGAAGACGCACCAATTGATTCATTACCTTGTGGTTTCCGTGGATATTTGACAAGACAATATTCGGGTTCTAAATCACCATTCTTAGAATATAAGACTGAATATTACAGACCAGGTCAGGTTATTTTTAACCCACCTTTCGGTAATGCATCTGGAAGTGATAATGAAACAAGAGCTGCGGGAGATAAAGTAAGAAAAGTATACTTAGGTGTATCTAACACAGTAGGTATTGATTCTGACTTCTTCCAATACAAAGGAAAACAAAACCCATTAAACTTAACGACAGATACATCTTCACAACCGTGGGCATACCTAACAAAAGGTTTCCATATGGATTCAGGAGCAACGATTGTTACAATTCCTGCGGATTACACAACATCTGGTCAATCAGCATTTGAAGTTGGTGTTGCAGAGTTTAGAGGAGAACCTCAAGATGAGACTAATCCGTATTACAGACTAAACTCACGTAAGTTTACAATAGCACCTTCAGGTGGTTTTGATGGATGGGACATATATAGAGAATATAGAACTAATGGTGACAGATTTCAATTAGGAGCTGCGGGTTATAGAAATGGTGCAGCACCTTCAATAAACTATCCAAATTCAACAGGATGGGGAGCGTTTAAACAAATTACAGGACCTGACCAATTAACTTGGGGTAACACTGATTACTACTCATACTTATGGGGTCAATATACGTTCCATAATCCTGAAGCGATTAACATTAATGTATTTACAACACCGGGTATTGATTATGTAAATAACTCAAATCTTGTTGAAGAGGCGATTGATATGGTAGAAACAGATAGAGCGGATTCAATCTACATTTGTACTACACCTGATTACCAAATGTTTACACCTACATTAGGTGATTTTGATACTAACTTTATCTATCCTGAAGAGGCTGTAGATAATTTGGAAGAAACAGGTATTGATTCCAACTACACTGCAACTTATTACCCTTGGATTTTAACAAGAGATACGGTTAATAACACACAGATTTATTTACCACCAACATTAGAAGTTGTGAGAAACTTAGCACTTACTGATAATATTGCGTTCCCTTGGTTCGCATCAGCGGGTTATACTCGTGGTTTGGTAAATTCTGTTAAAGCACGTAAGAAATTAACTCAAGAAGACCGAGATACTCTTTATAAAGGTAGACTTAACCCAATTGCAACATTCTCAGATGTGGGAACAGTAATTTGGGGTAACAAAACTTTACAAGTTAGAGAATCTGCACTTGACAGAATTAACGTAAGAAGATTGTTATTACAAGCTCGTAAATTAATCTCAGCAGTAGCTGTAAGATTATTGTTCGAACAGAATGATGAGCAAGTTAGACAAGAGTTCTTAGATTCTGTAAACCCAATCTTAGACGGAATCAGAAGAGACCGTGGTTTGATTGACTTTAGAGTTACAGTTTCTAACACACCTGAAGATTTAGATTCAAACACCCTAACAGGTAAAATTTATCTAAAACCAACGAGAGCACTTGAATTCATTGATATTGAATTCTTAATTACTCCGACAGGTGCATCATTTGAGGATATTTAATAACTCAATATATTTATAATATGGGGACTATTGGTCCCCATAAGCCTTTATTAAACGTTTAAATAAAAATACAAAAATGGAATTCACAAAAAAAACACTTAACGAAGCGTTAGAAATGAAATCTAACGGGAAAAAGTCTTTTTCAGAAAAACCACAAAATATTGTAATTTCTGAATCTCAACTTGAAAGATTAATTGAAAGAATTAAAAACAAAAAATAATGTCTATTAGAAGAATCATTAGAGAATTTTACGAAGAGAAACAACTAATGGAAGGTTTTGACCCTGAAGGTAATCCTGATTTAAAGTATTATGCATTTGATTGGGACGATAATATTGTGACAATGCCGACACAAATTATTCTTTTGACTGAAGATGATGAAGAACTTGGTATGTCTACAGAGGATTTCGCAGATTATCGAGGGTTGATTGGTAAAGAACCTTTTGAATATAAAGGTAAGATGATTGTCGGTTATGCAAATGACCCTTATAGGAATTTTGGAGTAAAAGGGGATAGTGCGTTTATTATTGACTCTATGGTTGCATCTATTGGTCCTTCGTGGGACGATTTTGTGGAATGTATTAATGGTGGTTCAATTTTCGCAATTATAACTGCGAGAGGACATACACCATCGGTTCTTCGTGAAGCAATATATAACTTTATTGTTACTAATCATAATGGAATTAATAAAGACATATTGATTGAGAATCTTAAAAAATATAGAAATATGACAGGTGATGAAACAAAGGACGCTCAAATTATGATTAATGAGTATTTGGACCTTTGTAAGTATTATCCTGTTTCATACGGTGAAGGGTCAGCATCAAACCCTGAAGAAGGAAAAATTAAAGCTTTAAGAGAGTTTATCGTTTATGTAAAAGAAATGAGTGAGAAACTCGGAAAAAGAGCCTTCCTTAAAAATGATGTTAAAAATAATTTCATACCAATGATTGGGTTCTCTGACGATGACCCAGCAAATGTTGAAAAAATTAAATCATTTTTAGATAAAGAGTATGAAGATAAGCCAGTAAGAACTTATTTAACTAAAGGAGGAGATAAAAAAGAAATTTAATAATTATCTATTTTTATTATCTTCTAGTGGAACTTATTGAAAAAAAATAAAAAGTAAATAGAAAAACTTTATAGTTGATATTTATTATAAAATAAAAGTAAGAACAAAAAAACCAAAATACTATGGCTGATTTATTAATGAAAATGCCCGTTCCTTATGAACCTAAAAGAAAAAATAGGTTTATCCTATCATTTCCTTCTTCATTGGGGATTAACTCTTGGTATGTTGAGTCAACATCAAGACCAAACATCCAAATCGCGGCTACAGAGATTCCTTTCCTAAACACATCTACTTATGTTGCTGGTAGATTCACTTGGAATACCATAAACGTAACTTTCCGTGACCCAATCGGTCCTTCAGCGGCACAAGCTCTGATGGAATGGGTTCGTTTACATTCAGAATCCGTAACAGGACGTATGGGGTATGCTGCGGGATATAAGAAAGATATTGATTTAGAAATGTTAGACCCGACAGGTGTGGCTGTTGAAAAATGGATTCTACAAGGAACATTTTTAAGTGATGTAAATTTTGATAGTTTAGGTTATAGTGATGATGCGTTAGCAACAATTACTGCTACGTTACGTCCTGATAGATGTATTTTGGTATATTAATATTTTAACGTAACCTTTACACCCAAAAAAATAATCCATATATTTATACTGTAAAAGTATAAGTGTATGGATTTTTCTTTTTTTACGACAGATAACAAATCAGGTTATAAAACAAAAGAATCGTGGTTAAAAAAAAACAAACCAAATCTTTATAATGAAATTGTAAAATATGCCAGTAATACTGGTATAGTTATGTCATTTAAAGAAAAAATATGGTTTTATTATCATCAATTGACCGAAAGACCAAAATGTTTAACGTGTGATAACGAAATTAAATTTAGAAACCGATTTGATAAACCATATGGTGATTTTTGTTCTTTAAAATGTGCAAATTCAAATAAAGAAGAGTTGTTAAATAGACAAAAAGAAAAGTTCCAAGAAAAATACGGTGTCGATTTTTATCCTCAACATAAAGATTTTATTGTAAAACAAAAAAGAACCAAAAAAAATAGATATGGGGATGAGAATTATAATAATGTAGAAAAGTCCAAACTAACTAAAAAACGTAAGTATGGGGACGAGAATTATAACAATATAGAAAAAACCAAGAATACTAATATTAAACTATATGGTAATGAAAATTATTCAAAAAGTAGTTCATATAAAAATAAAATAAAAAGAAAGTATAAGGAAAGGTATAAAGATTTAGATATTGTTGATGTTAAGAAAGAGTTAGTGTCTATTAAATGTGATAAATGTGGTGAGACTAGTGAAGTTACAAAACAATTACTTTATGAAAGAAGTAAAAGAAATTATGATGTGTGTCTTTCTTGTAATCCCATAGGTAATGGAAATAGGAGTGGTTATGAAGTGGAATTGTCCGACTTTTTAAATGAGTTAAAAGTTTTTCATCAGACAAATAAAAAAGTGGGTAATGATAATATTGAAGTTGATATATTAATTCCAGATTACCAATTAGCAATTGAGATAAATGGATTATATTGGCATAATGAGTTATTTAAATCAAAAAACTTTCACTTAAATAAAACTTTAAAATGTCAAGAAGAAGGTATTGATTTAATTCACATATTTGAAGATGAGTGGGTGTATAAACGAGAAATTGTTAAATCTATTATTATGAATAGACTTGGATTAAGTGATAATAGAATATACGCTCGTAAATGTGAGGTTAAAGAAGTTGATAGAAAAACTGCAATGAATTTTATGGAAGATAACCATATTCAAGGGAAGGTTAATTCTTCAATTAGAATTGGGTTATATCATAATGATATTTTGGTTTCTTTAATGACATTTTCAAAAGGTAGGGTGATTATGGGTGGTAAAATAGATGAGTGGGAGTTAAATCGATTCTGTAATTTACGGAATACTTCAATAATTGGAGGTTTTTCTAAACTTTTAAAATATTTTACAAAAAAATATAAACCAAATAAAATTATATCATATTCGGATATTCGATTATTTAATGGAGATATCTATGAAAAAAATAGTTTTGTTAAAATATCACAATCCAAACCAAACTATTGGTATATTATTAATGGATTAAGACACTATCGTTTTAATTATCGAAAGTCTAAATTGGTTAAAGAAGGTTATGATTCTAATTTAACTGAGTCTCAAATAATGTTTAACAGAAAAATATATAGAATTTATGATTGTGGTAATATTCGGTGGGAATATAACTATTGATTAAAAATTAATAAATGATATATTTAAAATCTAGAGGTTAATTTACTTCTATAAATATTTTATTTAATACATCTATGGATAATACACAACAATACGGACAAATGAACCTGAATTTACCACACGATGTGGTTCCCTTACCTTCACAAGGTCTTTTTTATAAAAATAAAAAGAAATCATTAAAGGTGGGTTATTTAACTGCTCAGGATGAAAATATTTTGTTATCTACAAACGGAAATAAAAATATTATAACTACTTTATTAAAAAATAAAATTTATGAACCTGATTTTAATATTAATGAATTGTTAGATGGTGATGCCGAGGCGATTCTAATATTTTTAAGAAACACTGCGTTTGGTTCTGACTATAATTTTAAATTAAAAGACCCTAAAACAGGTAAAGAGTTTGAGTCTACTATTATGTTAGATGAGTTGGATATTATTCAACCAAAAATAAAACCTAATAATGAAGGTCTTTTTGAATTTAATCTACCTAAAAGTGGTGTAAACGTTAAATGTCGATTATTGGGTATTAATGAAACTACCGAATTAAGTAGTTTAGAAGAAAGTTATCCTAATGGGGTTATTATACCAATTGTTACTAAAAAACTCGAAAAATATATCGTTTCTATTGATGGAGATACTAATAGAGAGAATATTGCAACTTTTGTAAATACATTACCTATTATGGATTCTAAGTTTATTAGAAACACAATGTCAGATTGTGAACCGAGATTAGACCTTAATAGAACAGTTATGGCCCCGTCAGGAGAAAAAGTGAATGTACGTATCACTTTCGGGGCAGAGTTTTTTCGTCCTTTCTTCTGATTACAAACGCACTATGCTTGATGAGTTCTATTATCTGAGTAAACATGTTAATATGTCATATTCAGACCTTATGATTATGCCTACATTTGAAAGGAAATATTTTATTAATAAATTATCGTCTGAATTTGAAAAAAGAAATGAAGAAATTGAAAAGGCTCGTAATAAATCTCGTTAAACGATATTTATAGTAAAAGTTTAATATGTTTTTTGCACAAGGTAAAGGTCTTGAAGAATCAATGAAGAATGTTGCCGGCTATACTAAGTTGGCTGATGTCAATGTTAAAAATTTAGTTACAACTTTAGCCGACAGTATAACAAATGTAAGGGGTAATTTGGATACTGCTTTTGCAATTCAGCAACAAACCGCAAAACAAGTACGAGAAACACTTGGACAGACAAGGGTTGTAAGTAATCAGGTAAAGAACGTGATTGCTCAAGCGTCAAAAGCTACAGGATTAATTGGTATTCATGCTGATAAAAATATTGAGTTATTTGGTGCATTAAATGCTTCGATGCAGAGGAACACATTCTTCACTGACGAACAAATTACAAAATTCCAAGCCTTAGGTTTTACCGCAAACCTTACCGCACAAGAATTGGCTCAAATGGCAACTTCATTTGATACATTAGGTTTTACGACCGATGAGACACTATCGACTATGGAAATGATGACCAAAGAAGCTAGGTCTTATGGTTTGAATGTATCACAATTTATGGCCCAAGTTAATAAAAACTTAGGTTTAATGGTTGGTTACAACTTCAAAAATGGTGTTGATGGACTCGCTAAAATGGTTGCTCAAGCTCAAGCGTTAAGAATTGATATGGCACAAACAAAAACTTTTGCTGATGGTTTATTAGACCCAAGTAAGGCTATTGAAACGGCTGCTGGATTTCAAATGTTAGGGGGTGAAATTGGTGCATTAGGGGACCCATTTAAATTATTAAATATGGCTCAGACCGATATGGCAGGTTTGCAAGATGAATTAGTTAAAATGGCATCTGCGTCAGTATCTTTTAATAAGCAAACAGGTAAATTTGATATACCTGTTACTCAAATGTATCGATTGAGAGAAGCTGCTGATTTAGCTAATATGTCATACGAAGATTTCACTGAGATGGCGATGAATGCGGCACAAAGAACCGAAAAACTTAAATTACTTGACCAATTTAATACCGTCCCTGAAGAGCAAAAAGAATTAATTGCAAGTTTAGGTAAGATAGGTGCTAATGGTAATTTAGAAATAACAATGCCTGACGGTACGGTTAAAAAGATTGGTGAAGGTTTTAATGAATTGGTTGGTAGTGACTATGGGGAATTACAAAAAATGTTGGATGTTAATAATATGAGTGAACTTGATGTTGCTAGAGCATCTTTGGGTTATTTGGAAGAAATTAAATATGCTCAGAATACACTTATTAAATTAATGGCTTTAAATGTTGTACAATCGGAAGGGTTTGAAAATCTAGGTGAAAATCTTTCAAAGTCTCAAAGACTACTAACAAACGAACTTATGAAAAAAGACCCCGAAATGGAACTTCCAGATACAATTATAGAGGGTTTTGGTACAGTTGCAACTGCATTAAACGTAAATCAAAAAAATGCAGAAGATTTTGCAGATTTCGTGGCAAAAGTAGTTAATACTATTTCTAATACTATAGATACGGGTGTGAGGATGGCGTTGGATAAACTTGATTTTGACGACGTTATATCAAGTTTTAAAGACAAATTAGAAGAATTTGATTTAAATGAATTATTTTCAGGTATTACAGATGTGATATTCCCTAATAAAGTTAATGCATATTTTCAAAGAGATAATTTTCCAAATAGTAATAATAATGATACGTTTCAAAGAAATAGTAATAATGATACGTTTCAAAGAAATAGTAATAATAGTAACTCAAACGAACAACCAGTTCAAAGTAATAATGTAAATACTCAAATATTACCGACTAACCTATCACCTACTCCTCAACCTATAGATACTAATTCCATTAATAACAATGCGGTTAATAACATTTCAACTGCGAGTAATAATAATAATCAAACAACACCATCACCTCAAAATAATCAAACACCACAATTTCAGATAAATGGTGAAGTTAAATTGACGATAGCTGACCTACCAACTAATTCTAATATTAGTAAAGAAACATTAGCAGAGTTATTGGTTAGAAACCCACAAGCGATGAGTATTATTGAATCACAATTAAATAATATTAATACTTGGGCTTAATTAATACAATTAACAACGAGTGTGCCTAATATAAAATTATATTATCATCTATTTATGTAAAAAGAATATATAGATGCCAAGTCCATTATCATTTAATTCTACAGAGAACTTTAGAAAAAAATTGTTGGTTAGAAATTTACAACCATACAATAGTGATGGTTTCGTACCAACAAGTTCAGCTGGTGAGGTTGAGTTTAACCTTAATGACCAATCGGTTAATGACTCTGTCGAGGTTGAGGTTATAGGTCAAGAAGAGTCTAAAATTGCTTACACTAAAAATACTTATGGACCTGATGGTGGGTTTAACGAACCTATAAGTGTTGATGACGTATTTAATACGAGTATTGTTTCGAGTGTTGGTAAAGGACCTTACGGTGATTTTATTGCTTCTAGTTATAACTCATTTAGTATTTTAACCAGTAATAATCCACAAGGGGACAATGGTTCATTGTCTCAGGATTCTGATTTAGCAAGAATAGCTGCGGAATCATTAAAGGCAGAATTTCAATATAGAGTTTCTCAAGAAACTTACCAACAAACATTAGGTAGGGTTAATGCTTTTGATGCGTTATCAGACCCATTTGATTTATTGGGTATTGTTACAGGTAATCAATCAATAATTGAAAGAGATTGGAAAATATCTGTTCCTAAAAGTATTATAGGTAAAGGTTTAGATTTTATTAGTAGAATAACGGGTGTTTATTCGCCTTATTCGTGGATTCCTGGTGATTATTTTAGTGGTGAACCTCGAAAATTACTATTAAATCAGGCCGCAAATAAAGTGACAGGTTTATTTGATAAAAGAGGGGTTCTTAAATTACCTACCGAAAAAACAGGAATGCAAACATTCTTGGATAATACTGGTGGTGGTCAAAGGTCAAGATTGTTTAAAGGATTATCATTAAATAGATATGTTCCTGATTACAATAAAAATTTCTTAACTGATTTATTTACTAGAGTTCCTGAACAAAATTATTATGTTGGTAGTTCACAACAAGAACTAAGAGATATTATTTCTCCTGCACAATCATTACCTTTAGACCAAGATGGTAATAAGTCACAAACACCTGTATTTGGGTATGATGAGGTTGCTAAAATATACGAAAACAAAGAAAAAGATAATACCTTTAAATTTGGATTAAACCAAACATCTACATATGATAGTGGTGGGGTTCAAGGAGGTTTTACGTGGGTTTCACCAAAAAGAAAAGACCAAGCAGGTCAAAAAGTAGGTCGTGGAGGTGAATTTTATGGAACTATTGATGCGGATTGGACTGAAGGTGGTATACAAAATACATTTGAAGCTGGACAATCTGTTGAAGGTGCGGGTAATTATGAATTTACTAAGGGTTCGATATTAGACAATACACAAAAACTTATTAATTCTGCCGATGAAGTTACAGGTGTAAGAAGGTTACAACACGTAGGTAACGCAATAAATCAAGTATCGAAGGTATTTCACGATGGAACACGAGAATTAACAAAAGGTTCTAGAGTTATTGCTTATTTTGATGAAAATAATGAGATAGTTGGAAAAGAATATTGTAGAGTGTTTACTAAAGATACTCCTTATTACTCTATGGGTGACTTACAAAAAGGTGATGGTATTACCACTGCAAATCGTAAATTCACTTATTCTGTATTAGATAACACATATAACTTAAATATTGCACCTATTAGAGGTGATGATTCGACAAATCTTACTAATAATGATTTTACTAGTGAAGGTGTTAAAAAGTATATGTTTTCATTGGAGAATTTAGCGTGGAGAACATCAAGAAGAAAGGGGTTGACTTATCAAGACTTACCTCACTGTGAGAGAGGACCTAATGGTGGTCGTATAATGTGGTTTCCACCTTACGATATTAAAGTTAGTGAAACTAATAGTGCCAATTGGAATACTAATCAATTTATTGGTCGACCTGAACCAATATATACTTATGGTAATACTACAAGACAGGGTAGTTTATCGTGGAAGATAGTTGTTGACCATCCATCGATATTGAATGCTATTGTTGATAAGGAGTTGGCAAGAGAAAGTGATAGTAATAAAGTTAATGCTATTGTTGATAGTTTCTTCGCGGGTTGTAGAAAATATGACATTTATGAATTGGCTATGAGATTTCCTCAATTTACGTATCAAGACATTTATGATATAATTACAACTTATCCTGAGGTTGAGGTTGTTAAAGAAGAATTTGATAAGGTTAATCCAGGTATACCTGGTGATGAGGACCCAGCAACTGATAGTTACACAGAAAAAGTTAAAGATGAAGACTATCAAGGATTTGCTTATTATTTTCATAATGACATACCTGACCCTAATACTCGACAAACAACCACCAATTCAGGTTATACAGAAACATTGGAGTTGTATAATAGTTTAGAGGGTGATTATGTAAATAAAGCAAATAATAAGAGTGCTGTTACTTCATTTTTTAGTGAAAACATATCAACATCAACAACGAGTAATGTTTTAACTAAAACAGAAGATTTGGTTAAAAAAATTGTTGAAGCGTTAGACGATGGTGCGACTGTTACCGTATTATTACAAGGTTCGGCTTCTGCTCCTGCATCTAAGAGTTATAATGTTGATTTATCTAAAAGAAGAATTGATAGTGTTAAAAATTATTTTTTAAAATTAAAAGGTGGTGGACAAAAAACATTACAACAATGGATTGATAGTGGTAAATTAATAATAAAAGAAGACCCTAGAGGTGAAGAAATTGAGATTGAAGAGGTTAACTGTACTGACAATTTAACTGGTAATGATAAAATTTACTCTGTCAATGCGATGAAATGTAGAAGAGTTAGGATTAGTGATATCATAGAAGAGGCACCTGAAGAAGATACAACACCAAAAGACGATGAAGCTGAAACATCATCAAAAACAGGTGATGAAACTAAAGATGAAAATCAACCAATTCCAATTGCCCTGAAACCTGAAAAGAAAGAAAGACGAAGAGAAGAGGTTGCTAAGATTATTGTAAAGAAATTATTAACCGAGTGTGATTACTTCGATTTAGTGAAAGAACAATCACCGATGGTTTATAATGGAATTAAAGAAAAGATTAAATATTTTCAACCAGTTTTCCATTCAATAACACCTGAAGGTTTAAACTCACGTTTAACATTCTTACAACAATGTATTAGACCTGGTGATACGATACCTGTTATTGGTGAAGATGGTCGACCAAAACAAATGGTTGCAAATAATACATCATTTGGTGCTCCACCGATATGTGTTTTAAGGATTGGTGATTTCTACCATACTAAGATTGCTATTAATCAAATTAGTATTACTTATGAACCATTATTATTTGATATGAACCCTGAAGGTATTGGAGTTCAGCCAATGTTGGCAGATATAAATATGAGTTTCTTCTTTATTGGTGGTCAAGGACTTAAAGAACCTGTGAATAGGTTACAAAATGCATTATCATTTAATTACTATGCAAATACTGAGGTGTATGATGATAGGGCAGTTGTTACAGAACAAAGAGATGAATTAAATGCTCAAATATGGGAAGACATTGAAAATAATCTTGCGTTTGATACTGATGGTAGAGCATTAGTGGATAATCAACCTAACGTTGGAACGACTATCGGTCAAATTATATCTGAAAAAAATATTGTTTTTAGTGGTGAAGTTACAAATTCTGGTGAAACTAGTTATAAGACCATTGTTGATGAAATGATAACGCAATCAAAAGAGTATGTTGATACTGTTATGAATTCATTTATTGAAATTGTAAATCAATATTCATATGATGGTTTAAGTTATTTTACTGATGACAGAAATTATACGGAAGGTAAAATGTTAGGTTATTATGGTTCACCAACATATTATACTGCAACAACATTAAATCTTAATTTATTTGGTAAACCTCAAGAAGATAAACTACAATCAAAAATTGATGATTTGTTTAATAGTGTTATAGATGATATTGATAATGATTTATCACCACTTACTAAAAATATTGAAAATCAAGATTTTAAAAGAAGAGATAAGAAAAAGTTTAAATCAAATCTAAAAGAAAAACTTAATCAAATAAAAGGAGAATATACTGCTCATTATTTTTCATTACTTAATGATTTAAATGAAAAACAATTATCATTAATTAGTAATATTGATAAAGTTAATTTTGTTTTAACTAATACTGATGGATTCCAAACAGATAAAGGTCAAAATATACTTTTAGAGATAACGGGAAGTACTGATGTTGATATTTCATCAACACCAACACCGTCAAACACCTACGAAGAGATGGTAAATGATATTAGTGTGTTAGGTAATGATTTACAAGCGTTTTATATTCAAACTTTATTAAACGGAAATGGTAATATAGAAAAATATAATTCAAATTATGACTTTAGTGTTTTAGATTTACCATAC
>Ga0209536_100006120_pt1 | contig 18490 bp, 12 predicted proteins | sample DeeMarSeWOR28_12_FD_187461 | JGI IMG/M metagenome (GOLD analysis project Ga0209536, IMG submission 187461) | Marine sediment microbial communities from White Oak River estuary, North Carolina - WOR-2-8_12 (SPAdes) (version 2) | ecosystem: Environmental > Aquatic > Marine > Intertidal zone >... | reverse complement strand
AGCACGATCATGTCGGCCATCGATATGCGCTTGCCGCCCCGCGCTGAACGGTTGAAGTCTGCACGGATGCGCTCGAGAACTTTCAGCACTTTCTCCAACTCATCCGGATTGTTGACGTCCCAGCTGATTTGCGGGGCGAGACGCACCCGCGCGCCGTTCGCGCCACCGCGCATGTCGGTGCCGCGGAAGGTGGAAGCGGACGCCCAGGCAGTCCTGATGAGTGCGGGGATGCTCAGACCCGACTCGAGGACTTCGTTCTTCAGCGCCCTTACATCATCCTGATCGACGAGTTCATGATCCACGGCCGGGACGGGATCCTGCCAGATCAGCTCTTCGGCCGGACCACCAACATAACGGGCACGCGGGCCCATGTCGCGATGCGTCAGCTTGAACCAGGCGCGCGCGAAGGCGTCCTCGAACTCGGCCGGGTTCTCGAGGAACCGTCGCGAGATCTTTTCGTACTCGGGGTCGAAGCGCAGCGACAGGTCGGTCGTCAACATGACGGGCGCATTGCGCTTACCGGGAACGTGCGCATCCGGCACCATGTTCGCGGCATCGGGATTCTTCGGAATCCACTGGGTCGCACCGCCCGGGCTCTTCGTCTGCACCCACTCGAACGCGAACAGGTTCTGCAGGTAGTTCATGCTCCACTTCGTGGGCGTTACAGTCCATGCGCCTTCGAGACCGCTCGTTACGGTGTCCTCGGCATTACCCTTGCCGCACTTGTTCGTCCAGCCCATGCCCTGCTCTTCGATGCCCGCGGCACCGGGCTCCGGGCCAACGCAGTCGCCGGGCTTGTGAGCGCCGTGCATCTTGCCGAGCGTATGGCCACCCGCGATGAGCGCGACGGTCTCCTCATCGTTCATGGCCATGCGGCCGAAGGTCTCGCGGATGTCGTGCGCAGCCAGTACCGGATCCGGATTGCCGTTCGGGCCTTCGGGGTTCACGTAGATCAGGCCCATCTGTACCGCGCCGAGAGGCTTCGCCAGCTCACGATCGCCGCTGAAGCGCTCGTCAGCGAGCCATTCCGTCTCGGGGCCCCAGTAAACGAGGTCGGCTTCCCAATCGTCTACGCGGCCGCCCGCGAAACCGAAGGTCTTGAAGCCCATGTCTTCCAGCGCGACGTTTCCTGCCAGCACCATCAGGTCGGCCCAGGAGAGACTGTTGCCGTATTTCTGCTTGACGGGCCAGAGCAGGCGGCGCGCCTTATCGAGGTTGGCGTTGTCCGGCCAGCTCGCCAGCGGGTCGAAACGCTGCTGACCGCCATCGGCGCCACCGCGACCATCGAGCGTCCGGTACGTGCCCGCACTGTGCCAGGCCATCCGGATGAACAGGCCTCCATAGTGACCCCAATCGGCCGGCCACCAGTCCTGCGAGGTGGTCATCACGTCCGTGATGTCTTTTTTCACGGCATCGAGGTCGAGCGCCGCAAATGCGTCGGCGTAGTTGAAGTCCTCGCCCAGCGGATTGGAGGTAGCGCCGTGATCGCGGAGCGGGCTAAGGTCGACCTGGTCGGGCCACCAGAATTTATTCGGCTTTGCCATGCCCTCCGCATGGGCAAAGTCCGATGTCACAATCGGTGACATCGCTACCGCCAGGGCGGCAAGTATTGGAAGTGTGTGGTTGCGCATTGAAGTATTCCCCTCAGGGTGAGAAACAGATGTTTCGGTCGATATATTAAATCGTATATAAGCGATCAAAGTGATATAATTTTTCGATTACTATGCGCGACAGAATCGATTGCTGTCGCGCATTGGCAGGCTGCCACGGGAAAATCGCAGATCGTCCGTGGAAACCAGCGCGTCGGGCGGCGGGTACTCGCATGGGATGGCACGTCGTTACTCAATCCCGACGCTCGATCACACGATTTACTCGGCGGCCAGGATCGAGCGCCAGTAAGCGGTCGCAGGAAGGAACGCTACGCTTCTTCCGGCGTAGTTGAAATAAGGGCTTACCCTGAAAAAGGGGCTGTTTCGGGACCGGAACAGATTCATGCGCCGGGCAGCAACTACCCGGTCGGGGCACCTGCCAGGAGCAGTTCAGTCGGCGTTGTTCGGAAACGCTTCCTCGGTTGCCGAGTGCAACGACTCCTGCCCCGCCTCGAGCCGCTCGATCGACGCAACCATGTCCTCGCAGGAGCGGTACTCGATCCGGTCCCGGCGCTCGTAATGGGACACTGCATTACCCTGCTTTTCCAGCGTCAGGGTCACGCGGTCCCTGGGCGCCAGGCTGATCGCCATGCTCTGCGGTTGCGAGCTATGAAGCTCGACGCGATAGTCCCCTTCGGGCAGGTACAGCGGCCTGCCGGATCCCAGCGACCCACTGGCCACCTGCGTGCGTCCCTTGTACACGCTATAGGACGTCGCCACCGTCTGTTCCAGCGCTGCCTTGAGTTCCTCTGCGCTGCCGGCGGTGACGTAATGGCCACCCGAGGCATGGGCGATGGACTGCAGGCTTGCGGTATCTTCGTCTGCGGCATTGCCGAGGCCGAAGCCGATAACGTGCACGATGATGCCCTGGTCACGAAGATCGCGTGCCGCCTGTACCGGGTCTCCGCCGCAACTCTCTATGCCGTCGGTAACCAGCACGACGGCCCGATCGTCGTTCCGCGAGCCGAAATCCCTGCCCGCCTGCTCCAGGGCGTACGCGATGGGTGTCTGGCCCAGCGGCCTCAATCCCGCCACAGCGGCACGGATCGGACCGCGGTTTTCCTCCGCAAACGGCACGAGCAACGCGGAATCGGAGCAGTCTGCGCTCTCGCTGGGGCTGGTGCTGCCGTATGCGCGAAGGGCGAGATCCAGGTCTTGCGGGAACCAGAACGAGACATCCTGGAGGATGTCTTTCGCCACCGACATCTTGGGCTCGCCGTTCATGCGGCCCCACATGCTCCGCGAGGCATCGACGACGATCTCGACCGACTTGTCTTCGAGCGATACGACTTCGCGGCCAGACTTGACGGCAGCCACTTCGAGAGCGGCGCAGCTCGCGTCGCGGACCATTACGCTTATTGCCGATTCCTGCGTCCGGCCGTCGATGCTGGTCGCAAATGCGACGATACGGTTTTCGCCCGTCTCCAGTGGCACACTGCCAATAAACGTGCCGCCCGCGAGTTTCGCGGGGACCGGTGCGGAGCCGTTGACGCTGAGGGTGACGGTATCGACGCCGGTCGTGCGCAGATCGAGAAAAGCCTGCGGCAACATCGACGGATCCTCTACGCGCACCAGGCTGCCGCCTGTTGCCCAGGAGATTTCGTCGAGAATCTCCGTGCCCTTCCTGTTCGCACCGAGCAGGAGCGTCTGGATGGTTACGCCATGCCCGTGCGCTTCGACAGCGGCTGCGTGTGCCTGCCGCCTGTTCGACTGGCCGTCCGTGAACAGCATGATTACGCGCGATGAATTCGGCCGCCCGTGTGCCTTGAGTTCCCTCAGGGCCGTCTTGATGCCGGCCGCAAGATTCGTACTGCCGGATCGCGGCATGTCGCGCAGTGCCTGGGCGACCAGCTTGCGATCCGAGGTCATCGGCTGCACGAGCTCACCCCGTCCATCGAAGCTCACAACGCCGATCTTGATATCGCTACGTGGCGACAGGTTCTCGACAAGCCCGATTGCGCCGGCCGAGCGATAGTCTTTCGGGTCGGTACCGCGCAGGCTCGTCGACGTATCCATCACGAATATCATGTCGAGATATTTGACCCCGCCGATCGTCGACGCGACGCCCTCGACCTCGACGACTTTCTCACCGGAACTGGCGACGAAGTCCGGGGCCGGCGACTGGATCTCGATCTGTAATCCGTTCGGGATCGTCGACCCCGTGTCAGTCTGTTGTCCCACTGCAGTTGACGCGGCAGAGCACGCCAGGACTGCGGCGAGCACGTGTGATTTGTTTCGCATGACGGTACCTGCTGATGATTGCACGCGCCGAACCGGCGTGCGTGCTGTTTGCCCTAGCCTGAACAGGATAAGTCACCGAACCGAACATAATCTGGGACCTGTGACACACTTTGGGTATAGGATTCCGGGACTTATGGAGAAACGCAGCGTCAATTCGGCTTCTCTCCGAGCGAGTTGGAGAACACCCGTTATCGTGATTGCGGCCGGCTGCCTGATCGCCCTGCTCGGCTTCGGCGCGCGTTCGGCGTATGGACTGCTGCTCGAGCCGATGACCAGCGCACGCGGCTGGGGGCGGGAGACTTTCGCGATCGCGCTCGCAATCCAGAATCTGGTGTGGGGCTTCGGCGTGCCGTTCGCAAGCATGCTGGCGGACCGTTACGGCCCTTCCCGGGTGCTCGCTGTCGGCGCGGTCGTCTATGCTGCCGGTACCGCGGGCATGGCGACCGCAACGACCGGCGCCGGCCTGACATTGTTCGGCGGTGTCCTGACCGGCCTCGGGATCGCACTCACGTCGTTCTCGATCGCGTTGGCGGCAATGGCGAAAGTTGTCGAACCCGGGCGCCAGTCCCTCGTGCTCGGCATCGGCACCTCGGCTGGCTCGCTCGGGCAGGTCATCTTTTCGCCCCTTAGCCAGATGCTTATCGCTGAGTACGGCTGGGACTCGGCGCTGTTCTTCCTCGCCGCGTCAGTTCTCTTTATCGTGCCGCTCGCGTTCATCCTGCCCGGTAATGCCGAGGGGGGTGGAGATACGAAGATCGAACAGGATCTTGGTGAAGCAATCATCGAAGCCGCACGACATCGCGGCTACGTACTGTTGACGCTGGGCTTTTTTGTTTGCGGATTCCACGTAGCGTTTATCACCGTGCACTTTCCCGCGTACGTCAAAGACCTCGGGCTCGCTGCCGAAGTTGGTGCCTACGCAATCGCGATCATCGGCCTGTGCAACATCCTTGGGTCCTTCCTCTCGGGGCTCGCCGGCCAGCGCTGGCCGAAGAAGAACGGCCTGGTCGTCATCTATTCGCTCCGCGCGATCGCGATCGCCAGCCTGTTGCTCGCCGACAAGACGGCATCGACGATTTACCTGTTTGCGGCCGTGATGGGCATCCTCTGGCTGTCCACAGTGCCGCTGACCACGGGTATCGTCGCGCAGGTTTTTGGTCTTCGGTTCATGGCGACGCTGTTCGGCTTCGTGTTCCTTAGCCACCAGCTCGGCAGTTTTCTCGGCGTATGGCTCGGCGGCTATCTCTACGACCGGACGGGTTCCTACGACGTCGTGTGGTGGACCGGCGTGGCGCTCTCCGTTGCTGCGGCATTGATCCACGTGCCGATCAATGAACGGCCGTTGCGGCGTGCAGCGCCTTTCGACCATAGTCTAAACCGGCCTGCCTGAGGCTCGCGGACGTATTTTCGTCTGCTAGTCTTTATGAAATGCGCTGCTCGGCAGTGCACCGGTAACAAGAACGAGAACACGACGGAAGTTAAAGCGATGCGAAATTCGACCCGGTTTTTGACCCTCATGCTTTTGTTATCAGCGAGCCTTGCCAGTGCGCCGGCCGTCCAGGCTGAAGAACTCAGCCGGGCAGCCCTGCTCAGCGCATCCTGTGAAGGATGTCACGGTACAGGCGGTCGCAGCCCGGGCGCGATTCCTGCCATCGCTGGCAAATCCGCAGATTACCTGCGCGAGGCACTGGAGAGTTTTCGTGCTGGGGAGAGAGAGGCCACGGTGATGGGCCGGCACGCAACGGGGTACAGCGACGAGGAAATTCGCCAGATCGCCGAGTACTTTTCCAAACAATAGAGAATGACGGGGATCAGCGGCCATGGGTAAGACTACGCGCAGAAATTTCGTACTTTCGGTTGGTGCGCTGGGCGCAGCGACGTCGACCTTGGGCTGGCCGGTGCCCGGCCATGCAAAGGCTGCCGGCGGGCGGGTCGTCGTGATCGGCGGCGGATTCGGTGGTGCGTCCTGTGCCAAATATCTTCGCAGGTTGTCCAGCGACATCGACGTAACCCTCGTCGAACGGGATTCGAAGTTCATGACCTGCCCGTTCAGCAACGCGGTACTCGGCGGGATGTACGACATGGATTTCATCACCCATGGCTATGATGCCCTGCGTGAAAAGTACGGCGTCAAGGTCGTTCATGACAGCGCGGTCGATATCGACGCCGGTGCGAAGAAGGTCCGGCTTGGCGGCGGTTCGTCGCTGCCGTACGACCGACTGGTCGTATCGCCGGGTATCGACCTGCGATGGGACGCAATCGAAGGCTACGACGAAGCCGCGAGCGCAACCATGCCGCACGCGTGGAAAGCGGGCGAACAGACGATGATCCTGCGCCGGCAGCTGGAGGCAATGCCGGACGGCGGCGTCGTGATCATCGCGCCGCCGGGCAATCCGTTCCGTTGCCCGCCGGGACCATACGAGCGTGCGAGCCTCATTGCTCATTACCTGAAGAAGAACAAGCCCCGCTCGAAGATCCTGATTTTCGATGCCAAGCCGAAGTTCTCGAAACAGCCTCTGTTCGAGCAGGGTTGGGAGGCACTGTACCCCGGCATGATCGAATGGATCAGCGAGACGGACGGTGGCGCTATTGATGGTGTGGACGTCAAGGCCATGACCGTCAACCCGACCTTCGGCGACCCGCAGAAAGGGGACGTCATCAACGTGATTCCTCCGCAGAAGGCAGGAACGATCGCCGAAGTTGCGGGACTCACCGACGACAACGGCTGGTGCCCGGTCAACCAACGTACCTTCGAATCGAAGTTGCAGAAGGACGTTCACGTAATAGGCGATGCTTCGATCGCAACGCCCATGCCGAAATCCGGTTTCGCTGCCAGCAGCCAGGGCAAGGTCTGTGCCACCGCTATCGTGGCAAGCCTGACCGGCCAGGAAATGCCCGACCCCTCTTACGTGAACACCTGCTACAGCCTCGTTGGTCCCGATTACGGCATTTCCGTTGCCGCCGTCTACCGGCTTGGCGATGCCGGTATCGCGGCAGTTCCCGGCGCCGGCGGCGTCAGCCCGAAGGATGCCGGAGACGAGTTCCGCGTCGCCGAGTCACGCTACGCGGTGGGTTGGTACCAGAGCATCACGTCGGATACCTGGGGCTAGCTACTCGGGGTTCAGGTCGCCTTCCCCATGGCTTCCGCACCACGCATGATCATCCGCAGCTGGATGATGGCGGCTTCGATGCCGCGGTCACGGTCCTCCTCCGGCCTGTCGAGCAGCGCAATTCCCGTTGTGAACAAGATAGCGACTGCGGAATTGGCGGCGAGTTGCGGATGACTCAGCGGCACGCCTCTTTGCTGCGCATCCCAGACCAGGAAGTCCGCGAGATCGACTGACATCGTTACGAACAGCTTCTCCGCCGCTTTGCGAAATGGCGATTCACGAGACAGGCTCTCCTGCAGGATCATCCGCGACACACCCTGGTTGCTGAAGATGTAGTCGAACAGCGTCTCGACCGAGACCCTGATTACTGAGCGGCCTTCCGATGCCTGTTCGCGGACACGATGCATCAGCGTGAGTAGCCCGGCGCCGTGTTCCTCGATAAGCGCCAGGCCCAGACCTTCCATATCGTGGAAGTGACGGTAGAACGACGTTGGGGCTATTCCGGCCAGCTTGGCGACCTCGCGCAGGCTCAGCGTGTCGAAACTCCGGCCCGAGGCGAGCTCCGCGGTCGCCGCGTCCATCAGTTTCTGTCGGGTTTCCTCTTTCTGCTGCTTTCTCGAGACCTTCAAGTCAGGGCTCCTCTCGGCTCTGTAGTGGCCCTTTTTGTGAGCCACTCGATTGCATCCTAGCAGACTTATGGTACAGTTGTGCGCACAAGTGTACGCTGAACTTGGAGAGAGCCGCTATGACGACCTACAAAGCACCTTTGCGCGACATGCAGTTCGTGATGCAGGACCTGCTCAACTACGAGAGGCACTACCAGACACTCCCCGACTGCGATGAGGTCAACCAGGAGCTGATCGACGCGATCCTGGACGAGGCCAGCAAGTTTTCCGAGGAAGTCGTGGCACCACTCAATGCTGTTGGCGACGAGGTCGGCTGCCGGCTGCTCGACGATGGCGAAGTCGTGACCCCGCCCGGATTCAAAGAGGCCTATCAGCTATACGTTGATGGTGGCTGGCCGTCCCTGGAACAACCCTCCCGGTACGGCGGCCAGGGCCTGCCGATGTCGCTGGGAACCACGATCCGCGAGATGAACGGTACGGCGAACTGGTCCTGGGCGATGTATCCCGGTCTTTCCCATGGCGCGGTGGATACCATCGACGCGCATGGCTCCGAGGAGCAGAAGGCAATGTTCCTCGAGCCCCTGATCAGCGGCCGCTGGACCGGGACCATGTGCCTGACCGAGGCGCACTGCGGGACGGACCTCGGACTCCTGAAGACGAAGGCCGAACCAGCCCTGGACGGCACCTACCGCATTACCGGCTCGAAACTGTTCGTCTCGTCGGGGGAACACGATCTCGCCGAAAATATCGTTCACATCGTGCTGGCGCGCCTGCCCGACTCGCCGCCGGGCACCAAAGGTATTTCGCTGTTCATCGTGCCCAAGTTCATCCCGAACGAGGACGGCTCGATCGGTGAGCGCAACAACGTGAAATGCGGAGCGCTCGAGCACAAGATGGGCATCCACGGAAACGCGACGTGCCTGCTGAATTTCGACGATGCAACGGGATATCTCGTCGGCGAGGAAAACAAAGGTCTGAACTACATGTTCACCTTTATGAACTTCGCGCGGCTCGGCACCGGCCTGCAGGGACTCGCGCATTCCGAGCTCGCATTCCAGAACTCTCTCGCCTACGCCCGCGATCGCCTGCAGATGCGGTCCCTGTCCGGCCCCAAGAATCCCGAGGGACCCGCGGACCCGATCATCGTGCACCCCGACGTGCGTCGCATGCTGTTGACGCAAAAAGCCTTCGCCGAGGGCGGACGCGCGCTGATCTATTTCGCCAGCACCCAGGGCGACATCCTGACCAAGTCCGAGGATCCGGAAGCCCGGGAACTCGCCAACCATGTTCTCAACTTCCTGACGCCTATTATCAAGGCTTTCCTGACCGAAACCGGGTTTGAAAGCGCCAACCTGGGCCTGCAGTGCTTTGGCGGTCATGGCTATATCAATGAATGGGGCGTGGAACAGAACGTGCGGGACGCCAGGATCAGCATGCTCTATGAAGGCACGACGGGCATCCAGGCGCTCGATCTCCTCGGCAGGAAGGTGCTCGGTACACGAGGCAAGGCCCTGGCACCCGTAACGGCCTTCATCCTCGACTTCTGCAAGCGATCCCGCAACCGCAAGGAGCTCAGGCCCTACCTGAAGACGCTGGTGCGGCTCACCAAGCAGTGGAAGTCTTTGACGCGTAAGATAGGCTTCGCCGCCATGCGCGACCGCGACGCCGTGGGCGCCGCCTCGGTGGACTACATCATGTTCTCCGGCTACGTGTTGCTCGGCGTTGCATGGGCCGCGAGTGCGCGGGCCGCATACCGCAGGCTCGAGCAGGGAACGACGGAAGAGGCGTTCTACCGCGCGAAGATCCAGACCGCGGAATTCTATTTCGCCAAGATACTGCCGCGCACCTCTACCCTGCTGGAGACGATGTCGACAGGCCCTGATTCGCTGATGAAGATGGACGAAAACGAGTTCATGTTCTAAGCCAGGCCCGACCAAATACCGAAGAGGACAGCAATGATTTACTCCGGAAAGGCGATCACCGTCCAGGCAAGGGACGGAGGCATCGCAGAGCTCTGCTTCGACCTGAAGGATGAGTCGGTCAACAAGTTCAACGCGTTGACGATCAACGAACTGAAGGAAGCGACCGCGGCCATCGCGGCCGATGCGTCGCTCAAGGGCGTGATCGTCACCAGCGGCAAGCCCGTCTTCATCGTCGGCGCCGATATCATGGAATTCGGTGCGCTGTTCGGCGCGAGCGAAGACGAAATCACCGACAGGATCCTGAAAATCAACCTCGAGGTCTTCAATGCCTTCGAGGACCTGCCGATACCCACCGTAGCCGCCATTAACGGCATCGCCCTGGGCGGCGGCCTGGAGATGGGGCTGGTCTGCGATTACCGGGTCATGTCGGAGACGGCAAAGATCGGGTTGCCGGAAACCAAGCTGGGCATCATTCCCGGTTACGGCGGCACCACGCGCCTGCCGCGTCTGATCGGCGCCGACAACGCAATCGAGTGGATTGCGTCCGGCCAGGAGCAGGGTGCGGAACAGGCGCTGCGTAACGGCGCGGTGGATGCGGTCGTTGCGCCCGAGTTGCTGCACGAGGCAGCCATCTCTCTTCTGAAACAGTGCATCGACGGCAAGCTCGACTACAGAGCGAAGCGACGGGAGAAACAGGAACCGCTGAAGCTGAACGAGGTAGAGGCCACAATGGTGTTCGAGACATCCAAGGCCTTTGTCGCCGGCAAAGCGGGACCACACTACCCCGCACCGATCACCGCCATAAAGGTCATGCAGAAAGCGGCGGGAATGGGCCGCGACGACGCATTGCGCGAGGAAGCCAGGGGCATTGCAAGGATGGCCGGGACACTGGCCGCGAAGAACCTGATCGGGCTGTTTATTGGCGACCAGATGCTCGCGAAGAGCGGCAAGGCACTCGCGAAGAAAGGCGGCAAGGTCGAACGGGCCGCCGTGCTCGGCGCTGGCATCATGGGTGGCGGCATCGCCTACCAGTCCGCGCTGAAGGGTACGCCGATCATCATGAAGGACATCGCCCAGGCCGGTATCGACCTCGGCCTTTCGGAAGCCAGCAAGCTGCTGTCCAAGCAAGTGGAGCGAGGCAAGATGTCTGTCGCCGACATGGCGAGTGTCCTCAACAAGATTCACCCCACCCTCAGCTATGACGGCTTCGACAATGTCGACGTCGTGGTCGAGGCAGTCGTGGAGAACCCGAAAGTTAAACACGCTGTCCTCGCGGAGACCGAGGCGAAGATGCGTGACGACGCGATCCTCGCGTCCAATACCTCGACCATTTCGATCACCCACCTCGCCGAACCCCTGAAGCGCCCCGAGAACTTCTGCGGCATGCACTTCTTCAACCCGGTGCACAGGATGCCGCTGGTCGAAGTCATCCGCGGCGAAAAAACGGGCGACGATGCGATTGCCAGGACCGTCGCCTATGCGCTGGCCATGGGCAAGAAGCCGGTCGTCGTCAACGACTGCCCGGGATTCCTCGTCAACCGCGTCCTGATGCCCTATTTCGGCGCCTTCATGGGGCTGGTAAAGCGCGGCGTCAACTTCATGGATATCGACCGCGCGATGGAGCGCTTCGGCTGGCCGATGGGGCCCGCCTACCTGAGTGACGTCGTGGGCATCGATACCGGCGTGCACGCCGGCGCCGTCATGGCGGAGGGATTCCCCGACCGCATGAAGTACGACTTCAAGAGCAGTCACGACGTAATGTTCGAGAACGAGCGCTACGGCCAGAAGAATGGCCGCGGTTACTACGCCTACGAGGCCGACAAAAAGGGACGCCCGAAGAAGTTGCCGGACGATGAGGTTGCGGCACTGCTCGCGCCGGTCATCGACGGCAGCGAAACACTCGATGAAGCGACGATCGTCGATTCGATGATGATCCCAATGTGCCTCGAGTCCGTGCGTTGCCTGGAAGACGGCATCGCGGCATCCGCCACTGACATCGACCTTGCCCTGATTTACGGAATCGGCTTTCCACCGTTCCGGGGCGGTGCCCTGCACTACATCGACGACGTCGGCATCGACAAGTTCGTAGCCAGGGCCGACGAGCTGGCCGCGCAAGCCGGGCCGATGAAGGCCCTGTATTTACCCACCAAAAAACTGCGTGAGATGGCCGCCAGTGGCGACGCCTTCTTCGGCCAAGCTGCAGCGGGAGCAAAGAAATGAGCCTGAATCCGAGAGACGCGGTAATCGTGGATTTCGCACGTACCCCGATGGGGCGGTCAAAGAACGGTTGTTTCCGCCACACTCGCGCGGACGACATGTCGGCAGCACTGATCAACGGCCTGTTTGCCCGCAACCCCAGGCTCGACCCCGCCGAAGTGGAAGATGTCCTCTGGGGCTGCGTCATGCAGACCCTGGAACAGGGCTTCAACGTTGCCCGCATGTCGGCGTTGCTGTCGGTGATCCCGCACGAGGTGCCCGGCCAGACCGTCAACCGCCTCTGCGGCTCGTCGATGTCGGCATTGCACAGCGCCGTGCAGGCGATCATGACAGGGAACGGCGACATGTTCGTGGTCGGCGGCGTGGAACACCTGGGCCATATCGCCATGACCCACGGCGCCGACATCAATCCCGCCTTGTCCAAACACGCCGCCAAAGCCGCGGGTTCCATGGGCCTGACTGCCGAGTTGCTGGGCCGGATGCACGGTATCACGCGCGAGGCCCAGGATGCGTTCTCTGCCCGTTCACACCAGCGCGCCCACCAGGCAACCATTGACGGGAAATTCGACGAGGAGATCATCCCGATTGAAGGCCATGACGCCAACGGTTTCAAAGTACTGGTGGAACAGGACGAGACTATTCGCCCGGAGACGACCGTCGAAGGGCTTGCTCAGCTCAGACCGGTATTCGATCCGAAGAACGGAACGATCACCGCGGGTAGTTCCTCGCAGGTGACTGACGGCGCATCATGCATGATCGTCCTGTCAGCCGAACGTGCGCAGGCCCTCGGTGTAGAACCCCTGGCACGAGTTCGCGCGATGGCCGTCGCCGGGGTCGACCCGTCCATCATGGGTTACGGTCCGGTGCCCGCGACGCACAAGGCACTGAAGCGCGCCGGGTTGAGCATGTCCGACATCGATCACGTGGAGCTGAACGAGGCTTTCGCCGCACAGGCACTGCCGGTTCTGAAGGATCTCGATCTGCTGGATGTCATGGACGAAAAGGTCAACCTGAACGGAGGCGCCATTGCACTCGGGCATCCGTTCGGCTGCTCCGGGGCCCGCATCACCGGTACGCTGCTGAACGTCATGCGACAGAACGAAGGCACCCTCGGCGTTGCCACGATGTGTATCGGGCTCGGACAGGGCATTACGACGGTCGTCGAGCGCCTGTAGTCACGTCGTTGACTGGCCGCCATCGTTGACCGTGCCCGGTCAACGGGTCGACTTCACGGTGCCCCGCGTCCGTGAAGCCGGATCGTGATCAACCGCCAGTCATGGCGCTTCGAAAGACCGCACATCACTAACAGTACGCAGCTCGCCGTCCGCCGCCGTTGCTGTTCTTCGGTGACGCCGAGCGGCTTGCTTTCCGCCGGCTCTTCTTCTTGCCGGCGGGGCGCTGTCCCCGCCCCTTTGTAAGCGGCTCCGCCTGGATGCGCGGATCCGGCTCATAACCCGGAATCGATTTCTTGCTGATTTTGGTCTGCAACAGCTTCTCGATATCAGCCAGCAGCTTGTGCTCATCAACGCAAACCAGCGAGACGGCATGCCCTTTGTGCCCGGCGCGAGCCGTACGCCCGATGCGATGTACGTAATCTTCCGGCACGTGCGGCAATTCATAGTTGACCACATGCGGCAGACGCTCGATATCCAGTCCGCGAGCGGCGACGTCTGTCGCCACCAGGACCCTGACTCTGCCGCTCTTGAAATCCTGTAAAGCACGGTTACGCGCTGCCTGCGATTTATTGCCGTGAATCGCGGCGGTCGTCAGGCCGTCGGTTTCGAGCTGGGTCGCCAGCTTGTTTGCCCCGTGCTTGGTTCTTGTGAACACCAGCACCTGGCGCCAGTCCTGGGTCGTAATGGTGTGCGACAGCAGCTCCTGCTTGCGCCGCCGGTCAACCGGGTACACGACCTGGTCAATACCCTCGGCCGGCTTACCGTTCGTGGCAACGCTGATCTCTGTCGGCGAGTCCAGGAGGTCGGCGGCCAGACGGCGGATTTCCTGCGAGAACGTGGCCGAGAACAACAAGTTCTGACGCTCACTCGGCAAGACCTTCAAGATCTTGCGAATATCGCGAATAAAGCCCATATCGAGCATGCGGTCCGCTTCATCGAGAACGAGTATTTCGATAGCACGGAGATCGATGGTCCCCTGCTGCAGGTGATCGAGCAGCCTGCCAGGCGTTGCGACGACAACGTCCACGCCTTTGCGCAACTTGTCTATCTGCGTATTGATGCTGACGCCACCGTAGATAACCGCTGCACGAAACGGCAGGTGCCGCCCGTAGCAACGTACGCTGTCGGCGACCTGCGCGGCCAGTTCCCGGGTGGGAGTAAGCACGAGGGCACGGATACGGCGGCGGTTGGCGGTGCCATACTGTAGACGCTGCAGCATTGGCAGCGTGAATCCCGCGGTCTTGCCGGTACCCGTCTGGGCACCCGCGAGGACATCACGGCCTTCGAGAATTCGAGGTATTGCTTGCTGCTGAATCGGGGTTGCCGTGAGGTAACCCTCTTCCTCGACCGCACGCAGAAGTTCGGCCGAAAGGCCGAGTTGATTGAATAACACTGGAATATTTGCTCCGAATCCGCCTGACACGATGGCGGCTCGATGCCGCAAAAGTCTCGATCCAGGCCGGGATTCTTGGGTAGCTACGATTGCCGCAGGATTGCGGCGCGTAGTATGTGGCGCAGATCGACGTGCGCCAGGATGGAGCGCACTATAACAGACTTCCTGGCGAAAGGAAGGAGTTCTGTCACGCGCCTATTGACGTTTGGCTTTCTTTCCTTGTGCCGACATTGTCAGGTGAACACGCCCGCTTCTTCCGTATCGCCGCTCGTTCAGACGCATGACGATTTCTTCGACAGCCCGCGTAACGGCTTTGATATCGCCCTGCTGGTAGCCCCGAATCCTGTTACTGCCTTGCTTGATGATGTAGCAGTGCCAGCCTGTACCCGCCGTGTCACCGGGCGGATCTGTCGGTTCCACCGAGACAATCGCATAGTTTTCTTCGATCAAGGGAATAACGCTCCACCAGGATATCGGCGCCCACAACATGCCGGGCCGAATGAATCCGCATCCGAAAATGGAGGATATGGACGCGCTTGGTCCTTAAGCTCGATAAGCGGCTACAGCTCAGTTTCACTATACGCGTGATACGACGCCAGTTATACGGCTTTGGCGGCTATTTACGACGGATCTGTGAGGACAACGCTGAAATCCTCGATTTATTCCTTGTATCCGCCGCGAGTTGCTCTATACTCCGCCGTGCTTGTAAGTGCGCCATTCACTATGCACTCCATTTCGAAGTTCCTTCAGAAGTCTCTTCCGTAGTACCTCGTCCTGTTTTTCATTAGTAATCGCATCACTTCCAGCTACATCGGCCCTTGGAAAAGGGCTGTTATTACTTTGTTTAAATAGGAAAGAACTATGTCTACTACTACCGGAACCGTGAAATGGTTCAACGATGCCAAAGGCTTCGGCTTCATCGAGCAGGAATCAGGTCCCGACGTGTTCGCACATTTCAGTGCGATCCAGGGCGACGGCTTCAAGTCACTCGTCGAAGGCCAGAAAGTCGAATTCACCGTCACGCAGGGCCAGAAGGGCCCGCAGGCAGAGAATATCGTACTGGTCTAATCAGTCCGACATGTACAAGAAAGGGCCCCTTATCGGGGCCCTTTTTGTTTGGCGCGCCCGGAGAGATTGACTCGAAACAGCCTAAGGGCTGTTTCGACCCTGCGGGCTTCGCGGCTTCGCCGCTCGGTCCAAAACGCTCACGCGTTTTGTCGAACAGTCGCCCTGCGGGCGACTCAGTTCGAACTCTCGGAGGGCCTCAAAAACAAAACGGCCCCATGAAGGGGCCGTTTGGTTTTTGGCGCGCCCGGAGAGATTCGAACTCCCGACCGCCTGGTTCGTAGCCAGGTACTCTATCCAGCTGAGCTACGGGCGCATTGTCTGATTCGCGGGCCTGTCCCGCGAGGGCCGCACATATTACTGTCCCGGGGTGCTGCCGTAAAGGCCGACTACGCCTTTAATCCACCTTTCCCCCGGGGCCGCGATGCCCGGCCGGCAGCGAGAAGAACTGCAATTCCTCCAGTTCGCCGCCCAGGGTGCTTCGCTCCGTCGCCGGTTCGGCCCGCAGCCGCTCCACCCAGCGCCGGGCCTCGGTCATGTAGTGGTCGTAAAGCTGCTTCCTGAGCGGCAGCGACAGGATCGCAGGCTCGCCCTCGTCCTTGGCCAGCGCCGCGTCGAGGGAGAATTCGGGTAGCTTGACCGCCGCTTCGCGGTGCTCCCAGGATCCCGTGCAGAGGTCGAAGTCATACAGGCTCAGGAATTCATGGCCGTGTTGCGCGATGAATCGCACCGCCCCGATCACGTAGTCGACTTCCGCGTCGTCCATCGCCCAGTGCATACCGATCCGGCACCAGCCGGGCTTGATGCCGCAGTAACCGTCCTGTACCGCGTGGCGGTAGCGTTCGGAGGTCGCGTCGTCGATACCGAGAAGCCGGTGGCCGTAGGGACCCGCGCAGGAGCAACCCGCCCGTGACTGGATGCCGAACAGGTCGTTGAGCAGGGCCGTGACGAACTTGTGGTGCAGGTACTTGCCGTCGGGCGACCTGACGTTAAAAGAGATGATGCCGACGCGCCGCTCGGGATCGGGGTTGCCGAGAATCTCGATGCCGTCTTCTTCCCGCCAGCGATTCATCGCCCGCGTCGTGAATTCGTGCTCGCGGCGATGAATCGTGTCCACGCCGACCCGGTCCTTGACCTGGAAAACGAGCGCCGCCTTCATCGTCTGCAGGACGCCCGGAGTACCGGCTTTCTCGCGCTCCTCGATGTCCTTAATGAAGTCCTGGTCGGTCTTGCTGACGTAGTCCACGGTGCCGCCGGCGCCCACGCTCGGTGGCAACTCGCCGTGATAGATACGCTTGTTGAAAACGAGCACGCCGCTCGATCCCGGCCCGCCGAGGAACTTGTGCGGCGAGATGAAGATCGCGTCGATGCTAGGGTCGTCGCCTTCGTTATCCGGCTCCGGGTTCATATCGATGTCGACGTACGGCGCGCACGCCGCGTAGTCGAAACACGCGATGACGCCATACCTGTGGAGCAACGTGGCAACTGACCTTACGTCGGTTTTGATACCGGTAACGTTGGATGCCGCCGAGAACGAACCGATGCGCAGGCGCCCCTGGTACTTCGGCTCCTGCAGAAGCTCTTCGAGGTGCGCGAGGTCGACCTGCCCGGTCTCATCGAGGCGTACCTCGATCGTCGTCGCCAGCGACTGGCGCCACATGATCTCGTTCGAGTGATGCTCGTACGGTCCAACGAATACCACGGGACCCTTTTCGTTGAAGGTCTTGCGGAAGCACTCGCTGTCGATCTCGCAGTCGGGCATGTCCATGACGTCGAAGAGCTGCTGCCGCGTTGCGGGAGCCAGCGCCACGCCAACGATCTGCTGCAGCTTCTCGATGGCGCCCGTCGCGCCCGTGCCCACCGCGACGATGCGGCCATCCGGCCCCGCGTTCACCGATTCCTTGATTGCCGTCTCGGCCTCGTGCAGCAGCTGCGTCATGCTGCGGCCGGTAATGTCGTCTTCCGTGTGCGTGTTCGCGTAGACGCGCTGCAGGCTCTGCAGGTAGGACTCCACGAAGCGCAGGCAGCGCCCCGAGGCCGTGTAGTCGCAGTAGACCATCAGCCGTTCGCCGAACGGCGTCTCGAAGGTCGAGTCGACGCCGACGATCTGTTGCCGCAGGTAGGCGGGATCGAGCCGTTCTTTATTCATCATGGGACGAATAGTACCCGACCCGCGCCTGTCGCGGGGCCCTGCCCGACGCCCGGCAGCTCAATCCTCCGGCGATTTGACGGCTTCCTCGATCGAATTGAAGATCTTGCTCGGCACGTTCACGTTGGCCGTGAACGCACGGTAGCCGGAATCCCAAAAATAGAGCTGCATGCGCCACATCTGGCCGTACTGGAACACCCGGGTCTTCCCGGCCTCGCGCACGATCAGGAGATCGGTGGGCAGCGCCGTAACATGATCGACGCCCGGGTACGGGGCCTTGTCGGTCTTGTCGTCGCCGCGGAAGCTCGAGTTAATGTGCACCATGCGGTTTTCGATGTACGGATTCGTAAGGCCGATATAGACGGCGTCGTCACGGACGGGGATCTTTGTCACGATCTCCCAGCCGTACGGGAAGGTCTCGTCGGCTATCTCGCCGGCCTCGAGCCTCGCGACCACCCGCTCGACGACGGCATCGAAGTTGTCAGCCGTGTCTTCCTCGATCAGCAGCTGGCTCTTATCCCAGGTACGGAACTTGGTCATCATCCGCGCCGGGCCGTCGCCCTTGTACTTGTTGTAGTGCTTTTCCTTGCGGATCGGTTCGAGTTGCTCGCTCACCGCCTCGCCCGGTACAGCCGAGACCAGCTGCCGCAGCTCGTCCGCCGCGGCGCCCGCCGCAGCAACCAGCTCGTCGTAATTCGGCGAGTCCGCGTAATACACCATCGCGTGCGCGACGGGGTTGGCCATGTTGATGACCGTCTTCTGCTCATCACCCCAGGTAAACACGGCGACCCTCAGGACCTGTGCCGAGATCGTTCGCGGCACCTCTGCGCGGGCCGCCTCGATGTAGTCCGGCGAGGTGAGTACGAAGACCTTCGCCTGATGTGCGTCGTCAGGGACTCGCACGTCCAGCGACCCGTGCAGCTTCATCGCAGAACCGGAGGCG
>Ga0209536_100006119_pt1 | contig 18492 bp, 22 predicted proteins | sample DeeMarSeWOR28_12_FD_187461 | JGI IMG/M metagenome (GOLD analysis project Ga0209536, IMG submission 187461) | Marine sediment microbial communities from White Oak River estuary, North Carolina - WOR-2-8_12 (SPAdes) (version 2) | ecosystem: Environmental > Aquatic > Marine > Intertidal zone >... | reverse complement strand
CTCAGTACCTTCTCTGGATAGGTGCAAATGTGAAGAATGGACATTGACAGACTCCAATCAATCGTTGCAACACCAGCCCGGATGTTTCATGAATCGCTTACTGCGACCACGAATATGGCCGTCCTTCCGTGCGTCTTCAGGTGTCGGTCCCTGCGACGTACCATTTAGGTGCGCCTCGAGACCAATCCCGCGGTACCGCGGGACGGTTGCCCGGTGGCCCGCCCATCTTCTTCGCGCTCGCTGCGCTCCGCTCAGTCCCGCAAGCGGGTTCCCAGTTTCGTGGTCTCGTTACACCCATTCATGAAACATCCGGGCTAAGTTTCTTGCCGATAACAAGCTTTCAATATATCCTAAAAACAAAGAAGCATCAATGGACAGGAAGACAGGCTGAAGGGCTGTGCAACTAGCTGCAAAGTGCAATGTTGTCTGCTGGGCCACATAATCCTATTACTCCGAGTCAAAACCTATCACATCGAATGGACGACAATTCGGCCTCAAAGTCTTCATCCATTGCTTTTACAAATTTTTCCAGTGGATATTTTCTGCCGCATGACCTGCAGCGCAAATCAACTCTCCGTCAGGATCTGTGAACCTGAAGAGGACTGTTGCACTTCAAACATTTCAACTCGGACTTTGTCATAAACTCATCACCAGTTTCGAACAAATTTCTCAAATCTTTTGTACCTGCCGCGGACAGGTTCCTTATTCCAAAGCCAGATCGCCACATTTAAATACCCCGCTTACCATAAATTTAAGTCTGATTGCAGTCAAGAGTACACTCACAGGATCTTGCCCAAATTCTAAGCAAATGCTATTAGAGTACTTGCCATTTAGTCTGGATTGGTGCAGGCAGATCACTTTATTCTAACCCATCACCTCGACCCAATAAAAAGTACGGAGCACCTATGTCCGGGACACCAGTAGCTACCGTTGATTTTCTAAATTACGCAGAGAGCTTACCGGCTCTATTGGATCTCCTCGAAGTTGGTCCAATTTTAGCCTCTGTGGAGAGGGTTGTTGTCAAGCCTAACTTGGTCAACAGCTCTCCTCCGCCAGTAACCACCCCAGTGGAGCTGGTGACCGCAGTAGTGAACTATGTACGGGATGTAAGCAATGCCAAGATTGTAGTGGCAGAAGGATGTGGATCCCCTATCTCTGATACCTATAGGGTATTCCGTAAACTCGGATACGTCGATCTGGCCGATTCACATGGAATCGGTTTAGTCGATCTCAATAATGCCGAGCTGCTACCCCTCAAAGACAGTCGCTGTCATCTTTTTCCTCAGTTTATGATGCCCCGTTTGGTTATGGAGTCTTTCTTAATATCGGTCCCGGTACTCAAAAGACATTCCCTGGCCAAAGTCACCCTGACCATGAAAAATATGATGGGGTGCGCTCCTCCCAAACACTACGGCGGGCTGGTCTGGAAAAAATCAAAGTTCCATAAGACTTTACATCGCTCTATCTTCGAAATGAATCTCCACCGCACCCCGGATCTCACCATATTGGATGGGAGCGTGGGCTTGGCTAGCTTCCACCTTGGAGGTCCCAAGTGTAAACCCCCAGTGAGAAAGCTGGTGGGAGGATTCGACCCTGTTGCAGTGGATGCGTATGGTGCTGGGCTTCTTTGTCTGGATTGGAGAGAGGTGGAACACATTGCCCTGGCGCACTCTGTGTTGGGCAACGGAGAAGCGCAGCCGATCAGTTCGCTTGACGCCAACCACAATGAACAGATTGCATAGCACCTCATTCATTCCGCATCCGTCATTTATCATCCATCATCGACCATTCAACCAAAATATCTCAACAAAATGCGAAATGACAAATGAGAATTGCCAGATTTGAAATGCACATAAAGCTTTCTGTCTATTTTTTCCAACCCTACTCCCCCCGGATCATAACCAGCAACATCTTGAACCTCTCGGGAGCATGTAGGGCGTGTGGAACATTTGCTGGCATGATTAACATTTCACCTGCTTTGACCTTGTGCTTTTCACCGCCGATGGTAATTTCTGCTTGGCCGTCAAGAATCTGCACCACCGCATCAAATGGAGCCATGTGCTCACTTAGCCCCTGACCCGCATCAAATGAGAATAGGGTGATGTTGCCAACGTCCTTCTTTAGCAAGATCTTGCTCACCACGGAACCATCTGCATAAGCAATATGGCCAGCCAAGTTGAAAACTACACCCTTGAGAGTTTCTGCATTTTCAGTCACTGAGACCTCCTTTCTCAACTCAGATATTATATCTCCATAGCTTTCTTGGCCATTCACTCAACCTTTTTGGCCTCCACCAAGCAGTCCATGCGCTCACCTTTCCTGACCAGTCTCACTTCCACAAAGCCTGCTGTCTCCAGGGTATCTTTTATTTCGTCGTAGGTGTAAGTATCACCGCCCTTGGTGTTGACCAGCATGTTTATGGCAAAAAAGGTTCCCTGGGGAGGATAGGTGCGCTCGGGGTCCATCACATGGTCACGAATAAGTACTTTGCCCCCAGCCAATAAAGCTCGGTATATTTTCTTATAGAGTTTGAGGTTCTCTTCCGGACTGTTCTGGTGGATGATGGCCGAAAGCAGGGCAAGATCACAGCCCTCTGGCAGTTCGTCTTGATAAAAGTCACCTGCCACGAGTTCCACCCGCTGCAGCAGCCCTTCCGCCCCAAGCTTTTCTTCAGCCCAGGATATGACATCGGGTAAATCAAACAACACCGCGGTCATTTCCGGGTGTTTCTCCAAGAATGCTATGGTGTATGTCCCAGTAGCACCTCCAATGTCCAATAGCCTTTTGAAAGGAAAGAGGTCGTAAGCGTCGGCTATTTCTTTTGATAAGCTGCGCCCAACCACATGCATAGCACCAATGAAAGCTTTGAGACTGTCTTTGCCCCTTTCGGCAATGGGTTTTCTCTTAGGGTTGACCCCAGTCTTTACTGTGTCAGTGAGACCACTCCAGCTGTCCCACAGATGGTTCAGGTGAAGCACCATGGGTAGTTCAGTCTCTGGATGCCCGGATGACAGCAAAGCGCCCCGGCTTGTGGGTTGGTAGAGATCACCTTCTTTGGACAAGAGCTCAAGAGTCACAAGACAATCCAGCAGTCGGGTTAGACCTCTGCTGTCACACACGAGCTCTGCGACAAGATCATCTGCAGTGGCTCCCTCCTTGTCCAGCCGGGTAAACAGGTCCAGTTCAGCAGCCGTTAAAATAATCCTGCTTGTCAGAAATCCCCTTACCTGCTCCAAAACTTTTCCTTCTATCATATCTTCTCTCCCAGATTTGAATTTTGAGGTCCATTTAAACACATTGTCTTGACATAATCAAAAGAGTCATACAGGGCAGGAAATCCTGTCCGTTCTAATTTATTCTTTGCGGTGGATGAAAAAACAAGTAAGATGATTATCTTATGTAGAAATGCAGAATATCCTCTGCTCACCCTGGTCAACCAGGTGCAAATTGGAGTGATTAAGTTGTATAATCGGTTCGCAGCGAGGAAATAGTTAAGAATCCAGGCCCAGAGGACCTGGCTTTGAGCTGCCCCAAAAGAGAGCTTTAGGAGTCTTTGCTTTGCAAGGGGGTTAGCTGGATTGATGGAGTGTTGGAGTAATGGAGTAATGCCAAAAACTTTTTAGGATTGAATATCGGTTTTAGCTTTTTCCAACACTCCAATACTCCAAAACTCCAGTACTCCAGAAAAACTGAACATGTTTTACCGGCAAAGCCACTGAACTCTGACCTGGCTCAGAGGACCAGGTTTTGTTTGGCTAAAAGAAAGAGAGGACAAGAGAAGTCATGGATAACATCTGGTTGTTACTTCTAATTATCATAGGATGGGTAGTACTCAACAAATGGGTACTACCAAAACTGGGCATCTCGACCTGAATGAGTAGCAATTGTGAGATCGGGGACCGATCCCAAACATACAGCGACAATCCCAAAGATCCCGAGTAGGGTAACTGATCCTACTGGGCGCTGGTTTGACCACCCCGCATGTCTTTTCTAGACTGCTTCCAGGTGCGAGAGTTTGATGAGTGTGGTTCAGTTCAGTTGGATGGAAAGGGGAGGAAGTCATGACTGAAAAAGTTCATATGTGTGAGACCTGTGGTAAAACGACGGACAAATTGGGTCACCTTTGTAATCCAGTGGAGGTAGATGAGGCCTACGTTTGTGACCACTGCGGCCAGGCATCAACGGACCCACGTCACATATGCAAGCCCAAGCTCCAGAATATCAATTTTGTCTGTATAGCCTGCGGCCGGGTGGCGGAACTTCCAAGCCAACTCTGCAATCCGCGGGATATCGAGCTTATGAAAAGGCAGGATCCCCCAACGAGAATCACCTAAATCTCCAAAGTTTTTTGGATAGCAATGAGCATCCCAGTGGCGCCCTCGGGCGCCATTGTTGTTTTTTCCCTGAGCGGTTGGGGAGCCCATGCCTCTGACAACAGTCGCCTATCACGGATAATTCACGAATTGGTGTCGCGAGACCGCGGAAAGGAACAGATCTTGCGGCCAAGCTTTATCTCATATTGTTTCTGAACTTCTTTGCTTTGGGATCACCGGAGCCGGAAGGGGGTGAGTGTCGTCCTTTATTGCTCACCAGGTGTAGATTGCTCTTAGAGACTTCTCCCTTTACCACCACTTGCCACCCACCCAGCGGAATCTTGTCGGTTGGCCCGAGCACCTGAAAGCGTACAGATGCAGCTCCTGAAGGTACGGTAGCTCTGTAAAAATTTCCTTCTGTAGCATTGTAGCGGTAGAGATAATAGTGTCCATCCCGCGTCATTTCGCTCGCTTCGCAGACTAACATCCTTGGATCTCGAATTATCTCCACTAGACTGTATTCTCGTTCCGTCATTGGTAAATCCTTCGCTAAAGTGAGGATTTATCCTGGAATTATACCATATCTTGAAGGGGGAGAGACTAAGCTGGGCCTGGGCCGAGATATGAAAATCTCCGTACACTTCTTGTTCCAGTTTCACCCAATGTCGTGAGTCTGGCCGTAGAGAAATTTTTGCAGTTTCTCTTTGTCTTCGGCTGGAGTATCCATAAAATCAACGCCCAGCTTTAGTGCATTCTTCTCGTGGACAACATGGCGTACCAAGCCTTGAGTTTCGACTCTGCCAAAACGAGAAGGGAGATGTATATCCAGCTGTAATCGGCAACCGGCATGAAATGCTTCCATGGCTGGCCCCATGGCAACCAGCATGATGCCTGAGATGGAAATATCCTCTGAAGTTGCCTTATATATGTGGTTGATCATTTCCTCGGGCAAATTCTCCAACGGCCAAACTCCAAAACTAACCAGAAGCCTCTCTTTGAAGCGAGGTTCCTTCCTCCTCTCCTGTATATTTGCCTCAGCCCGTTTCTTTTTGGAGTCCTCCTTACGCTCGCGAAAATACTGGACGAGAACTTCCTTAATTTGCGGATAACGCATCATGATTCTCTGCATATTTTTATAGCTAAACTCAGCCAGGAGGCTTTCTTTGGCTGTTGTTACGGAGCTTGATCTCGGTTTGCCGGATAGCAGCGCCATTTCCCCGAAAAACTGATTGGACTTTAGGATGGCCAGTGGGAACTCCTTGCCTTCGCGGTCCTTGGTGAAAACCTGTACCCGGCCATCAAGGATTATGTAAACGGAGCGTCCCGGATCACCCTCCTGGAAAACGAGTTGGTCAGCACTGAAAAAATGCAAGTTGGCAATATCTTCCAACCCTCGCAGTTCCTGTTTGCCGAGAGATCTAAAAATAGGGGTGGCCAGGAGGGCCCCTTGCAGTCGCATAAAACTGGGATTGGTTCGACTTGGATCTATGAAAGGAGATTGATAGTTAATAAGAGACGAAAACACTTGGATGGTCTCAGAGAGTTGTTTTGATTGATCTGAAGCACTCTCATCCATGAAACTGAGTTTACTTTCACAAATCTGAAAGATATCTCCTGATTTCAGCGCTCTTTTGTCGATACGCTTTCCATCAAAGATAATCCCATTGGAACTCCCCAGATCTTCAATAATCCAGGTACCCCCTTGGAAGCTTATCCTGGCATGTGAACGGGAAACATCAAAGTCCACAAGAGTGATGTCATTTTCACCACTCCGGCCTATGGTCACGGAACCTTCCAGGGGATAGACGCTTTTTTGCAGCGTTCCTCTTTTCAAACAGAGATAGAACCTGTTCATCCTCTGCTTCCCTAAATCCTTAAGATAAGCTGTTCCCAAAAACATCAGCTACAAGTTGATATCTTTCTGATCATGCAAGAAGCATGGTAACTCCAAGCCCGGATGTTTCATGAATCACCTGCTGCGACCGCGGATATGGGCGTCCTTCCGGGCGTCCTCGGGTGTCGCACCTTGCGACGTACCGTTTAGGTACGCCTCAGGTCCAATCCCGCGGTACCGCGGGATGGTTGCCCGGTGGCACGCCCATATCCGCGGTCGCAGCAGGTGATTCATGAAATGTCCGGGCTAGTGGTATTGCAAAATTCGAGCCCGCCAATACCGCAACTTCGTGCCAAGGAAATCCTAATTTCTGCTAAGTAGGGATCTTAACCTTGTTGATCTGAAGGAATCCTGATACATTCCTTCAGATCGATTCTGAGCACAAAGAGTAGGAGCACCTATGGCTGCAGATAAAGACCACAGTTCCGACCGGAATCTCACAGTAACTTGGGACGATCCCATGGTCGGTGCCGAGGCTGCAAGAAAAATGAGCGGACTGGACTTTCTGCATGCGATCGTTGCAGGTGAAATACCACCCCCACCCATCTCAAAACTGCTAGGCTTCAAACTAAAAGAAGTCGACACAGGTCGCATAGTCTTTGAACTGGAGCCAGCCGAATACCACTACAATCCCATTGGCATGGTTCACGGTGGGGTGGCAAGTACGGTACTGGACTCTGCTATGGGTTGCGCCATTCACTCCACCCTTCCAATGGGGACCGGCTACTCAACGGTGGAGTTAAAGGTGAGTTTTGTTCGCCCCATGAGCACCAAAACCGGTAGGGTACGATGTGAAGCCAGCGTCATTCATACTGGCGGAAGTATAGCTACAGCTGAAGCAAGATTAGTCGACGCTGAAGGCACACTCTATGCCCACTCCACCACCACCTGTGTGATTTTTCGACCCTCTAGCCCGGATAATTCATGAATTGGTGTTGCGAAACTGTGAAACTGGGAACCCGCTTGCGGGACTGAGCGGAGCGCAGCGAGCGCGAAGAAGATGAGCGTACCACTGGGCAATCGCAGGGGCTTGAATTCCGTACTTGACCAGTACGTAGCAGGGTTCGAGGCCCGAGGACGCCCGGAAGGACGTTCATATCCACAGTCGGAGTCACGCCGAGGCGTGATGAATTATCCGGGCTAAGGAGATGAGGAAAGAATAGTAATCTGGAGGTCCTGTTCAATGCGGAACAAGAAAGTACTGATAGTGGATGATGAAATGGACATGCGGATCTTCATCTCCACCCTTCTAGAGACCAACGGCTACAGACCGATTATTGCCACCAATGGTGAGGAGGGCATCCATAAAGCCCGTAAACATAAGCCGGCAGCTATCATTCTTGATGTGTTAATGCCGAAATCAGGTGGGGTACAGATGTATCGGGAGGTAAAAACAGACGAGAATTTAAAGAATATCCCGGTGATCATGATCTCGGCAATCGCCAAAAAGACATTCCTCCACTCCATGCAAATGCTTAATAGCCACCGGGGCCAAACAGTTCCGGAGCCGGAGGGTTACATAGAAAAACCTCCAGAGACCGAAGAATTTCTGGAGATCTTGGAAAAATGCCTTAGTCACACGGACTAAAAAGCGATGCTATATATGAATCTTTTCAGCTCAACTGCTTTTTAGAGTGATCCTCTTTTTCCCTTGTCGCGAATATCTATCTCAACTACTCCATCTTCCTCATGAGAGGAGAGTATTATCTTCAAAATCAACGCCAGCGTTAAAACAATGGCAGTCACGCACAGTATGCTAGTCGCTGAAATCATTTTTCACCTCCCGCCTAGCCCGGATGTTTCATGAATTGCTGTCGCGAGACCGTGGAGATGACTGTGCCACCGGGCAACCGCAGGGTGTTGGATCCGAGGCGTACCTGAACGGTACGTCGCAGGGTCCGACACCCGAGGACGACCGGAAGGACGTTCATATCTGCGGTCGGAGCAGGCAACTCGTGAAATATCCGGGCGCGTTGGCCAATTTCGGTTCAGTTCGTTCTATTGTGCAGGAGTGATGCCAATCACATAGAAAACAAAAAAGTAACTAGAAAACATAATGTTATGGTTGTTTTCTTATTCTATCGGTACTTGTTAAATCACCAGATCTTGCCAAAGTGCCAAAGCAAGTGGGCCAAAAAGTCAAGTCCCCAAATAGTGTCCAACCGGTAATTTTGGCTAAGCGATTGCTGGCGTTTTTAATTCACAATGCTTAGATTTAATGTTAGCCTGACTAATCTCCTGCAACACATCCATTACACTCAACGAAAGGAGAGACCTATGTTACGAAAAGCCACCTACAAACTGCGTGTTACTAGAAGAGAGGCACTGTACGTCCATGACGAGCCAGATCACGCACTGATCTTGGTTGAAATGGAAGGTGAGCCTATTGATTATACGCCGGGGGTGGCAGGAGAATTCTTGTCCCGTCGCAGTGTCAACTTCCATGATCGCATCAAAGGTTCAGGTTCCATGCAGGGCTATGCCAAGACCCACTTCCAATTTGGCTCTGTCTACAGCCGCTTTGAAGGGCACCGCGATGGAAACACTAAAGTCACCACGGGCACTTGGAAGACTTACAATGGAACTGGTAAGCTGGCCAGCATCAAAGGAGAAGGGACATTCAAGGTTAAAGCCGGAGAGGCCCCAAATGAGTTCATCCTCGACATGGAGGGTGAGTATGAGCTCTGATTGAGCTGCTGTCTCGCCCCCTCGCCCGGATATTTAACCAATTGGTGTCGCCACACCGTGATACTGGGAACCCGCTTGCGGGACTGAGCGGAGCGCAGCGAGCGCGAAGAGGAAGAGTGTGCCCTCCATGGCAAGGTGTTGGATTCGAACCGTACTTGCTTGGTGAAATATTCGGGCTACACTACCAGTATGAATATTCAGCAAAGTAACGGTTAGTCTTGTAGCTCTTATGGAAGTGACTTCTCCAATGTGGGTAGCGGAAAGGGTGATACTTGCCGTACCCGTAACGACCATCTAGCCCATGTCCAAGATGTAAGTTAAAACCATGTCTGTAACCATGTCCATAATAAAGTGTGGGCTTGTAGTGCTTGTAACCGTAGCGACTCCCTTTGTATCCATAGCGATGCTTGGCACCATAGCCGTAGTAATGTTTGTAACTGTTTTTGTAGTAGCCAGAACGGTAGTAATTTTTGTGACTGTATTTGTAGTTGCCGCGATGGAAGTCGCGCTTGTGACTACTTTTGAAATGGCCAGGTCTGGAAAGGTGCCCACGCCCACTATAATTAGCGCGCCCTGCTTCCGACTCCACAGCCAAAGTAATTATAAATATTGATAAAACACCAGCTATAATAATCCTGCCGATTGCTTTCATTTTAACGCTCCTTTCCGAGTATTAGTCGAAGGAGCCAGAAAAACATTGCATTGATTTTGCTGTTACTCATATCCCCCCTGCATACCACTACTATTCCGCCCTGGCCTCACTTCATCTGCTTATCGGGAGTTACGCACAATATGCAGGAGGTTCTCTGCTCCTGCCGCAGACAAGCCGAGACCGCTCAACTCCGCCTGCAGTTGTGACAAGCTGCTGTGCCCACCGAGGTAGCCATTTACCCGAGCTGCAGCAGTTGAATTCACAAAATCTTCGTTGGCAGAGTAGATTGCCTTGAACTCTCTCATAAGATTTCCATTGAGCTGCAATTGATACTTCTGGTGATACGGCTCGGCCAGATAAAACTCGGAGTAGGCTATGATCTCAGTATGGACCTTGCCATTTGTCCTGGCTGCAATACTCTCTCTCTTTTCCATGGCCAACCGTTTTTGTTCTTCATCATGATAGAACACTGCCGCTTTGTATTGCCTCGACCATGGGCGTCTGGCGGGATTATGACTTCGCCAGAAAAAATCCAAGAGCTCGCTGTATGTGATCCTGGCAGGATCATAATCCATCTGGATCGTCTCGGTATGATCAACAAGATTGTGATAGGTTGGATTTTTTGTTGTACCACCTGCATATCCAACCCGGGTTCGAATTACCCCATCGATGCTCCCAAACTGAGCATCTGGACCCCAGAATCAGCCCAGTGCAAAGGTCGCCGTTTCCGTATTACCTGGCGCCTCAATGTCTATTGGCGGGATAGCCACCACGTGGCTCGAATGACCTCTTGCCAGGTCCATATTGTTCCTCTCCTTCCAAGGTTGCCAGTCCTGATTTGAGCTGTCGCAGCCATGAAGAATAGGACCGCCGCCCAGAACCGTCGCTACTACCAGGAGTACTACCGTCCAAGGACGAACATGTCCAGTTTTGTGTTTTTTATTCTGCCCGATTTCCATTCTACTCGTTCTCGTTCGCCACAAACTTTAGTGCCAACGAATTGATACAGTAGCGCAGTCCTGTGGGAGGTGGCCCGTCTTTGAACACATGTCCAAGATGTGCGTCGCATCGTTTGCACAATACCTCAGTCCTCGACACAAAAAAGCTGTTATCCGCTTTTGTCGTGATACTCCGATCAGAGATTGGGTCCCAGAAGCTGGGCCAGCCGGTGCCGGAGTCAAACTTTGTTTCTGAACTGAACAATTCGTTGGCACAACCTACACACTGGTAAATCCCAGCACCTTTAAATTTATTGTACTCCCCACTAAAAGGTGGCTCAGTCCCCTTTTTTCTGGTAATCCTGAATTGCTCCGGGGTAAGCATCCGGCGCCATTCTTCATCACTTCTTACAACTTTATCAGTCACATCTAACTCCTTTTTCTTGGTAGGCTCGGAGGAGTTTTTTGCCAGTGTAATTGGAAAATGTTCTCGGACAAAACCCCACGCCCACGCCGGGAATGCCAAAAGCAGAGCAACGATGCCAAACTGCTTCAGGAAAAACCTGCGGCCAGACCGCCTATCTGAAACCGGTGATGGTGATTTCATAGCTGTCTCCTTTCCACCTTGGTGGATTATCGACTTGTGTTCTTTGTTCGTAAGATAATCATTAGTCGGAAAAGAGTCCAAATCATTACATACAAACATGTTCATTATGAGTTGTTGAAAAATTTTTGATCCTTGGAATCTGTCGGTTCATGGATTATAAACGAGATTGGGCTTGAATCTTGCTCTCTGGTTCCCTGTGGTTAGATCAATTTGGTGCCCTCACAGTGAAAGCTAAAAACACCATCATTAACCGAAAAGTCATCTCCTGGGCCTTTTATGACTGGGCCAACTCTGCCTTCGCCACCACGGTGATGGCGGGTTTTTTCCCGGTCTTCTTCAAAAATTACTGGAATATGGGGGTGGAGGCCACCACCATTACCTTTCGCCTGGGCCTGGCCAATTCAGTAGCCAGCCTCATCGTCGTTGCCTTGGCACCGGTGCTCGGGGCAATCGGTGATCGGGGTGGGGCGCGGAAGAGGTTTCTCCTGTTTTTTGCTTCGATGGGTGTCGTTATGACCGGAAGTTTGTTTTTCGTGGCGCAGGGGGCCTGGCAAATTGCGGTTCTCATCTACATCCTGGGAATCTTAGGATTTTCCGGCGGCAATATTTTTAATGATTCTCTCCTAATAAGCGTCGCTCCTGCCGGCAAAGAAGACATGGTTTCGGCTCTTGGTTTTTCCCTGGGCTATCTGGGTGGCGGACTGCTTTTCGCAATAAATGTTCTCATGACTCTTAAGCCTGGACTGTTTGGCCTGCCCGACGCCAGTGCAGCGGTGCGGCTCTCTTTTCTCAGCGTTGCTGTCTGGTGGGCGGTCTTCTCACTACCTATGATGTTCTGGGTAAAAGAACCACGGACCGATGACCGAGTCAGCGGCTGGGCAATGGTCTGCGGTGGATTTTCACAACTGAAAAAAACTTTCGCAGAAATCCGCAAACTTCGAGTAGTTTTCCTTTTTCTCATAGCTTACTGGCTCTATATAGATGGGGTTGACACGATCATAAGAATGGCTGTGGATTACGGCATGTCCCTTGGTTTTCCAGAGAACAGCCTAATCGTCGCCTTGCTTATCACTCAGTTTGTTGGCTTCCCCGCCGCCATCCTTTTCGGCAAACTCGGTGAGAAGCTGGGAACCAAGAACGGTATTCTGTTGGGCATTGTGGTCTATGTTGGGGTGACCATATGGGGAAGATTCATGGACAATGTCGCGGAGTTTTATATGCTTGCGGTGGCCATCGGCCTGGTGCAGGGTGGGGTTCAGGCCCTGAGCCGCTCCCTTTATTCCCGTCTCATTCCCTCCAATAAGGCCGCTGAATTCTTCGGTTTTTATAATATGCTGGGTAAGTTCGCCGCGGTGATTGGGCCAATATTAATGGGTGCAGTGGGGGTGCTCACCGGTAATCCGCGCCATGCTATCCTCTCAATATTAATACTATTTTTAGGGGGTGGAATCATACTGTACTTTGTAGACGAAAACGAAGGCATGCGAATTGCCCGGGAGTTGGAGGCGAAAAAACGAAATTAGAAACAAAGATAGATAAAGCAACCAACCTTTTTTAGCCATCAGAACCAACGCTCTGCGCTATGCTCTCTGCGCTTTGGGATTTACACCTTGAACTCCCCCACCGGATAAACGTCTAATTCATGCTCAACGATCTTTTTTACCAGCTCAAAGAAGTCAATACCAACTGAGTCAGTCAGCCTTATCTTATTGTCGGCACCGGGCCAGGCGGACGGTACACAGGCGGCCTCGCTCTTGTCGATGATTTCCTCTGGGGCTAGAAAGTAAAGTCCCAGCTCATATTCGAACAGAGAAACCCTAACCATAAATCGTTCATCCACCGATACAAAATAGAAGAGATCGCCTCTGTACATGCTTGAAAAGTCCACCGACTCTGGTTCTAGAAGGTAGAAAAACCGATACATTGCTTTGGGCGTGTCCTCAACTTTGTAACTGCCGCAGTCGTGATAATCGCCCTCGGTTGAGGTAGCGAGCTTAACGCACTGTCGAAATACTTCTTCTATACTTTCAGCATCATCATTTTCCCAATGCTTGTCCCAGTCAAATCCTGCTGATAGCATCTCGAGTAGTTTTTGAATTTTTCCCTTCACTGCATCCTCCTGACTCTGCCAAATCATTTCAGACTAACCATTGCCAGAGCCTAGCCTTTCTATCATTCGGTTCGCAGCCTCAACCCCGGTATTAAAACTTATTTCTAGACTAGACTTATACAGGCCATCGCCGGCGAAAAACAGATTTCCTGGCAGTTCTCCCAACATCTTCCTCATCACATGCTGCTGTCGCACTGAGCCGGGCATCAACTGCACCGCCCCGTGTAGCCAGCGACAAACTTTTGAAAAAATTAGTTTTTCTGAAAAACCACGATAGAGCTTATCCATCTCCTCGAGCACGACCTCCGTGATCTTAGCGTCAGGTTCATCAAACAACGTGCGACAGGCTGGCTCGCAGAGAATAACCGTTACCAGGCTCTTGCCCTTAGGAATTCTTTGGGAACTCTTGTGATGGTCAAATACCACGGTGGCTACAACCCGACTGTCCCTCCGAAGCACGTTGTTGATCATTGAAGTGTCCTGGTACTCTTTATCAACTGCCAGTGCTGTAACAATGCTCGGCGCATAGCGGACACTGCGGAAAGCGTCTGCCAACTCCTCCGGCAGACCATCAACCAAATGGATTACCAGAGGCAAAGGAATGGCCAGAATCACGCCCTCAGCAAGGTAAGACCCGGGGTTGTCTCCTCCAACCTGAATTTCATAAAGCCCTTCCCGGGAAGCAGGTGCAATCTTGACCACCGGAGAATTCAGTCTGACATCGAGTTCTCTCTTCAGTTGCTCTGGCACCACGCCCATGCCTTTGGTAAAGGCAAAAATATTGAATTTGGTCAAATTCTTGATGGTAGCTAGAAAAGCTAACTTCGAATTTTGCTCCGGCACCCCCAAAAAGACTTCGCTGAAGATAGGATAAGCAATTTTCTCCAAGATCACCTCGTCGAAGCTTTCCAGCAGATATTCAGCAGCAGTTTGTTTTTCCAAATCGAAAGTCTTACCTGTGGGGTGTACTATATCCAACGCCTTTCCCAAGGCTTGAGCGTACAGAAACATTTTGATCATGTCCTTTTTGTTTCTGCCTGTGAGGAGTTTGTATTTCAAAAAGTCCATCGGTGACCCGATTTTGATCTGATATTCCTTACCGCCGCTGAAGGTGGATGCAGTCCCGGAAGTTCGCACCAGCTGGTTTTTGAGTCCAAAATCTTGAATGAATCTACTAAGATTTTTGTGAGCTGCGGGGAAGGTATAAGCACCCTTGTCGATGATAAATCCTTCGCATTCTTCAGAGCTCATTCTGCCGCCGACAAACGGCAACTCCTCTAGAATGATGGAGCTACAGCCAGCCTTTTTTAGTTGACAGCCTGCTGCTAAACCAGCTATCCCTGCCCCGATGATGACTACCTTGGTGTCCATTTTTCAATAATGATGGGGTCAAACTCTGACTAATGTATGCCCTTTCTCGTAGCAGTCAATGTTTGACCCCATTTTCTCCTACCTATCTCTATTACATCGTTCGGATTCTTACCTCTACCTCATCGAAGTTTTTCATCAATTTTAGAAGCTGAGAAGTGTCAGTTTGACCGTAATGGTAAGGGTAAAGGATTTTCGGTTTGAAAGCCTTGGCAGCGTCGGCAACCATCTCCGGCGTCATTGTGTAAGGCAAGTTCATGGGCAAAAAAGCAATGTCGATTTCCTTCAGTTGCTTCATTTCAGGAACGTTTTCGGTGTCACCCGCCACATACACCCTCTTGTCGGCAAAGGTAATCACGTAACCATTCCCTACGCCCTTCGCATGGAACGGGACACCCGCACTGCGCATATGCACCAGGTTGTAGGCTGGCACCGCCTCAATCTCCAAACCCTGGACGGATTTGACATCCCCATTTCGCATAACAATACCGCCCATGATTTTGTTCGCGCCCACTTCGGTCAGAATTATCTCTGTTTTCTCTGTGCGAATGAGTTCTACCACCTGCGGGTCAAGGTGATCACGGTGTTCGTGGGTTATGAGGATAAGGTCAGCTTTCGGCATCTTGGAATAATCAGCCTCCCTGCTTACCGGATCCACATGGATTACTTTCCCCCCAAAAGTGAACATTAGTGTTCCATGTCCTATGAACGTAATCTGTAATTTGCCACCGGCCGTTTCGACGATATCAGTATCAAAGTCGGTATGAGCCTGGGTTGAAACAAGAAGGCCTACCACCAAGACAGCGACAAATAAAACTGATCTACCCATACACCACCCCCTTACTTTTCTGCTGTGGCAGCGGCTTTCCCCGCCAGCGTTGCGGGCAGGCAGCTACGATATCAATATCTGATTTCTATTCTGTCAATTCAGTGGAAGACAAAGTAGACACATTTGAGGGTAGATGCTCTATTCTTGATTCTGCCATAGGGACTCAGAGGAGCTTTTGGCGGCGCTAAATAAATAGGCGCTATCAAAATATGACTATACTTCTCGCTAAAACTGACCCGTCCGCAGCATCACTAGTGTACACGCTCTGAGCACGTTGATGCCTTGGGCCGTCAACTGCTCTTCGATTTCCTCTGATTCTGTCCCCGGGTTCATGATTACCCTATCCGGTTTCAAATCGATCATTTCCTTAAGCAGCTTTATTCCCCTCTCCGGGCCAACATAGAGGGTAAGGGTGTTTACTGCGTCATCTATGCGACTCAAGGCTTGTACGGCAGGCACCCCCGCGATTTGCTTAAGCAAGGGGTGCACGGGAATAACTCGATGCCCATTTTTAACGAGAGCCCGGACTGCCTGATTGGAATGACGTTCAGGTTTGGGACTCGCCCCCAGTACCGCAACAGTTTCATTCGCCGGCATAATTCTGTCGTTGAACTGATTAGTATAGTTTCCGTCCGGAAACTCGGCCTCGAGCTGTCATTTTGAGGAGCGAAGCGACGAAGAATCTCTTACTTACTGGGATTGCCAGAGATTCTTCGCTCCGCTCGGAATGACATTTGATAGTTTCCGGATGAACACTAGTGTAACGCGATTCAATCTTTTAATTTAAAGGAGTTATCTACTCTTACCGCAGAATACTCGGATTTTCAAAACAAAAGATCTGCCACTTTGTATCATTCCATGGTATGGAAGTTGCTTTTAACACGGACCGGGACATGAAAATGGCGAGTGGACAAACCTTTCAACGCAAGCAGTCCGCTGCTCCATAACCATTCCCTCTAATTGAGGTCTACGCTGAGCCTCAAAACATACGGTACGATTTTGGATACGGAAAAGGTTACTGAAAGTGATTCGTTCTTATTTGCCATCTTTTGGTAGTGTGCGACTGCAGGTTTTTCTTCTTGGAGTGGTAGCCCTTTTATTGGCCCTCAATCTTTTGGTGATGAGCCTTAGATCCGCTATCTCCACCGCCGAAGAGTCCACTGCCCCTGAAGTTCTGTCTGACTTTCCCCTCCCGGGTTCGATCAGCCTGTGTGATGAGTCCATACCTCTGGAAAACCGGCGTGTCTTGGAGATGCTGGATCGAGAATTCACCATCGCGGTCTGGGATCGGGCTCAGGTGTTTTTGTGGCTTAAGAGAGCTGGGCGCTATTTTCCATACATTGAGGCGAAACTGTCTGAAGTCGGAATGCCCGATGACCTCAAGTACATGGCTGTGGCGGAGAGCGCCCTTATTACCGATATTAAATCGAGGAAGAGAGCGGTCGGACTCTGGCAATTCATGTCTCGCACCGGTAGACGTTATGGCCTTCGGAAAGATCGAACTCTAGACGAACGGTTAGACTTTGAACAATCTACTGAAGCAGCCATCAATTATTTAAGACGGTTGCATGACGAATTCGGTAATTGGACGCTAACCCTAGCCGCCTACAACTGCGGCGATGCATTCCTCAAGAGGGAAATAAGGAAACAAAAAGTCAAAGACTTTTATAGGCTCGATCTGCCTCTGGAAACAGAACGATATGTTTTTCGCATCACTGCCATTAAGATTATTATGGAAAACCCGAGACAGTATGGTTTTAATCTTTCCCCAGAGCAGGTTTACCCACCGAACTGGTACGATTCAGTCCCGGTCAAAATTAGCAGTCGTTTGAACTTGACAGATCTGGCCCTTGCCCTAGATACAGATTTCAAGATTCTCAAAGAACTCAATCCTCAATTCCGACGAAACTATGTGCCCAAAGGTAAACATCAGATTAAAGTTCCTCCTGGCTTTGGTCCCAAGGTAGTTGTTGCCTTGCAAAAACTTGGTAAAGGCGAATCTAGGGAAAAGGAAGATATATCTGAAAGCCATTACGTGGTTCGGAAAGGTGATACCTTGGGCCGCATTGCCACCCGAACGGGTGTCTCCCTAGCTACCCTTAGGGAACTCAACGGTATCAACGGGTCCACCATATGGGCAGGGCAGAAGCTTCGCCTGACTCCCTAGAAAGAGGCCATTAAGTCATTACGCTTCGCTGTCACTCATAGTCATTTATTGTTTAAAGCGCCATAAAGAAACGACCTAATGACGGCGTGGCCAAATGACCCAATGACTGCATGGTGCAGTGCCTTGTGCCTGCCTTTTCATTTTCCTGGTCTGATCTTGAGAAGACAACAGCCTTCTTGACCCGGCTTCCACGTCTCCGCAGAAAAATGGAACCCTGCTCCTTCGAAGGTTCCGTAGTCAACTTCTGCTGCTATGTCACACATCCTGGCTATCTCCTGGTCGCTCAACCCCGCTTCCTGATAGGCTTCCTTTAGAGGGCAGCTACGCATCTGGATATCCAACCCATCTTGATCACAACGGAGAATCTCAGGCTGGAACATTTTTCCCCGATCCGCCGAGCCAGTTAAAAAAGCATTCTTCAGCCCCTCTAGGTCTATGGGACCATATTTCGCGTACTTTTTGCCGATCTCAAGGCCACGGTTGTAAATCCCCCGTTTCATTATTTCTGCTGCTTTTTCGTCACCCACCTCTTGTCTCAATTCTTGAAAGATATGGTAGTACATCATTCCCCGGTTCTTATACGCCGCATACAGCTGCTGACGCAAGGCTTCTTCAGACATATCGCCTCTCCCTTTCATCCTCCTAAGAGTTGTCTTTTGATCCCCTAATCATCCGGCTCCATTAACAGTAGAAGTTAGTCACCTTATGGTAAAGGATAATACCAGCTTAAAAACTCCACTGACTTTTTAATGGATTTCGCTAAGGTCAGTGAAGCTCTCCGACCAAAGGTCGGAGATTCTCAAGGCAGCCTGGCATTTGTATGTCATTCTGAGGAGTCCCGCCGACGGCGGGACGACGAAGAATCTCGAGATCCTTCGCGGAGTTTATCCTGAGCCTGTCGAAGGGCTCAGGATGACAAAGCGTCG
>Ga0209536_100006118_pt1 | contig 18493 bp, 14 predicted proteins | sample DeeMarSeWOR28_12_FD_187461 | JGI IMG/M metagenome (GOLD analysis project Ga0209536, IMG submission 187461) | Marine sediment microbial communities from White Oak River estuary, North Carolina - WOR-2-8_12 (SPAdes) (version 2) | ecosystem: Environmental > Aquatic > Marine > Intertidal zone >... | reverse complement strand
GAACCTTGTGTTCGCCCCGAACCTTGTGTTCGCCCTAAAGCAGGAAATGCGGGCAGAAGTGCAGCGCTATTATGAAACACAGTTTTCTTGTCTATTTTGAATTCGCCAGGATTTCATTTCTAAAAATTCTCGCGTACCGGCTCCGTTATTTTACGGGGATTGTGACCTACTTTATCAATGTCTCGGTGTATTACTTCATATGGAACGCTATTTACGGTTCCAGTATGGATGTTGCCGGATACGATCTGCCGCAGATGACGACCTATATCGCAATCGGCTGGATCATCCGATCCTTTTATTTCAACAATGTGGATCGAGATATTGCAGCTGAAGTACTGGAGGGGAAAATTGCCATCAACCTTATTAAACCTGTTGATGTACAGTTGATGTATATTTCCCAAACTGTGGGAGAATCATGTTTCCGGGCCATTCTCTTCACTCTTCCTATAGCTGCTGTTCTCCTGTTCGTTTATCCTATCAGCCCGCCTGCTTCTGCCGCTTTGGGGGCCTTGTTTTTCCTGAGCTGTATTCTGGCACTTCTGATTTTTACCCTCATTAACTTCTGGGTGGGCACCCTGTCATTACATATCTATTCGATTCTTGGTGTGATACGGGCGAAATATGCAATTGTCGAGTTCTTTTCGGGACTTCTGATTCCCATATCATTCTTTCCCCAGAGCATGCAGCGTTTCATGCAATACCTGCCGTTTCAACATATCAGTTTTACTCCGCTGCAAATTTACCTGGGCAAGGTCCGCGGCGCAGCGGCCATGGAGGCGCTGGCAGAGCAATTTTTGTGGATTGTTCTGCTGTATGGGGCCAGCCGTTTGTTCTGGAAATTTTCAACACGCCGTCTCTCTATTCAGGGAGGGTAGTTTGGGAAAGCTGATTATAATCTTATGGCAATACTTCGGGCAGTATGCCAAAACCCGGATGGCCTACAAAAGCGATTTCTTCATTGCTTCCATTGCAAATATATTCGCAACGGTTGCAGGTTACGGTTTTGTACTGGTGCTTTTTACCAAAATCCCGCAACTGAAAGGATGGCGCTTTGAAGAAGTACTGTTCATATACGGATTTTCCCTGATCCCTATGGGGCTGTTCAATATTGTCGGCATGAACCTCTACCAGTTCGGCGAAATTTACATTGTGGAAGGGAAGTTCGACAGGGTACTGCTGCGCCCCATTCACTCGCTTTTTCAGATTCTGTTCGAAAACTTCAGGCTCGAGTCTATTCAGGAAATCCTGACCGGGTTCGCAGCGGTTGCCTGGTGCACCATGCGCTTGGAGATACCTCTGTCTCCCTTGAACGTACTGCTTTTCCCCATGCTGGTTTTATGCGGCGCCGTAATCTATGTCTGCATATTCGTCATTTTATCGAGTGTCAACTTCTGGGTTGAGGATCGAATCGGCCTGTCGCCTCCTGTTTTCAATATGATTGCCTTTGGACGCTACCCCATTACTATTTATAATGCAGCGATCCGGTTTATGCTGAACTGGATTGTTCCGTTCGCATTTGCGTCCTTTTACCCCACGGTTCGATATCTTGGGCGTACGGAATTTCAGAAGGAGTTTTTCCTTATCCCTGTTGTTGCGGCTGTGTTGATGGGATTGGCTCTTTGGGTTTGGGCAATGGGCGTGCGCCGGTATAAAAGCACAGGCAGTTAATCCGTTTGCTGGTAGGCAGATAGTCGATGCAGAAAGATCTTAATTACGAATATCCGAGAAAGAACCTCTTTGAGGAGAGAGCGCAGAAAGACACGGGTTCCGAGAAACTGCAATGGTTCTGCCGTTCGGTTCTTGGGGAGGCCTTTCCTGTATTCCGGGATGTAGAGATTGATGCACGTTTCCATCCCTATGTGGGATTAACGCATACTCTACGCCGTAAGAAAAACGGATGGGTGCTTCGAATCAGCGATCATTGCCGGTACGCACCCCCGAAAGTACTCGAATCGATTGTTTTAATTCTAGCTTATAAGGTTACGCGTAGAAAGCCTCCACGGAGATACATTCAAATTTATGAACTCTTTCGCAAGGATCCCGAAATTGAAGAATTGGTGAGAAAACGTCGTGCTGCGAAAGGCAGGAAACAATTTTCCGGCAAACCGGGCAAGCATCATTCGTTGAGAAAAATATACAGCGACCTGAATGAGCAATACTTCAACAACCAGATTGATATCAAAAGGATCGGATGGGGGCTCCGCAGAAGTTGGGATCGGTTGGGGCACTATGATCCGATTCATCATACAATTACCTTGAATCCCGTGCTGGATTCTCTGGACGTGCCGTCCTATGTTGTCCGGTACATTGTTTACCATGAAATGCTTCATGCGCTGTTCGGAGATATCAAAGTTCATGGCTTCCGCAAACATCATACGCGAGAGTTCAGAAATACCGAAAGCGCCTATCCCGATTATGAAAAAGCTAAGAAGTTTCTTGGTAAGTTCAGTCGCCGGGTCAAGCAGGCATACTGATCGGCGATTGGGGCAAGATTGAATTACTGATTAGGGAGCATCCATGAATAGAGAGATTGCGCGTATTCTACTCGACCTGAATGCAGTGAGTCTTCGGATCAATCCGCCTTTTACCTGGACCTCGGGACGTCTCGCCCCGATTTATTGCGATAACCGCCTTCTCATGTCCGAGCCGGCCGGCCGCAAAATGGTTGCGAACGCTTTTAAGGTCCTGATAGAAGAGAAGAAATTCAAACCGGAAGTGATCGCCGGTACGGCTACCGCAGGTATTCCCCACGCAGCCTGGCTCGCGGATCTGATGAACCTTCCCATGGTATACGTTCGAGGAACCGCAAAAGGGCATGGCAAGGAGAATAGGATCGAGGGCCGGATCGAAGCCGGGAAGGCTGTTGTTCTTATTGAGGACCTTATATCAACAGGCGGCAGTTCGGTGTCGGCAGCCGAAGGCCTGAAACAAGCCGGGTCCAAGGTACTCGCCGTAATGGCCATCTTTACCTATGGCCTCGATGTAGCCCGAAAAGCTTTCGAGGACGCGGATATTCCGTTTTACGCTCTCACCAGCTTCGATGTTTTGGCGAAAGAGGCAGAGCAATGCGGCATACTCAGCAAGTCTGATCTTGACACCCTTGCCGAGTGGCAAACGGATCCTGCCCTGTGGAGTAAGAGACGGAAACAGGAATTGGAGCAATGCTGATGTATCCAGGGAATCAATCAACCCGGATTACAGCTGATGCTGTGGCCGATAAGTAATCCCGGCGACAAGGTGACTGCGAAGTCCTTTTCAATTTTGTGAATCTTCTCATCAGCCGATGATGAGAAATATGTTATAAAGCCCTTTTTACCAGAAAGACAATCGCTTATGAAATGTGTTGTTTGCGGCAAAAGAAAAGCCAAAAGATCCTGTCCGGCCAAGGGCGCTTCTATTTGCCCCCTTTGTTGCGGGGAAAAGCGGGTTCTTGAACTGAACTGTCCGGAAACGTGCGAGTACCTGAAGACAGGACGGGAACATGAATCGGCGGAATTCAGCAAAATACTTTGGAGCCAGGACAAACTGAAACAGGAAAAAAGCAGAAGAATTCTTACAGAATATCAGGATGTAGTTGCACACCTGGAATATATTATTGCCCAGCAACGCCTGCTGTCGCGCGATCTGTCTGATAAGGACGTTTCCACAGCCATTAACATTTTACTCGATGCTTACAGGACGGAGGATAAGGGAATTCTATACGAGAAAAATTCCGACGATCTCCGCGTGGAAACCCTCAGGCTGGAATTGCGGGATGTGATTGAAGCCTATAGGAATCCTGATGGAGAAAACAGACACGGAATTGTGGATCGCCAAAATTCACGACTACTGTTGCAGAATGCGATCGAGTGTCTTGAATTTCTGCAATCCATGATTGACGTATACACAAAGGATCCGCGTTCTGCTGGCAGCTACGTGGATTTTCTGGCTCGTATGACTCCCAAAAGAGAAACAACGTCTTCCATTATTGTGCCGTAAGGTGTTTTTATGGTTGCCGATCGCAGAATATGTGACCCTGATATACTGATACAGGCCGTTCAGAAATTTTCCAACAAGCATGTCCTGGTTTTGGGAGATCTGATACTTGACCGCTTCGTCTGGGGCTCGGTTTCCCGTATATGCCCGGAAGCTCCGGTTCCGGTAGTTGAAATTAAAACCGAAAGCACGCGTCTGGGTGGCGCTGCCAACGTGGCCGCCAATATCCGGAGCCTGGGAGGTATGCCCAATCCGATCGGGGTAATTGGGGATGACCTCGAAGGGCGGGAGCTTCGAGATGCATTCCGGTCGATCGGTTCAACCGTAAACGGATTGGTTGTCGATAAGGGACGGCCAACAAGCATTAAAACCCGTATTATTGCGCATCACCAGCAGGTCTGCCGAACGGACCGTGAAGATCGTTCACGCCTGCCCCACGCGGTTCAAGTAAAGGTTGTCGATAAATTCAAGAAAACCATAAAAAATGTGGATGCCGTTATTATTTCGGATTACGCCAAGGGATTGGTTTCGCCCTCTCTGCTCAAACAGATTCTGCCTAAAGCGGGGACAACCGGGAAAATAGTTTGTGTGGATCCTAAAATAATGGATTTCTCCTTGTACAGCCCTGCGACCGTCGTGACGCCCAACGTTGCAGAGATTGAACAGGCAACCGGTATTCCTATTTCAGGAAAACACAACCTTGCTCGAGCTGTGAATAAGATTCTTGGTCTACCCGGCATTGAGTGCCTGCTTGTGACGCGTGGCGAGGAAGGTATGGCGCTCTTCAGAACCGGTTTCCGTCCAACCTATATCCCGACAGTTGCCCGGGAAATCTTCGATGTTACCGGAGCCGGGGATACGGTTATTTCCACTCTGGCTCTGGGGCTTGTTTCAGGCCTTTCCATTTTGGAGGCTGCCGTTATTTCCAACATAGCTGCCGGTATAGTCGTCGGGAAGCTGGGAACTGCTTCCGTTACTGCCGCCGAGTTAATGGAAGGCATCCGTACATCCCACAACTGAATCTGGCCCAAGATTTGCACAGCACACTGAAAAATCCATATGGGTGTTTCCTTTCAACAAGGTGGAGCCATCATCGTTCCTTTTTTATGAAGCAATTCGATTTATCAGGGCGTATAAGAATTTACAACTGCTTTGTTTCGAACTGTTGTAGGCCGCGGACAATGAATTTATGCTAGTTCCGGCGTGTTAAAGGATATATCCCAGAGTCAGAAAACAGCCACGGAAGTCACGCCGTGGATCTATAAAAAATGAAAGGGGATTGACATGCTTCACAGTAAAAGGACCGTACTGCTGTTATCAAATTTTTTCCTGACATTTTTCGTGATTGCCGTACCTGCCCGGTCTCAGGAGTTTCCCGTATCCCTCTGCGAGGTTGCTATACACGAAGAATTAGTGGAACTGCAGGATTATAGAAATACCGTTGATCTAGCCGTATCGAACTATGAGGCATATTTAAAGATATTCAAAATGATTGAGGGATTACATGAAGGAAATACCATTCCCCGTATGGACTATATCAGGGCCAAATATGATCGGGATGCTGCAGAGCTTGAACTTGAAAGGTCCAACCTGGTTCTGGAGAGACAGGCCGCCCTCGTGGAGCAATATCGCCTGGCTTGCGGAATGACAGAGACGGATGAAGAAGAAATTGCAGCCGCTAATCGCAAAGAGTATCTGAAGTACCGCCGGGCGGATTGTGACTCCCTGGGTAAGGGAGTGGAAGTTGCGGCCACGAATCTTGAGTTTTATCGTGAATATCTTAAAAACATCCGGAATTTACGAAACGAGAATCACGCAACGCGTACGCAGGTAATTCTGGCCGAACTTGATGTAGAACTTGAAGAAAAGAACCTTGCGGATGCCCAGCGTCGTACTGCGGTATGTCGCGACGAGCTGACTGTACTTGGAGCGGAAATTCCCTGATCTTCTCTCTTGGAATAAAATGCTTTATACCAGATTTGGGATTGCATGAAAGATCTTGGAAATGCAGACAATAGTAAGGTTTCGATTGGCTTCAGGAAGGTTTTGAAAATGTTCAAAGTAGATGGAGAAACGCTGACCGGAACTCTGGACAATCCTTCGGTCGGACCGGCGGGTATTAAAGACTGGAAGATCTAGAGGGGACGATATATCCTTTCATGTCGTTCGAAAATTGGCGGAAACGAAATTAAAGTCGTGTGGTAGGGCAAAGTTACCGGTGATGGTATCAGGTTCCAGCGCGCCGTGTAGGGCTCAGATGTGGAGGCTGTTGCAATTGAGATTTGGAATGTTGATTCTCCTGATGCTGCTGATGCCCGGATGCAGCAGGAAGCCGATCGAGATCCGTCACCGGCCGGAAATCAAAATGTTGGACCAGTGGTCCGATACGGAAGTCGATGATGGAGAAGTCCTGTCGCACTGGTGGGAAAGCTTTAACGATCCGGTATTGAGGAAACTTGTTGAAAAAGGCCTGGAGGAGAATCATAGCTTGAAGGCCGCTGCGGCTCGACTTGAAGCGGCCGTTGCCCAGGCGCGCATTGCCGGAGCGGATCTTCTGCCCTCAGTTACCGCAGGCTGGAATGCCAGCGGCCAGAGGCAGAATTTTATCGGACTTCCGATACCGGGAGCGGAAGAACAGGTTTTGAGCCGTACTTTTAGAAGTTTTGGGGTTTCTCTTGATGCTTCCTGGGAGCCGGATGTCTGGGGGAGGATTTCGGCTGCAGAGGCGGCGGCGATTGCGGATTACGCAGCGGTTGAAGCGGATTTACAGGGTGCAAAACTGTCCCTGACGGCCCAAATCGGTAAGGCCTGGTACGCTGCCCTGGAGGGCTGGGAACAGATCCAACTTGCAGAAAGAACCGTTGAAAACTACCGGGATACAGCAGAAAGGGTGCGCAGCAGGTACACTCGTGGGCTGCAGTCCTCCCTGGATCTAAGGCTGGCTCTTTCCAGCCTTTCCTCGGCTGAAGCGTTGCTCGAGCAGCGCAAGCAGCAAACGGATCTCGCAGTCCGCCAAATTGAAATATTGTTGGGTCAATACCCGTCTGCTGCATTGGAGGTTGCCCAGCAGCTGCCGCCTGTCCCTCCCACGCCTCCTTTGGGTGTCCCGTCAGAACTGGTTTCGAGAAGACCCGATCTTGTAGCCGCGGAGCGAAGAATGTGGGCCGCCGGTGCACGCTGGACTCAGGCCCGAAAGGCTCTGTATCCGGCTTTCAGTCTTACTGGAAGAACCGGAATGTCCGGAAGAGATTTCCTGCAGGCTTTTAACGGGAACTTTTTTATTTGGAACCTCGCAGGAAATGTTCTGCAGCCGGTATTCCAGGGGGGGCGGCTTCGAGCCCAGATTAGGGTACAGGATGCGCGTTCAAAAGAGGCGGCCTCCCAGTGGGCTTCGTCTGTTTTGCAGGCTTTCGCGGAAGTTGAAACGGCCCTTACTGCCGAGCGGTTTCTTGAAAACCAGGAACGGGATATCCGGACTTCTGCGCAGCAAGCCGCCTTTTCGCTTCGACTTGCTGTGGATCGCTATGAGGCCGGGCTGGAAGGATTTGTGACTGTACTGGAAGCCCAACGCCGCAGCCTGGATGCGGAGAGTCGGCTTCTAACTCTTCACAAGCAGAGACTTGATGCGCATATTGATCTGCATCTTGCCCTTGGAGGAGGTTATGAACTCCAGCCGGCGAAGTCTGACGCCGGGGATTCGGAGCGAAAGGAAGGCAGTTCGTGATCGTAAAGATCTTGAAGATTTTATTACCGTTTCTTCTTGTTGGTGCCGGTGTGTATGGAGCATGGAAAATTGTGGAATCCAGGCCGGAAGTTGTTACTGAATCAATGCAGATGGTTGTGCCCACTGTCCGTGCGGTCATTGCAAAATCCGAGACCCACCAACTGAAGGTTTTTTCTCAGGGAACGGTTACGGCCAGAACGGAAACGGATCTTATCCCGGAAATATCCGGAAAAGTGCTGTATGTCTCTCCCTCGCTTGCCGCCGGAGGATTTTTCGAGAAGGATGAAATTCTTCTGCAGATTGATCCTCAGGATTATAAGCTTGCATTGACACGAGCATGGGCGGAAGTTGCCCAGGCCGAGCTTCGCCTGGAGCAGGAACGGGCAGAGGCCGATGTGGCGGCGGAGGAATGGGAAAAATTGGGAGGCGGTGTTACTGCATCTCCACTGGTTTTGCGCAAACCCCAGGTCGCCCAGGCAACCGCTTCACTGCAGGCTGCCCGGGCAACACTTGAGCAGGCGAAACGGGATCTGGAGAGAACGGAAATCAAGGCTCCCTTCGACGGCCGTGTTCGCCGTGAAAACGTGGACGCGGGTCAATACGTGAGTCGGGGTAATTCCTTGGCCCAACTTTACTCCATCGATGTAGCGGAAGTCAGGCTCCCTCTCCCTAACGAAGACCTTGCCTACGTTGATATTCCCTTGAGCTACCGATATAACGCTAATTCGGACAATCAAGGTCCCGAAGTTCTTCTACGGGCGGACTGGGCAGGATCCGAGTATGTGTGGAAGGGACGAATCGTCAGAACCGAAGGTGAGATTGATACGACTACACGGATGCTTTATGCCGTGGCCCAAGTTGAGGATCCCTATGGTCATGGGAATGATCCCGATCGTCCCCCGCTGGCGGTGGGAATGTTTGTCCGGGCTGAAATTCGTGGGAATCTGCTATCTGGTGTATTTGTGCTGCCCAGAGCTGCAATCCGCGGCTCCGATACCATCTACGTTATTGATTCGGAGAACAAACTTCGTATCCAGAAGGTTAAGGTCTACAAGCGCGACCATGACAGGGTGATTGTCCAGTCAGGGCTTGAAGAGGGAGATGTCGTTTGCATATCGCTTCTTGAAACGGTGGTGGATGGCATGGAAGTCCAGGTCGTTCGGGAGGAGGCGATATCTTGAATCGTGCCATCGACTGGTTTGCCCATAATCCTGTTGCCGCAAATCTTCTGATGCTGGTCATCCTGGCCGGGGGTATTATCACAGTTTTTTCAATCCGTCAGGAGATATTTCCCGAGTTCTCGACCGATACCATCACGGTAAGTGTGCCTTATCTTGGAGCCGCTCCTGAAGAGGTTGAAGAGGCCGTATGCGTCCGCATCGAAGAGCAAATTCAGGGGATTAACGGAATAAAAAAAATTACTTCAAAAGCTACCGAAGGAAGCGGCACCGTTACGATCGAGCTACTGGAAGGCGCAGATGTGCGGTCGGTACTGGATGAGGTGAAAGCGCGGGTGGATGCCATTGAAACTTTCCCGGATGAGGTTGAAAGTCCGGTTATACAAGAGGTCCTGACGCGCCGACAAGTCATTAAAATTGCCGTATCCGGATCAACGGATGAACACAGCCTGAAAATTGTGGGGGAAACGATTCGTGACGAAATATCCGCTTTGCCGGACATTACCCAGGTTGACCTGACCATTGCCCGTCCCTATGAAGTCTCTATAGAGGTCTCCGAAGAATCCCTGCGTCGATACGGATTGAGATTTGAAGATGTTGCTTCGGCCATCCGGCGATCCTCCCTCGATCTTCCCGGCGGATCCATCCGTTCAGAAAGCGGTGAGATATTGTTGAGAACCAAGGGGCAGGCTTACCGCGGTGAAGAGTTTGAGTCGTTAACCTTAATAAGCCGTATCGACGGGACTCAGGTTCGTCTCGGCGATATTGCACGGGTCATTGACGGTTTTGCTGAGACGGATCAACGGGCGCGCTTCAACGGCGAAACGGCTGTTCTGATCCAGGTGTTCAGAGTAGGAGACCAGGACGCGATTACGATAGCGGAACAGGTCCATCAATATGTAGAGCAGGCCCAGAAACGGATGCCACCCGGTATCCAACTTACAACATGGCGGGACGATACAGAAACATTGCGCCGTCGTGTGGATTTACTCATTAGCAACGGAAGAACCGGGTTCCTTCTGGTTATTCTGATCCTTGCTCTGTTTCTCAGGTTGAAACTGTCCTTCTGGACAAGCCTTGGGATTCCAATTTCCTTTATGGGCACCCTATGGCTAATGCCGACCTTCGATATCTCCCTGAACGTGATTTCCATTTTTGCCTTTGTTATAGTTCTTGGAATCGTGGTGGATGATGCGATTGTCGTTGGAGAGCATATCTATACCCAGTACGAAAACGGCAAGAGCGGGGTTCGGGCGGCAGTGGACGGTGCAAAAGGGATGGCCGTTCCGGTATGTTTCGCCATTTTCACAACCATTGCAGCCTTTGCTCCATTGCTTGCGGTTCCCGGAACCAGTGGAAAGGTCTATAAGGTCATTCCTCTGGTTGTCATTCCAACTCTTTTATTTTCTCTGGTGGAATGCCTTTTTATCCTTCCGGCACATCTTTCCCATTTAAAGCACCATAAAAAAAAGCCGAGAGGTCTTGCAGGGCTGTGGAATAAATTCCGGTTATTCTTTGATAAGGGACTGAAGGTATTTATCCACCGGGTATACCGGCCATCACTGGATCTTGCTCTTTCCTGGCGCTATGCAGCCTTGGGACTAGCACTGGCAACTCTTTTCCTTATTGCCGGATTTATAGCCGGCGGCAGGATAAAATTTATATACATGCATGATGTCGAAGGGGAAGAAGTGATTGTACGTTTGACAATGCCCCTTGGGACACCCGTTGAAGTTACGGCCAGGGCTGTTGCCCAAATTGAATCCTCCCTTGAACAAGTCCGCCAGGAAATCGAAAACAAGCTGCCGCCGGGGGAATCCTCACCGATTCTTCATGTCCTATCCTCCATCGGGGAGCAACCCAGCCGGTCGCAAAATCGCGGTCCCATGGGAGGCGAGGTTTCAGCCAGCGGTGCGCACTTGGCGGAAGTGAATGTAGAATTAACGCCTTCTGAGGATCGCTCGGTTTCCACTATGGAGATTCGGGATCTGTGGCGCAAATTTACGGGAGATATTCCCGATAGCCTGGAATTGGACTTTACCTCTTCTCTAATGTCCACAGGCGATCCCATCAATATCCAGTTGACCGGAAACAGTGTCGACGAATTGCGAACAATTGCTTTGGAACTGAAAAATGTTCTTCGCAGGTATCCTGGTGTGTATGATATCACCGATTCCTTTCGGTCGGGCAAACGCGAGGTGAAGCTCAAGATTAAGCCTGAAGCGGAAATTCTCGGATTGTCTCAACTGGATCTGGCTCGCCAGGTCCGGCAGGCGTTTTACGGAGAGGAGGCCCAGAGGATTCAGAGAGGAAGAGACGACGTCCGGATCATGGTTCGATACCCTTCCGAGGAACGGATTTCCCTGGGAGACCTCGAGAACATGCGCATTCGGGCGCCCGGGGGAATTGAGGTGCCCTTTTCGACCGTTGCTGAAGCGGAGGTGGGATACGGATATTCAACGATCGACCGGGTGGATCGCCGTCGTGCGATCAACATCAAAGCTAAGGTGGATTCGATAATAGCCAACGAAAATGAAATAATCGCACAATTCACTAGTAATGAGCTGCCGGAGATACTAGCACGATACACCGGTGTCATGTATTCTCTGGAAGGGGAACAACGCGAACTTCGGGAAACCTTTGCGGCATTGGGCAAGGGTTTTTTGATTGCGCTTCTGGGAATTTTTGCCCTTCTGGCGATTCCGCTCCGTTCCTATATCCAGCCCTTGATGATCATGTCCGCCATTCCGTTTGGGTTGGTTGGCGCGGTTTTAGGGCATGTTATACAGGGAATGGAATTGACGATTTTATCCGGTTTTGGTTTTGTAGCGCTTACGGGTGTTGTTGTCAACGACTGTTTGATCATGGTGCATTACGTGAATCGGAACCGCCGTCCCGGCGTGCCTTTACACGTTATCGTCCGGGAATCCGGTATAGCCCGTTTCCGTCCTATCCTTCTTACATCGCTGACTACTTTCGCAGGGTTGACTCCGTTGCTTCTCGAAAAGAGCGAGGCTGCCACGTTCATGATTCCCATGGCTGTTTCCCTGGCGTATGGAGTCGTTTTTGCGACCTTTATAACCCTTGTCATGATCCCGGCCGAATACATGATCCTTGAGGATATCAAGCGGCTTTATTATCGTTTGACCGGCAAGAGGCCGGCCGAAGAGCCCGATAGCGAACAGCAGGTTCCCATCGAGAGCAATCCAGCATGACACAATCATTCCCCTGGACAGGATCCCGGTGGAGACGGACAGCCCGTTTCTTGTGCCGAATGCCGTGTACGGGGAATTCGACTTAAATGAGCCTGCCTGCACTCGATATGTTCTGGACGCCCCGAAGACCTGCGTTCAGAACCGGATGATGTTGTGGAGCAGACCGTCTGGAAAAATTCCAACCGGTTCTTCGGAATCAAATAAAAACATAACGCAAAGGCGCAAAGGCGCAAGGACGCAAAGAAAATTATATATAAATTTATTGGCGCCTTCGCACCTTTGCGTTATGTAGTTCTCGGTGTATCTGCTGTGATATTTGTGCGAAACAGGATTCTTCTCGATCACTCGAGTTCCCCGTGCATCGCTTTTTTCGCAAACTCTCCGGAAGGCGTGAGCGTGTACTTCCAGTCGCGGATGAGGATCGGACCCCATTCCGGATCGAAACACCAGACCAGCCAGCTGATGCCTTTGCTTTCAAGATACTTGATGATGGAGGGTCCGTACGCCGGACCGTCTGAATTTGGCGGCGCGGACTGAGCGCCTCCGAATTCTGTGGCGAAGACGGGGTATGTGTCGGCCGCAAAACCGAAATCCATCTCCCATTTCGGTTCCCAGGGCGGTGTCCTTTTCATGATGTACGGATGGGTTACGTACCCGATATTGTCCGCGTCGATGGGCGCCTCCCGGATCGGGGTCAGGTCATACGCCCAGTCAAATCCTGCTACCAGAATCAGGGCCTGGGGATTGTATGCCCGGATAATGGTGATTTCGGTTTCACAGATCTTCTTCCATTCCGACCATGCAACGGGGCCCAGTTGCCCCCGGTAGGTGGTGGGCTCGTTGAACAACTCCCAGAATGCGATGGTGTTGTGACCGGCGTAATGCCGGGCCATAATGCGCCAGAAGCTGTAGGTTTCCTGAAGCGTCGTCTCGTACATCGGGTTCTGGAACAGCCCCGTCGTCAGGTTTCCTATGGAGTGCCAGTCGAGCATGATGTACATATTCAGGTCTGTGCACCACTCAACGGCCTGGTCGAGCAGCTTGATATATTCCGCAGGCGTCCTGCTTCTCCATGCGACCGGGTGTACGGGAATCCGGACCACTTTCGCGCCCATCTCGCTGACTTTCACGAAATGTTCCCTTTTCCAGTGCCCCTGCGATTCAAGCTTGTCGGGATCGGAAATGGAAAGGCCCCGAAAAAGAATCGGATTGCCGTCCGTGTCGACAAACCTGTTTCCTTGAACAGAAATGAGGGGCAGTTTCTTGGCGTCTTTGGTGTAAGGGAAAGCCCCGGGAGCCACCTGGCGCCACCAGGATCCCGTCTGCTGTTTCGGGCTCGTCTGGGCATTGGCTGTTGCGCCAAATGCCATTGCGGCGCATAGGATGTAGCCAAATAATTTCATTCGCATCATCAACTCCTTTTTCTTCATGGCGGACACTCAATCAATATTTTTACTATACATGAAAGGAAATTTCTTTAAGAACCCGCGAAAATCAACGGAACTTCCGAATGGATTGAACTACCTGTTGTTTCCGTCAACGGGCGGGCCGTATAGTATGAGTATGCGTTCAACATGGACGGCTGCGGAAAGCAGGAGGATGAGATGGAAGAATTGGCGAAACGGAAATGCGAGGCATGCCACGCAGGCGCCTCGCGGATTTCCGACGAGGAAATTTCAAAATACAAGCTCAACATTCCGAATTGGGAAATCTCGGAAGTCGACCGGATCAAGCGCCTGGTGAGGAACTTCAAGTTTAAAAATTTCAGAGAGGCGCTCTCTTTTACCAACAAGGTCGGCAGTATTGCCGAAGAAGAGGGACACCATCCTTTGATACAGACCGAATGGGGGAAGGTGACCGTGTCGTGGTGGACCCATGCAATCAAGGGCCTTCACATAAACGATTTCATTATGGCTTCAAAAACGGATACCCTGTACGGGGGTTGATCCTCCGCATTTTCATGGAACCGCCGAATTCAAGTTTAAGTACAACCTACGATTAAACGGCGACGCTTTTGGAGTGCGCAAGCTCTTGTCCGGCGAAGCTTGGCCGAATCTTCGATTCGGCTAGGGCGAAGCCGGATGCTTGCGCCTTTTGCACATTAATTAGAATCGAATCAAAGGCTGGAGGCCCGACCTTTCAGGTCGGGACAGTTCCAGCACTCCAAGGATATCCCGCTAAACGAAATAGGATGTTATTCCTTTTTCACCGGAAAATATATGGTGAAATTGCTCTTCCGGTAAATGATAATTTATTTCTGGAATACTACACAAGGGGACAAACATGGGAGATATGCTGAAAGGCAGAGTGGCGGCTATTACAGGTGCGGGAAACGGCCTGGGGCGGGCGTATGCCATCAGTTTTGCTGCACAGGGGGCGAGCGTTGTCGTCAATGATCTGGGTACCTCCTATGACGGGCATGGAGCATCTCATGAAGATGCGGACCGTGTGGTTGAGAGAATCCGGAGCGAGGGCGGCGAAGCCGTCGCCAATTATGCCAGTGTCGCGATGGAAGAGGGAGCGCAATCCATCATTCAACAGGCTGTCGATGCATTCGGCCGTATCGACATTCTGGTGAATAATGCCGGTGTCATCCGCCACCAGGATATCGATTCCATCGTTACGGAAGACTGGGATCTGATGGTCAAGACGCACCTTTACGGCATGATGTACTGTACGCGCGCGGCAACAGCATATATGAAAAAACAGAACTATGGCAGGATCCTATGTACTTCCTCTCATATAGGACTTGGCTTCCTGGGGCAGGCGGCCTATTCCACCGTCAAGGAAGGCATTGTCGGATTCGCGCGCACGGTAGCGCGGGAAATGGCCGAATACGGGACGACCTGCAATGTCCTTCGCCCCATCGCTGCCTGGCGCGGAGTGGGGCCGAAATTCAAAAATCCGCGCGTCGAAGTGAACCAGCCGGAAGATGTGGCGGCGCTGGCAACCTACCTGGTCAGCGAAGCAGCCGATCACATCAACGTATGTATCTTCGAGGTTTTTTACGGACATGTCGCCATATACGTTGAACCGCCTCCGCTGGCACAGACCCTGACCAAGGAAGGAAGATGGACGCCCGAGGAACTGGAGGAAGCCATTCCGGCAAAACTGACCGCAGGCCGCTCCCGCGAGGTTTTCCCCGAAACCCTGCCGGATATGTTCCGAATGGATTAGGATCTATACATTATCGATTTCATGGAATTCACGTAAACGCGCTTTGCTTTCCGTAGCAATTTTCATATAATCGCTTTCGTTCACAAAATCCCAGGTAAATGTGATGATCCGTTGTCCGAAATGCTCGGCCGAGGTCCCCGACGAAAGCCGGTTCTGCCTTTCATGCGGAGAGCCGCTCAGTTCGCCTTCCCAAATGCCTACGGTTGCCGCTCCTGAACCAGCCTCTCCAGATCGTCAGGTGGATGCTCCTCACGTGGGACGGCTCATTTCGTCGGACTCTGTTCCTGCGGGAGGATTCACACCCGGAACCATCCTTGCGGAACGCTACCGCGTCATCGGGCTGCTCGGCCGCGGAGGCATGGGGGAGGTCTACCGGGCGGACGATCTGAAGCTGGGGCAGCCGGTAGCGCTGAAATTTCTGCCCCGGACGCTTGCGGACGACCCGGTCCGCCGCGAGAGACTATTTGCCGAGGTGCGCATCGCCCGGCAGGTTTCGCATCCCAACATCTGCCGCGTCTACGATATCGGCGAACTGGAAGGCCGGCATTTTCTCACCATGGAATACATCGACGGCGAGGACCTGGCGTCGCTTCTGAAACGCATCGGCAGCCTGCACGGGGCCAAGGCAATTGACGTGGCGCGGCAGTTGTGCGCGGGGCTGGCGGCGGCGCACGACAAGGGGGTTCTGCACCGGGACCTGAAGCCGGCCAACGTCATGATCGACAGCCGCGGGCGCGTACGCATCACCGATTTCGGCCTGGCTGTAGCTGCCGAAGAAGATGCAGAGGAAGGAGATATTTCCGGGACGCCTCCCTACATGGCGCCTGAGCAGTTCGAGGGCAAAGGCGCTTCGGTGCGAAGCGACATCTACGCCCTCGGGCTTGTCTTTTACGAACTATTCACCGGCCGGTGCGCCTTTGAAGCGAAGACACTGGCGGAACTACGCGAAAAGAAGGAAACCTCTTCACCCAGGGCGCCTTCGGAAATTACGCGGGATATCGATCCGGTGGTGGAGCGGGTCATCCTTCGCTGTATCGAAAAGGATCCGCGCCAGCGCCCGGCATCGGCCGCCCAGGTTGCATCCGCCTTACCGGGCGGGGATCCACTTTCCGCGGCCATTGCCGCAGGAGAAACCCCGTCGCCCGAAATGGTGGCAGCTTCCGGAAGCACGGAGGGACTCCGGCCCTGGATCGCCTGGGCGGGCCTGGCATTCATACTCCTTAGTATTGGGACTCTCCTGGTTCTGACTCGGCAGAACAGTATTCTGAGCCGTGTGACAATAGAAGAGCGTCCTGCGGTTATGGTCAAGATGGCACGGAATATCCTGAAGGATGCCGGTTATACGGACGAACCGGCCGACAGCGCTTTCGCATTTGAATCAGACTCGAAATATTTCGATTATGTGGGGAAAAATGACCAGTCACCGGATCGATTTGAAAAAATCCCGGCATTAACTATTCAGTTCTGGTACCGCCAGTCTCCCATGCTTCTATCACATATGGGCCTTGATTCCGGGGTTACGCTGGAGGATCCTCCTTTTACGAACAATGGAGAATCCATAGTCTGGCTCGATTCGCAGGGGAATTTGACAGGCCTTAGGGTGATTCCGTCAAAGGAATCTCAAGAGCCGGGTGACGTCGAGCCGTTTGAATGGTCCCTGCTTTTTAAGGCGGCCGGCCTTGATGAGGATGATTTCAATCCAGTGGAGCAGCCGGAGTTCATCCCACCAATGTACGCCGATACACGAGCAGCCTGGACCGGGAAGCTGCCCGATTTTCCCGAAACAGAAATCAGTATTGAAGCCGCTTCCTGGCAGGGGAAGCCCGTGTTCTGGAATATGACGGTTCCGTCCTGGAATAATTTCTCCACTGCTGACATCCCACCGGGCCAGGTCGTTCCGGGAACCGGCACTAAGGCGGGCGATATTATTGCCGTTGTCATTGCCGTTCTGGTCCTGGTGACGGCGCCCATATTCTTCGCGCGCCGCAATCTGCGTATGGGGCGGGGCGACCGCAGCGGGGCTGCCCGACTTGTGTTTTTCACATTCACTCTGCTCGCAGTGTCATGGGTATTCAGTGAACACCATATTGCTGCTATCAATGAGGCGTTATTGCTTGCCTTATCGACTGCTGTCTGGCTTCTCATTATGGGATGGGTCTGGCTTCTGTATATAGCTTTTGAGCCCTTTGCCCGGCGCCGCTGGCCCGGCGTGCTGGTGGGATGGAGCCGTCTGCTTGCGGGAAATTATCGGGATCCGCTTGTTGGACGCGATCTTTTCGTCGGTTTCTTAACCGCTGCAGTTGCTGTGATCCTGTTTGTGCTTGTTGGGCTTTTCCGTAATATAGAAAGCATTCCCCAAACAGTACCCGATCTGCCGGTATTTTTCCTTTTCAATGGTCCGCATATGATCGTTAAAGGGATATTAATGATAGTTGGGGTAAGCGTTTTATATGGCCTTGCCATAGCCTTCGTTGTTTTTCTTCTACGCATTTTACTCCGGAGCACCTGGGTTACAGGAATTGTAGCTGCCCTGCTGGTTGCCCTGATCTCTTTTATAACCACATCGTCTGTTATAGAAACTATTCTTGCAGCACTTGTTATTGGATTATTGCTTTTTGTCTTTATTCGCTTCGGCCTCCTGGCAATAATGGCCTATTTCTTGTATTTCCTGATTTTCGACATATTCCCGGTTGCAGCGCAGGTGTCGGACTGGTATTTCGAGACCGGCCGGGTCTGGATCTACCGCTCGGGCTTCGCCCCGCCGGACAACGACGACGACGGGCATCCCAACGTCGACGACAACTGCCCCAACACGCCCAACCCCGACCAGGCCGACGCCGACGGCGACGACTTCGGCGATGTCTGCGACCCGTGCCCGAACGACGTCGACAACGACGCCGACTTCGACCTGATCTGCGCGGGGGCCGGGTACAACGCGCCGAAGCTGGGCGACCTCGACAACTGTCCCGCGGTCCCGAACCCGGACCAGGCCGATGGCGACGACGACGGCCTCGGCGACGCCTGCGAGGACGCCGACGGCGACGGCGTCTTCGACCCGGTCGACAACTGCGTGCTCGAGCCGAACCCGGGCCAGGCCAATAACGACGGGGACGACTACGGCAACGCCTGCGACAACTGCGACGACATCGCCAACGACCAGACCGACGGCGACGGGGACGGCTGGGGCGACGTCTGCGACAACTGCCGCGACGACCCCAACGACC
>Ga0209536_100006117_pt1 | contig 18494 bp, 21 predicted proteins | sample DeeMarSeWOR28_12_FD_187461 | JGI IMG/M metagenome (GOLD analysis project Ga0209536, IMG submission 187461) | Marine sediment microbial communities from White Oak River estuary, North Carolina - WOR-2-8_12 (SPAdes) (version 2) | ecosystem: Environmental > Aquatic > Marine > Intertidal zone >... | reverse complement strand
GGCTTTGTTAACTCGCCCTCCGGGTCGCCAGGATGGCCGCGCTCCGGCGGTTCATTCACCGGCGGTGCCCGACAGCTTCAGGACATAGGCTGCCATCAGCCGAACCCGGTTCTCGCCGAGAATGCCGAGCTGGCCCGGCATCTGGTTAGCCCGGCCGTTGACGATGCCGTAGCGGATATCCTCCACCGAACTGCCGTACAGCCAGGCGTCATCGGTGAGGTTCGGGGCGCCAAGCATCGGATTGCCCTTGCCCTCGGGCCCATGACAGGCGATGCAGACCTTGCTGTAGTGCTCCTTGCCGGCCGCGACCTTGTCTGCGGGGGCCTCGAGCCCGCTGAGGCTCCGTACGAAAGCGATTGTCTCTTCCACGGCCTGGTCACTTCCCAGGATCGCCGCCTGAGGCGGCATCACGCCGTTTCGGCCGTTGCGCAAAGTGGTCAGGACGGCGTCTTCCGTGCCGCCCCACTGCCAGGCATCGTCGGTGAGGTTCGGGAAACCGACAGCGCCCCGGCCGTCCGATCCGTGGCACTGTGCGCAGTTGTTTCCGAAAATGTTGCCGGCGGCCCGCATGGCCTCCTCGTCGGCGGCAATGGCCGAAAGGTCCATATCCGAGAAACGTTCGTAGAAGGCCGCGTACTTCTCCTCGGCCGCGGCCATCTGCTGCTCGTACTGGCCGACCTGGCTCCATTCCTTGGTGCCCGCAAAGCCGCCCAGGCCCGGGTACAGCACCAGGTAGGCGATGCTGAACACGACTGTGATGTAAAACAGAATCAGCCACCAGCGGGGCAGGGGATTGTTGTACTCCTCCAGGTCTCCGTCCCATTTGTGGCCGGTGGTGTCCACCTCGCCCGGCGAGCCCTTCGTGTTGGACTGCATCAGCCACACGGCAGCAACGACGTTGACGACCGTAAGAATGATTATGAACCAGCTCCAGAAGCTACTCATGATGTCTGTTCTCCCGCGCTATTCCGGGTCTTGCCCTTGCGCTCGGCGTCCGGGGAAGACGGGTCGTCTTCCAGCGGCAGCCTGGCCGCCTCGTCGAAGTCCTTGCGGCGTTTCCCACTCCATGCCCAGATCACGATGGCGACGAACGCCACCATCAGGACCAGCGTAAACAACCCTCTCAGGGTCGGCAGATCCATTCCTATCTCCGGGCCTGCATATTGGTCCCCAAGCCCTGCAGATAGGCGATGAGCGCATCCATTTCTGTGGCCCCGGCCACGTCCTTCTCGGCCGAGGCGATCTGCTCATCCGTGTAGGGATGACCCAGCGCCCGCAGAGCCTGCATACGCTTGACGGTGGCCCGACCGTTCACCTCGTGTTCCGCGAGCCACGGATAGGCAGGCATGTTGGACTCCGGCACCACGTTGCGCGGGTTCATCAGGTGGACCCGGTGCCATTCGTCGGCGTACCGGCCGCCCACCCGGGCCAGGTCGGGGCCGGTACGCTTCGACCCGAACTGGAAGGGGTTGTCGTAAACCGATTCACCGGCCAGGGAATAATGGCCGTATCGTTCGGTTTCGGAGCGGAATGGCCGGACCATCTGCGAATGACAGCCGTAGCAGCCTTCCCGGATGTAGACATCCCGGCCGGCCAGTTCCAGCGCGCTGTAGGGCTCGATACCGGGCGCCGGATCGCGCACCTGGCTGGAGAACATCAGAGGCGTGATCTCGACCAGTCCGCCGATGCTGATAACGACGATGATCAGCACGCCCATGAGGCCGATTTTTTTCTCGACGATGTCATGTTTCATGGATCGCCCTCCTCAAGCCGGCTGGACTACGGCCTGCTCCGCGGGCTTGCTGCCGCGGATGGTGAGCCAGCTGTTGTAAACCATGACCAGCATGCCGACCAGGAACAGCGTTCCGCCCAGCAGCCTCACCCCGTAGAAGGGGTAGGTGGCGTTGAGGCTTTCGATGAACGTATAGGTCAGCGTGCCGTCGTCATTTACCGAGCGCCACATCAGGCCCTGCATGACGCCGGCCATCCACATGGCGGCGATATACAGGACGACGCCGATGGTGGAGATCCAGAAATGCACGTCGATGAGCTTGACGCTGTACATGGACTCGCGGTTGAAAAGCTTGGGCAGCAGGGCGTAAACGCAGCCGATGGAGATCATCGCCACCCAGCCCAGCGCCCCGGAGTGAACGTGACCGATGGTCCAGTCCGTGTAATGGGACAGGGCGTTGACGGTCTTGATCGACATCATCGGTCCCTCGAAGGTGGACATGCCATAGAAGGACAGGGACACGATGAGGAACTTCAGGATCGGGTCGGTGCGCAGCTTATGCCAGGCGCCGGAGAGGGTCATGATGCCGTTGATCATGCCGCCCCAGGAAGGCGCCAGCAGCATCAGGGAGAAAACCATGCCCAGGCTCTGGGCCCAGTCCGGCAGCGTCGTGTAGTGCAGGTGGTGAGGGCCGGCCCACATGTAGATGGAAATAAGGGCCCAGAAATGCACCACGGACAGACGGTAGGAGTAGACGGGCCGACCCGCCTGCTTGGGCACGAAGTAATACATCATCCCCAGGAAGCCGGCGGTCAGGAAGAAACCGACGGCGTTATGGCCGTACCACCACTGGACCATGGCGTCCACTACGCCGGAATAAACCGGGTAGGAGTGCAGCAGGCCCGTGGGGAGCGCCAGGCTGTTGACGATGTGGAGGACGGCGATAGTCAGGATGAAGGCACCGTAGAACCAGTTGGCCACGTAGATATGTTTTACCTTCCGCAGGACGATGGTGCCGAAAAAGACGATGGCATAGGCCACCCAGACGGCGGCGATCAGGACGTCGATGGGCCAGATCAGCTCGGCGTACTCCTTGCCCTGGGTGAGTCCCAGGGGCAGGGTGATGGCCGCCAGCACAATGATCAGCTGCCAGCCCCAGAAGGTGAAAGACGCCAGGCCGTCGGAGAAAAGCCGCACGTGGCAGGTCCGCTGGACCACGTAATAGGAAGTAGCGAACAAGGCGCTGCCTCCGAAGGCGAAGATCACCGCGTTGGTGTGTAGCGGACGCAGCCGGCCATAACTCAGCCAGGGCACGTCGAAGTTGAGCGCCGGCCACATCAGCTGTGCGGCGATGATGACGCCGACCAGCATGCCCACCACGCCCCAGACGATGGTCATGATGGTGAACTGGCGGACGACGCGATCGTTATACGTCGAAGCAAGATCCATTTTCGGATTCCCCCCGTTTCCGGTCAGGCAGCGATTCGGGCCGACCGGCCTTCCCCAGCGGCCGGTAACCCGGCCGTTACATTAGCATGTACTGAAGCGCCCGGCCTAGGGACGGGCAAAAATAGGCCGGGAGCGAGAACTCCCGGCCGTGATTGTGATCGTTAGAATTTGTAGCCGATGCTGATGCCGTAGACCCAGGGGTCGATGTCCACGTCTTCCTTGATCTGGACCGGCTCTGTTGTACCTGGAATTACGCCCGCCGGCAGCGTTATCTTCGCCTTGGTGTCGATGGCGATGTAACGAAGGTCGGCATTGATGAACCAATTATCGTTAATCATGTAGTCCAGGCCGACCTGGCCGGCGAAACCAAAGGAGTTGTCTTCGATTTCCAGGTCGCCGCCCAGGGCCTCGAGCGTGCCGTCCTCACCGTCGTCGAAGAAGATCGTGTAGTTCACGCCGGCGCCTACATAGGGCTGGAAAGCGCTCTTCGGAAGGAAGTGATACTGCAGTGCCAGGGTCGGCGGCAGGTGCTTGGTGGAGCCCACCTTGCCCAGACCGTCCACCTTGATGTCGTGATCGAAGGGATAGGCGGCCAAAAGCTCGACGGCCCAGTTCTCCGTGTACTGGTAGGAACCGGTGAACGTCAGGCTCCACGCATCGTCCACGTTGATGTCGGCAACCCCGAGAGCCGGATCCACCGCTGTCAGGTCGATATCGCCGTTGGGATCGTCCGGATCCACGTTGGAGGCGCCGACACGGACATAGAAATCGCCGGCGTCGTGGGCCAGCGCCAGGGGGGCGGCAAACAGGATCGCCGCGGAAACGCTCATCGCAAGAAAAATGCGCATGGCTACTACTCCCGTTTTTGTGAGGAATCTGAGAGAATTCTAGGAGCGCGGTCCATGATTCGTATTGACATGGATCAACTTCCAGGTCCCTGTACAATGGGAACCGGGGGATCGCTCCGGACCGCAGGTCCGGCCGACGGCGGTTAGAGGGACCGCCGGCAGGGGTCATAAGGAAGGTCAGGAATGCACGGCAGCCGGAAGGTCGTCAATATCACCCGTCTGCGGCAGGCATGCCGCACCTGCTCGCTCATGGAGCTCTGTCTCCCCATGGGCCTGACCAGCGACGATATCCTGGCGCTGGAAAAGATCGTCCACGTGAAGGGGCCTCTGGACCGCGGGGCGCACCTTTTCCGGGAGGGTGATTCGTTCCAGGCGATTTTCGCTGTCAGGACCGGAGCACTGAAGACCTACAGCATCGATGCCGATGGCCGCGAGCACGTGCTGGGGTTCCACCTGGCGGGCGAGCTGCTCGGCCTGGATGCCATCTATCCCCGCTACAATCGCTGCAGCGCCGTCGCCCTGGCATCAGCCTCCGTGTGCGTGCTGCCCTTCAAGCAGCTCGCCGAGCTGGCCCAGCAGGTCTCCGGGCTGCAGGCAACCATCCTGAGGCTGATGAGCAAAGACCTTTCCATGTCCGCGAACCTGGCCACGGATCATACCGCCGAGGAGCGGCTCGCCGGCTTCCTGCTGAGCCTCGCCCAGCGGACGGGAGGCGGCACCGAACTCAGGCTGGTCATGCCCCGCCGGGACATCGCCAGTTATCTCAGGCTCGCGACGGAAACGGTCAGCCGCCTGCTGGCCCGTTTTCAGCAGGAGGGCCTGCTTGAGGTCCACCGAAAGGACCTGCGTCTGCTCGACCTTGAGGGTCTGAGAGAGCTGGGCGGGAGCTTCGAGATTCTGGATCGCCGCCGCCATCGGTCGGGACTGGTATAGGCTACATCCCGCGGCCCGGCCGGCGGGCTATTGGTCCAGGATGAGGATGGGTCGCGTGAAATACAGGCCCCTGATTGCCTTCGTGCACATTCAGAAGGCGGCAGGAACCACTCTCAAGTTCATCCTCAAAAATTCCCTGGGCGTTCGTCACAGCGACGTCAATCCAGTGGCGCCGCCGCCGGACCGTCCCTTCGATACCAGTGACCTGGCCTTCGTCCGGTCCACCAATCCCTGGCTTTGCAGTATCAGCGGCCACGAAATCATCGAACCGACCCGTCACCTCGGGGATGCCGTGCAGCCCTTCACCATGCTGCGCGACCCGGTGAGCCGGTCGCTCTCTCATTATCAGGACAAGCTGGTTCGCGGCCGGCGGAGGATCACCTTCGAACAGTTTGTTTGCGATCCGGCGAACAGGAACTTTCAGGTTCGGAAGATCGCAGGCGAAGAGGATCTCGACAAGGCCGTCCGGCTGCTCCGGGAGCGCTACCTCTTCGTCGGTCTGGCCGAGCGATTCGCGGAGTCGGTTCGCATCCTGCAGGCGTTGTGCCCGTATTCGCTGGACATTCGATACCGGCCGAAGAACGTGGCGGCGGACCGCAGTATCAGCGATGCCCTGGCGTCCGAGCCCGACGCGATCGATCGTCTGAATGAAGCGAACCAGCTGGATCAGCGGCTCTGGGACTACGTGTCCGATGACCTCCTGCCCGAACTCGCCCAAAAGGCCGGCGTATCCCGTAGCGAGCCGCTGCCGTCACTCGGATCCCTTTCCTTTCCCTGGCGGTTCCACGCCAGCCGGGTTTATCACAAGCTGGTCTACCGGCCCCTCCTGAAGCGCGAGCGGCGACTACGCGCCGCTCAGGCGTAGCCCAGGGATGATCGACGGTTCAGGGGCTTGGCGAGCAACATCTGAACGTTGCCAATCTGGCGCTCCAGGAATCCGCCCTCGCAATAGCAAAGATAGAACTCCCACATCCGCACGAAGCTCTCCGGGTATCCCAGCTCGCGGACGGCGTCGATATTCTCGAAGAAGCGCTCCCGCCATCTGCGCAGGGTGGTGGCGTAATGGGGTCCGATGTCCTGGAGATGGAAGAGCCGCATGTCGCTGGCGCGGGTGACGCTGTCGGAGATGGCGTTGACCGACGGGATGAATCCGCCGGGGAATATGTACCGCTTGATGAAGTCCACGCGTTTCACCGATTCATCGTATAGCTGATCACGAATGGTGATGGCCTGGAGGAGCATCATTCCTTCCGGTCTGAGCAGTTCGCTGCATTTGGCGAAATAGGTATCCAGGTACTGATGACCCACCGCCTCGATCATCTCCACCGAGACCAGCTTGTCGAATCGTCCCTCGAGGTCGCGATAATCCTCCAGCAGAAGCGTGACGCGATCCTGAAGTCCCGCCTCGGCGACACGGGCCGTGGCCAGTTCGTGCTGCCGCCGGGAGATTGTGGTGGTCGTCACCCGGCATCCGTATCGGCCGGCAGCGTAAATAGCCAGGCCGCCCCAGCCCGTGCCGATCTCCAGGAGATGGTCCTCGGGACGCAGATCGAGTTTTCGGCAGATCGCGTCCATCTTGGCCAGCGACGCCTGCTCCATATCCACGTCATCGCTGGGGAAAATTCCGCAGGAATAATTCATGGTGGGATCGAGGAACAGCTGGAAAAAGTCGTTGCCCAGGTCGTAGTGAGCCGCGATATTGCGGCGGCTGCCGTCCCGATTGTTACGGTGTAGCCAGTGCGCGAGCCGGTACATAGGCTGGGAGATCCAGCCGGCGCCGTCATCCATCTTCAACAGCACGTCCCGATTGCGCACCAGGATGCGCACGACGCTGGTCAGGTCGTCGGGCCGCCAGTGTCCGCGCATGTAGGACTCTCCGGCGCCGGTGTTTCCCCCGAGGGCCACGTCTGCCCAGAACCGGGGGTCCAGGATCTCGATGCTGGCTGACAAGTCGCAGTTCTGGCTGACCTGGCCGAAGCGAAAGGTCTCATCGCCGTCTATCAGGGTCAGTTTTCCATGCTCGAGTCTGGCCAGCCGGGCGAGCATGGCAGCGCGAAGGCTGCGCTGTAGCCAGGTCGTGCGGGCGGTCTGACGCCCGGCGAAGTCCGCGGGAACAATGTTTTCTCTCATCGGCTTTCCAGTGTCTCTTCCGGGCGCGTCCGGAGCTTCTCCGGATGCGGGTGGAACGTGGCGCCCTTCAGCCACAGCCGGAGCGCCTGCCAGTGGATTCTCAGGATTACGGCTACCGTGATGGCCGGGTACCGAATCAGCATCCATGCCAGCCGGGGCCCGGTGATCTCCTTTCGCGCCAGCGTCAGGGTGGCGTCGAATACACGCTCTCCGCCGCGGTGGTTTTCCATGTGAACAATCAGGCTGGAGGCCGGATCGACGAACCGCCACCGGTAGTCCATATCCATGGGCAGGAACGGGGAAACGTGGAATTCCTTGGTGACTTCATGGTGGCTCGCCGGCCCGATACGCCGGTCGGCTGACGCGGGCAGCACGTAACAGTGGCGTTCTCCCCACGGCGTGTTGTTGACCTCCGCCACCACGCACTCCACCCCTTCATCTTCCTTGTCGAAACAATAATAGAAGCTCACCGGATTGAAGCAGTGCCCGAAATAGCGCAGGTGGGTCAGCAGCCGGATAGGCCCGTCAGGCCGGGTGCCGGTACGGGACTCCACCAGGTCCCGCACGCACTGGTCCAGCGGCCGACTCACGTCTCCGAGATGATCCTCCCTGCGGAACCGGGCGGGCGCCGCGCGGCGGGCGGACCAGAACCACCGTCCCCGGAATACCCGCGGTATCTCCGCCAGGTCCAGATACATCATGAAGATCCTGTATCTGAAACCGTGACGGACCTGGCCCCTGCGGCGGTGTCTAACTTGCCCTTCGTAGATGCAGCTCTTCATTATTTGTCCAGCGTTCAAAGGCCTCCAGCGCCGCCAGGCCGCTTTTCACTCCGTCCTCGTGGAAGCCGAAGCCCCAGTAAGCTCCGCAGAAAAATGTCCGGTTAGCCCCGTTGATCTCGGCGTGTCGGCGCTGGGCCTGGACGCCTTCCGGCGTAAAGACCGGATGGTGATAGACGATGCGGCGGAGCACGGTCTGCGGACGGATGGCTTCCTCCCGATTGAGCGTGACACAAAACTGCACCGGCGCCTTCAGGGACTGGAGGATATTCATGTTGTAAGTCAGCGCGACCCGGCCCCGGCCGCGTTCGGGAATGTGATAGTTCCAGGCGGACCAGGCCTTTCGCCGGACGGGAAGCAGGTTTTCGTCCGTGTGGAGGACGGCGACGTTTTCCTGATAGGCAATGCTTCCCAGGATTTCACGTTCCTCCGTTGTCGGTTGTTCCAGCATGGCCAGCGCCTGATCGCTGTGACAGGCGAGGAAGACCGCGTCGAAGGTCTCCCGGTGGCCGCGATCGGTGACGATCTCCACGTGATCCGCGAAACGCCGGACTCGTGTGACTCCCGAGCCGAGCCGGATGCTGTTCTCGAACGGCCGGACCAGTTTCTTCACGTATTCTCTCGAGCCGCCCCTGATCACTCTCCACAGCGGCCGATCCTTGATGTTCAACAAGCCGTGATTGTTGAGGAACTCGATGAAATATCGAGCCGGGAAACGAAGCATCATCTCCGGATCCGTGGACCAGATGGCGGCGCCCATGGGCACGACGTAATGCTCGATGAAGCGCCGCGAGTAGCCCCCGCTCTCCAGATAGTCTCCCAGGCTGACCGCGTCGTCTCCGCCGTCGAGAAGTTTCCGGCTGTCTTTGTTAAACCGGAGAATATCGCGGATCATCCTGTAGAAGCCGGGACTTATGAGATTACGGCGCTGGGCGAACAGCTGGTCGAGGGAACTTCCGCAGTACTCCAGCCCGGTTCGATCGCAGTGCACGCTGAAGCTCATGTTGCTTGGCTGGGAATCGACGCCCAATTCGTTCATCAGCCGGATGAAGTTGGGGTACGTCCAGTCGTTGAAGACAATGAACCCCGTATCGACGGCCCACTGTTGGCCGTCCATTTCAATGTCGATGGTGTTGGTATGGCCGCCGATATAGCGATTGGCCTCGAAAACAGTAATGTCGTGGTCCCGCCAAAGCCGGTGGGCTGCCACCAGGCCGGATATCCCGGTACCGACAATGGCGATACGATGTCTTCTCATTGAAATCTGGCTCCCTTTTTACAGCCTGGCCTTGATTGCCCGAACCGCGCCGCCAAGAACGGGGATGCGCTCGTAGATCATGGCGCCCAAATCGAAATAATCCCGGTGGAAATGAACACGTTCGCCAAAACGCACAGCGGTTGCGCCCGGCAGCGTCAGCGTTTCTTCCGGTTTGAACCGGCGATGCCGCAGATTCATCTCCCAGGTCAGAAACGCTCTCTCTTTTTCGGAGATCACGTCCTCGAACCGGAACTCGATCTCCGCGACACCGTCGTACATCCTCCGGAAGTATTCGGTGAGCGCCGGCAGGCCCTCGACCCGGTGTACAGGATCGATAAAAACCACATCCGGGGCATACACCTCGGCAAGCAGGTGCAGGTTATTCCTGTCCAGTTCCTGATAGACGGCCCGAAATCGATCGACAATCGACCCACTCATGACACGGGCTCCTGTTGCCGGCCGGACGCGTTAGCCGTCTGGGCCGTCATTGCTAGTGATTCCTCCGAAAGAAGCCGGCGATCGTGCGCAGGCCGGCGACCGGATCGTTCGGAAGCGGAATGGCACCTCCGAACTGAATGTCTCCCGCGGAAGGCTTCAAATCGGGACCGGCAACGAAAACGCGGCAGGTCGCCCCGGTGGCCAGAGCCGCCAGTTGTTCCTGCATGGACGATGGCTCGACACTTCTGTGGGTGAAGAGCAAAATCGCCGGGGCCCTGGCCCGGTTCCGCGCCGCCGCCAGTTCCGCCAGCGGAGTCCCCGGGCCGAGCACGGTCAGGCTCAGGCCGTTCCGCCGCCCAATGATCGCCCACAGCAAAAGCCCGATGTCCGTCGGCTCATCCGGGAGTGTCGTCGCCAGGATGGCGGCGTCGGCTGAGGCCTCGGTCCCGCAGTTCGCCAGCACGTTCCGCAGCGAGCACTCCAGCAGTCTTTGCTCCGATATCGAGTGATCCAGGCGCCACCTGATTCTCAGATCGCGCAGCAGAGAATTGACGAAACCTTCACCGACAGTCTCGATGTCGCAATCCAGCAAACCTCGTCGAAGAGCGCGCTCGACGCCCTCCCTGTCGAAATCATCCAGTGATCGGAGGATCTCGTTGCGAAACCGCCGGCGATCTGCGGAATCGTCGGGCAGGGACGCGGTCGTCATCCCGTCTTCCAGAACCTCCCCGATCCGTGCCGGGGCAATGCCGCTTTGAATCAGTTCCGACGCCTGCTGAATCCGTTCCACATCGCGCCGGCTGTAAAGACGGTGGCCACTGGCCGTCCGCTCCGGGTTGATGAATCCGTAACGACGTTCCCACGCCCGGAGAGTTCCGGCCGCGACGCCGGTAAGCGCCGACACCGTGCGGATGGGAAATACGGGCGGATCGGTTGGTTTTCCGGAATGGCTCATTCTCCGGCGCCCTCCGGACGGTCGGATTCCGGCTTGCGGAAAAACAGCGTGACTTCACCCAGGCGGAGACCGAACTTCTTCATCTCGGATCGGTTCATCATCGTCCGACCGTCGAGCAGATACATCCAGTCGTCGAAGGTCACGTTCCAGGTTTTGCCATCCACTTCCAGCGCGAGGACGTAACGCCAGCGCAGGGCGTTGCCGTAGACCTCCCCTGTGGCTTCCCCGACCACGTCACCGGCGGTACCCGTGTAGGTATGGCGATCCACCTTCTTGAATCGCCAGACACGGCGCTGGGTTTCGCCATCGGCGAACAGGAAATCTTCCTCCAGCACACCCTCGTCACCGTCCCAGCGGCCGACCATGTCGACCTCGAAGCGACGAACAACCTTTCCGCTGCGGTTCTGGACCATGCCCCACGCCTTGACGGGTCCGTCGAAGAATTCGGCCAGATCGAGTTCCGGCGTTTCGCCGGCGTAGTCCGTGACTTTTGCGGCGCAGCCGGACAGGACCAGAATGCAGACAAGAAGTATCCATCGCCGCGCCATGGCGGCGACTCGGTCAAGAAATGTCATGGTTATCCCTCCGTGCCCGTTTCGCCGATAAGGCCGGCGCGGAGCTCGGGACGACTGGTCTGCGGGTGCAGCCAGATGGACAGGAATGCCGGGCCGAACTCGGGATCCTCGATAATTCCGAGCAGGCCGCGCGGACTGTAAAAACGACAGGCACCGCCGGGCTCGACCACCGTCACGATGTAATCACCGGGTGTCACGTCCGGCCAGATTGCTTCCAACCGGGCGAGCCACTCGTTCCGACGCGCCTCTGCCGGCAGATTCACGTCGTCCTCGAGTTTCTGCCACTCCTTGCGGGTAGTCTCCGCGAGCCGGGCCGCGTCGATATTTCGGTGGTAATCGATACGAAGCGCCAGTTTCTGGTCGAACCCCCAGGGCTGGAAGCTCCCGCGCTCAGACCAGAGCGTAGCGTCGTAAATCCGAATACCGAGCCAGGTCAATGAGGCCTGACCGAGGGTGGACAGGCCAGCCATGCTCGCCGGGGCCGCAGCAGAGGCGGAGGCATTTTCCCAGGAGGCCTCCTCAAACCCGTTGCGGGCATGCACCTGGTGGGACACGCCGAGAGCCACGAGCGCCATGTACACCGTCAGAGTAGAAAACTTGAACACGACCTGAACACCTCCGCCGAGCATTTGGAACCGTCGGAAGAGGTTTTCGTGGATCCGATGCCTGCAGATTCAGGCTGGCCGGAAAAAATTTCTCTCGAAAGGCGCGCCCGCGCCCGGCAATTCGGGCGGACAATTCCTTCACAAAATCTTCACGCAGGCGAGAAAAGAATGGAGCTCTAAGAGCGTAGTCTCTGTTTCGTCAAGATTTTCGACCGCCGCGGGTCTGGCGGATTCGTTGCCCTTGCGGCGCCTCAGCCCAGGCTCGGGCAGTAGATATCGTGAAGAATCTGGATGACCTGGGAGGCCGGACCCTCAATAAGAGAGTAATAGATGGTCTGGGCCTCGCGCCTGGTTTTTACGAGCCCGTCACGGCGCAGGAGGGCAAGATGCTGGGAAAGGGCTGACTGACTGAGCGGAATGACGCCATTGAGCTGCCCCACGGTCATTTCCCCTTCTGCGAGATTGCACATGATCATCAGGCGCGACTCGTTGGCGAGCGCCTTTAACAGTCGAGTGGCTTCGCCGGCGTGCTGCCTGAGCTCCTCGGTAGTCATTCCCGGTGTGACGGTGCATCCTTCAGAAGTGCCCGGTTGTCCCATATTTTCTTCCTTTAAAACTGAATAATTCTCAATATAGCCCATAACCGTTTTTGAAGCTAAATTAGTAAACGCAGAAATAAACCTGCTGATTTGCACAGAAGGCCACGCGGCAAAAATGAATTCCGTTCCTGAAATCCGCTCGCTCTATCACCAGCCGACCAGTACCTGGAGCCACGTGGTGTGGGATCCTGGCACCCGTCACGGGCTGATCGTGGATCCCGTGATGGATTACGACGCGCCCTCGGGCCGCACCGGTCCGGACTTCATGAATCGGCTGATCCGGGTTGTCGAAAATGAACAGCTGGAAATGAAGTGGATCCTCGAGACCCATGCTCACGCAGATCATCTTACGGCGGGCGCAGCCCTCAAGGATCGTTTCGGCTGTCCACTGGCCATCGGTTCCGGAATCTGCGCTGTTCAGTCTCACTTCAAGAATGTCTTCAACATCGGTGAGCCATTCAGGGCAGACGGCAGCGATTTCGACCGGCTTCTCGACGACGGCGACCGTTTGCCTCTCGGAGCCCTCGAGGTGGCGGTCATGCACACGCCGGGACACACCAATGACAGCGTGACTTACGTGATCGGGGACGCGGCGTTTATTGGCGATACCCTGTTCACGCCGGAATACGGCACAGCGCGATGCGATTTTCCGGGCGGCGATGCCAGGCGACTGTTTCAGTCCATCCAAAGGATTTTCGAGCTGGGAGATGATGTCCGCTTGTACCTGTGTCACGACTATCCCGAGACGGAAAGGGAGCCGAGGCCGATGGTGACGGTGCGTGAGCAGCGCTCCGACAACGTGCATGTCCGGGAGGGCACGCCGGAAGAGGCATTTGTGGAAATGCGTCAGCGCCGGGACCGATCGCTACCCATGCCGACGCTCATCCTGCCCTCGATCCAGGTCAATATCCGCGCGGGTCGTCTCCCCGGGCCGGAAGGCAACGGGGTCAGATATCTCAAGATTCCCCTGGACCTGCTGTGAGATCGTGATGAACGATGTGCCCGTATTTGCGGCGCTGGGCGGTGGCCTGCTGATCGGCCTGGCCGCCACGCTGCTGATGCTCGGGAACGGCCGCATCGCCGGCATCGCCGGAATTATGGCCGGAGCCTACGGCGGTCCCGGAGGCGATCGCGGCTGGCGTATCGTCTTCCTGCTGGGAATGGCGACCGGCGGATTCCTGGCCGCCCTGGCAGGTCTTGCGGAATCGCTGGAGAGAACCGGTTATCCGGTCGGCCTGCTCGTGATTGCCGGACTGGTGGCGGGATTTGGTGCCCGTCTGGGTAACGGCTGCACCAGCGGGCACGGTGTCTGCGGTATTTCCCGACTGTCCCTCAGATCTGTCGTCGCAACCCTGCTGTTCACGGTCTCGGGCGTGATCACCGTCGCGGTGCTTCGCGTTCTGGGAGTCATCTCGTGATCGGGCGATGGCTTTTGGCCGGCGTGTCCGGGACCCTTTTTGGTTTCGGTCTGGTCCTCTCGCAGATGATCGACCCGCGCCGCGTGCAGGGATTCCTGAACCTGGCGGACTGGGATCCCACACTTCTGCTGGTCATCCTTTCCGCAGTTTCCACGACGACTCTCGGCTACCGGCTCGTTCTGCGTCGAAGCCGACCGCTTCTGGACGGGAGCTTCCACCTTCCATCCGCCGCCGGAATAGACCGGCGCCTGATCATCGGGGCCATTCTGTTTGGTGTCGGCTGGGGCCTGGCCGGCTATTGTCCCGGTCCGGCCCTGAGCGGGGCGGCCGCTGGATTTGCCGAGCCGCTGGTTGTGCTGGTGTCTCTTCTGGCCGGCTCGTTTCTTTTCGATCTCGTGCGACGTCGTTAAAACCGGTCGCCTCGCAAGTCGAGACCAGCCAAGGGGGGCACCGGGCAGTGGAGGGCGCCGCAGACCGCCCGCAGCACCGACAGTTCGCGACCGGCGATCCGGCCGTCGCTGGCAGCGGCCGCTGCCAGCCCGGAAATCAGTTGCTTCTTTGCCGCGGGAGTGATTCCGTCCAGCAGTTCCAGTTCCTGCTCCGGTGACCCGCCGGCCGGTACCTCGGAGGGCAAGGCAACAGGCAGGCCCTGGACCAGTGTGCCGGCGGCATTCATACCTTCCCGGAAGGCGGAATCAGCCGCCTCGCGGTTATCGTGCCCCAGCAGCGCAATGCGGGCGATCAGCCGGGCGGCGGCAGCGCCAATTTCAGCTCGTCCGGGAGATGTGCGACGCGGCCGGTCGAGATCCCGCATGCGGCTCCGCAGAACGGCGATCAAAGCGCGCTCGAAGGGCGCCCATCGTCCGTCCAGTTCCGCCAGCCGCTCCAGGGTTTCCAGCAGGTAGGATCGCCGGGCAGGCCGCAGATCCCTGATGGTAGGAAAGAGTACGTCGATCAGCGCAAGACGGCTCTCGTCATCCAGCCCGGTGAGCCTGTCCGAAAGTGCGCCGGCCGCCCGCGCGACCGGGGCGCCGAAACGCACCTCGATCAAACTGAGCTGATGGTCGCGAAGAGCGGGCTCCGAGTCCAGCATCAACGCCAGGGCCACCGGAGTGCCGCCGTCCAGACGGTGGGCCGCATTCCAGACCGCGTCCGGAACTATCTCCGGGAGAGCATTGGCAAAAACAAACTGAGGTTCACCGGGTTCCCCGACCGTCTCCGTCAGACTGGCCGCTAGCACCGAAGGAACATCGGGGCTGAGGGATGCGCGGACACGCCTGTCGGCGCCCGGGAGCGGTTCCGGTGACGGCTGCAAAGAAGCGGCGGTGGCCGATACCCGCGGCTGCAGAGCCCTTATTCGCTCCTCGATGGGCGGGTGCGTGGCGAGGAGTCCCGCGAATGCCCTGCGGCCGGAGGAAAACAGCATGTGGCTCACTTCCTCCGCTCGCGCGGCGCGGAGGTAGGAATGCCGGTTCAGTCCGGCGATCTTCCGCAGGGCGCCGGCCAGCCCCTCCGTCTGGCGCGTGAACTGCACGGACGAGGCGTCTGCCAGAAACTCTCTCTGCCGACAGATGGCTGCCTGGATAACCCGGCCGATCAGGACCCCCGCGTAGCCGAGGACATACAGGGCGACTCCGCAGAGTAGAATGACCACGTGACCCCGGCCCCGACTCCGCGTCACCCTGCGTCGGCTGCCCACCCGGGTCATGGCGCGGCCGATCATGTTCACCACCAGGATGCCGAACAGATAGCCCATGAGGCGAACGTTCAGGGTCATGTCGCCGTGCAGGATATGGCTGAACTCATGCCCGACAACGCCCTGCAGCTCATCCCTGTCCAGATGGACGAGGCAGCCACGCGTGACCGCAATGGCCGCATCCGAGGGCGTTCGGCCGGCGGCGAAGGCGTTGATTCCACCCTCTTTTTCCATCACGAATATCGCCGGTACCGGCAGACCGGAAGCGATGGCCATTTCTTCCACCACGTTGTAGAGACGGCGCCTGGCTGGGTCCGCATCGTCCGGCATGATTTTCGAGCCGCCAAGGGATTCGGCGACCTGCGAGCCGCCGGAGCGCAGCTGAACAAGGCGCAGCCAGCTTGCGCCTCCGATGACCACCACGGTCACTGCGGCGCTCGCGAGAAGCAGGTCGACGTTGGTGGCCAGCCAGGTGGTGTCAGGAGTCCACAGGACCTCCCGGTCCCCCGTAAAGGCGTGTGCGAACAGCGCCACCACCAGCGCGACGCCCGCGGCAGTCAGAATTACGGCAAGTACGAAAAGCAGGATCAGCCAGCGGCTCCGCCGTCGGCTGCGCTGCTGATGTTCGAAGAAATCCATGCCCCGGTCAGGGCCGTCGCATCAGGGAACCGTTCAGAACGACACTTCCGGCACAGCCCTCTTTTCCTGCGACTCTATTTCCAGGAATTCAGCCGCTTTGAAGTTGAACGTGTTGGCCACGATGTTGTTGGGGAAGTTCTCCCGGGCCGTGTTGTAGGTCATGACCGCGTCGTTGAACGCCTGGCGCGCGAAAGCCACCCGGTTTTCCGTCGATGTCAGTTCTTCCTGGAAGTGCAGCATGTTCTGGTTGGCTTTCAGGTCCGGGTAGGCTTCCGCCAGCGCGAAAAGCCTGCCGAGGACGCCGCCCAGGGTGGCCTCGGCGCTCGAGAGTTCCCTGATGGCCGCTGGATCTGTCGGATCGGCAGCTGCCTTTTTCAGGCCCTGGACTGCTGAATTGCGTGCCGCAATCACCGCTTCCAGCGTCTCCCGCTCGTGTTTCATGTATCCCTTGACCGCTTCCACCAGGTTGGGAATGAGGTCGTAGCGGCGCGTGAGCTGAACGTCGATCTGCGAAAAACCGTTCTTGACCCGGTTCCGAAGGTCGATCAGCCGGTTGTAAATGGAGATCCCATAAACCGCAACGAGAGCCACGATGCCGAGAAGAATCCAGAATTCCATTGTTATCCCCGTTGGTTTGCGCCATTAAGCCCGGCCCGAGAATACGCGCCCCGGGTTATAAGGAAAAGTCGCGGAGACAGACCGCGCAGAGGTCCCGAGTATAATTCCCCGCGACTTCGTATCCGGCCTTCCAGTCGCGGGGGTCGCCGTATCTTGTTTTTTGTGGAGTGATACCGATGGAAGAGATTAATCAGTTCATGGGCGCGGACTTCCTGACCCGGGCCTACGATCTCGGCGCCGAGTTCGGGCTCAAGCTTGTCACCGCGCTGGTTATCTTCATTATCGGGCGCTGGGTGGCGCGGCGGCTGGCGGGGCTTGTCGAGAAGGGCATGACCAAGGCCGGAACCGATTCGACGCTTACGGGCTTTCTTCGGAACATTGTCTATATCGGTCTTTTGACCTTCGTGATCCTGGCGGCCATCGCGCAGCTCGGCGTCCAGACCACTTCGTTCATTGCTGTCCTGGGCGCTGCCGGCTTCGCCGTCGGTCTGGCTTTACAGGGGTCTCTGGCCAATTTTGCGGCCGGCGTGCTGATCATCATTTTCCGGCCCTTCAAGTCCGGGGACTTCGTGGAGGCGGGAGGCGTGGCCGGCGTCGTGGAAAACATCCAGATATTCACGACCACCATGCGCACAGGCGACAACAAGACCATCATTATTCCCAACGGACAGATCACGTCCGGCACCATCGTGAACTACTCCACCAAGGACACCCGCCGCGTGGATATGGTGATAGGTGTCGGCTACGGCGACGACCTGGACAAGGTGCGTCGCGTACTGGAAGAGATTCTGAAGGAGGACGAGCGCGTGCTCGAGGACCCGGCGCCCACCATCGGTGTGCTGGAGCTCGCGGACAGCAGCGTGAATTTTGCCGTTCGGCCATGGGTCAAGAGCGCGGATTACTGGCCGGTTTATTTCGCTCTCCACGAGAAGGTGAAAAAGCGCTTCGACAAGGAAGGCATCTCCATACCGTTCCCGCAGCAGGACGTGCACATTCACCAGGTAGCCGGGTAACGCAAGGATCGTCGGGCTGAGACTGTTTCGCGGGGGAGGCTGGGCCTCCCCCAAACTTTTGGGATATCAGTTTCGGCGGCCCCGGTGCCCCCCGCCCCGTGTTCCGTACAGCATGGTCACGTTGATCCGGCGATCCTCGTACCGGTCCCCGAAGTGGATATCGTCGGTTTTGTGGAAGAGGTCGGAATCGAAAATGACGCATCGATTCTGCAGGTAGGGTACGACCAGCCGGTTGGCTCCCTCCGCGTCCAGGTAATCCAGGATGCGCTGCTGCTGGACCGGGTCATAGGTGTTGTATTCGTCCACGCCCCAGTCCGCCGGCGCCTCCCGGTCCCAGATCACCATGCCGCCGCTCTCCGGGTCCAGGTTGGCCTCCGTGGGCGTGATCCAGAAATTCACGTTCACCGCCGCGAAGTCGGCGTGCATATCGATGCCGGCCAGCTGGCTGTCGTACTTGTAGGCCCACAGCTGCATCAGGATGTTGTCGCCGAATATATCCGGCAGGGCTCTGGGAAGCTCCGCCGCGATCTGCAGCAGGAGCGGGCAGTTGAAGCCCTCCTGCAAATAGGCGCCTACGTAGCCGTTGGTGTGTTCAAAGTCGTACCAGATGGTGGACTCCAGGCAGAACCGGCGTAACTCGTCCAGCGCCTGGGCGCTGAGGAAATCGTCGATCCAGGTCAGGCCCGGAGGACGGCTCTGGTAGTCGGCGAAGATCTTGTCCGGCTCAAGCCCCGGGTTGACTGCGGCTGTGGAGAGCGCAGGCGTTTCGCGATAGTGATGGCAGCGGTTGTAGATACCCCGCAGGCGCC
>Ga0209536_100006116_pt1 | contig 18495 bp, 10 predicted proteins | sample DeeMarSeWOR28_12_FD_187461 | JGI IMG/M metagenome (GOLD analysis project Ga0209536, IMG submission 187461) | Marine sediment microbial communities from White Oak River estuary, North Carolina - WOR-2-8_12 (SPAdes) (version 2) | ecosystem: Environmental > Aquatic > Marine > Intertidal zone >... | reverse complement strand
GATACGCCAGTTTTAGGTGCTAAATTAAGATTTTATAATGCAACAAATGACCCTATGAATAGTATACCAATAGCAAATGTTACCGTACCATATACTGGATTAGCCTCATTTATTTCATTTAATTCGTAATGGGTAAAATATGTATTTGTGAGATTTCTTTTCCTGGCCAGGTCTAAAAGATCGTTTTTATGATCAAGTCCATAAAAATACCAATTGTCGTTTTTTAGTAGTTTTTCTTTAATTTCATCTACGCGTGATTTTGAAAAGGGGTAAAAATATAAACATATTAATGTAAGGCCGAGAGCAATTGCGGGAAATGTGAATACTAGCATTCTAAGCCCTATTATAGTATTAATCCCGGGAATTGGGTTATACTCACCCCAATCAGTTCCTGTGAACACTAAACCAACTGTCACGATCGATAATATCATGGAAAGTCGCATAAAGAAGTTCGTAATACCAAAAAAAGTTCCTTCACGTCGTACACCAGTTTTGAGTTCATCTTCATCTATAACATCTGCGATGATAAGATAGACAAAATATAGCATTCCACCGAAACCCAAACCCATAAAGATTACCACTAATAATCCTACCATATAAGTCGACACAAATAACAATGGGATGGATGCAATTATGTATGCTACAATTGAGATTCCATAAGCTTTTTTACTTCCAAATCGGAGATCCAATTTTTTCCAGATAAAAACCGCTAATATACTAATTATAAACATCGCTCCTAAAAGTAGTGCTATAAGTAATGTGTCATCAGATGCTAATCCTAAGACTTCGATACCATACAATGGAACAGTTGTAGCTAAAACTAGAAGCGTATATTCATATAAGAAAAACATAGCAGTATAGAGAAGAAATCCTTTGTTTTTAAAAGTATAGAGCAAACCTTTGAAAAAACCAAATTCCGGTCTATGATCCATCTTGAATTCAACACGTTCTTTAGCCCCCCATTTTATAAAAATAAACATGGTCACTCCTACAATTACCGAGGTTACTACCCCATTCATTAGATATCCAGACATCTCCGTGAGGTCTCCTATAAAAATTCCAGGGATTAAAAATGCTAAAATCAGTCCAACTGTTGATAGGATTTGTCGAATAGTGTTTACTTGGGCCCTCTCTTCTACAGAAGTATACAGTTCTGGGAATAAAGAATCAGTAGGTAATGCTAACATTGTATAGAAAGTATCATAACAGATGAGCATTAAAAGTAGGTATAGAAATCCTAAAATTTCATTTCCAGTTGGTGGTATCCATAAAATTATTTCAATGATGAGAACAGGGATAATTCCTATCATTAGGTATGGCCTACGACGCCCCCACCTTGTTTTTGTACGATCGGACAAAAAACCAATCAAAGGATCATTGAAGGCGTTCCAAATGGTCCAAATAGAAAAAGCTGCTGTAATAGTCAATGCGTGTAATCCTACAGCTGTATAATAGAACGAAAAAACCCAAGTATTAAACGCACTATTAATAAAAAATTGAGCAAATGAAGCCATACCGAAACTCCATTTTTGGCCTTTCCCGTAACTTTCGATATTTACATCTTGTTTTAAGTTTGAATTACTCATAAAATAATTACCTAATTATCTTTCTTTAATTATTTGAAAAGATTCTTAATATAGATTACTATATTCGATGATTGGACTTTTATGTTAACAATTAAGAAAAACGTGCCTAAATTATCCTTTCGAATACTTCTGAATGATATAATTTTGTAGAGAATAAGCGTATTTTTCTAGATTTAAAATTAGAATATTGTGTTGTATTTCACGTAAATAACTTACATCTAGTTGATCTAACAATGATTTCAAGTAATCAATGGTATCAAATATTTTTACAATGGTTTTCCAATCATTTGCCCATTCTATATCTTGATATGTGATTTGTTCCATTTTACACGACAATAATAATATTATAGATTTATAAATGTATAGGAGCTATAGGATTTCTAATTAATTAAAACTACTGTTTCTTAGAAATTTTATATGATTCCCTTCTTTTTTCAGGGATCTGCAGATATTTTCAGAAATTCACCAATAAGATCGATAATGAAAAAAGGAGGTCCTAGGTAGGGTGATTAACATAATTTCAATTTTGGGTGTATAATCTAACAAAACTAGAGATAGAGATAAAACTCTTTTTCTATTAATTCTTTTGTTTCCTTGAATTCAGCCACGTTTATCAATTTATTTACATCTTGAATTTCTAGTAATTCCTCGTTAAATTTGTCCTTAAATTCAAGGGTAAAAGATTCAATAAGATTGCTCAATATCTCGTTTTTCCTGTTTGTTATTAGTACTACGGCAAATCCCAGATTATCATAATTTACAATGATATCTGTTTTTTTTGTCTGAAGAACGTCTATTTGATCGCGTTTATCAATAAATTCTGATAAAATATGGTTCAAACCGATTAAAATATTTCCCCAAATAGCTGAATCTATCATGTTTTGAGTTTTATCAAAACGATAAGAAAAGAGTAACACCCCTGATTTATGATAAATGTTAATATAATATATCTTGTTTGTCAGTTCAAAAAAAATTTCAGGTTTTCTAAGCAAAATTATACATAAGGCTAAAACTACAAGCCACATGAGAAGTATGTGGATTTCTCTTAAGATTGGTAGATTAAAAATTGAGTAAAACATCTGTAATAATATGGGAATGCTAAAAAAGAAGGTAAGATAAATAACACTTTTTCCTGTTTCTTTACTCCTAGCTTTAAGATAGATATTATAGGAAATGAAAGTATAATAAGCCAAAAGGGAAGCTATAAATATTACAATTATTAATCTAGTTCCCAAATTATAGGTATATGTTATCTTAGATTGATTAAAGATAAAGAAAGGAGGGGAACTAATTATATCAATACTTACATTTACTGAGTCTGAAATAAAGAAGGAACCTATAAGAAATCCCAATAGCAAAATAAAATAGATAAAAGGAAAATCGGGAATTTTTTTTGATTCTTTCAAGAATGTATAAATAAGAGACGTCAATATTAATCCCACAAACCCAAAAACAAGAGAAAGCTCCCATAAAAAAATATTGACCTCTTGGGAATAAAATATAGTTATTGAACTGATAAATAGAGAGGAATATATGATAACCGCATTAGAAAGGTTTAAAAAATTTAAAACTGCCATAGATTTTACTCCATAACTTTTGTGATAACGAATTATATGAATTAAGGTAAAGATGCATGCACAAAAGATAGAGAAATATCCAATTCCTAGTAAAACGAAGAAAATTATATACATGAGGATAAACAGATAAAAAAGTACCAGTTGTAGTTTATGATTTCGTTAAAATATTTATATTCTAATAATTATAATAGAACATAGTTTCATAATTAAGATTTGTTCTTACGCTTTATATACTTAGATAGAAATTAACTTTTTGAGAAATAAGGAGAAAAATGGTCATAGATTAAATTCTTTGCATTCTTAAACTCAGAGATGTTTATTAGTCCTTTCATTTTAATTAATTTTTCTCCATTTAGTTCGGTGAAAGCTTTCATAAAGTTACTTACTGCTTTTTCGATAAAAGAGTTCTTATGATTTGTGGTAAGCAAAATTGCGTAACCATGCGTAATATCATATTCGAAGATAATATCTCTCTCTTTCATTTTTATAAGACTTAACTGATCTTTTTTATCGATGAAATTTGTTAAAATATGATTTATGCCAATCAAGATTGATCCCTTCAATAATGATTCATCTGTCTCCTCACCAGTCTCGAAATTATACGAGTATAACAGAATACCACTCTGATGGAAAATAATAAAATCATATAATTTATTAGTTAGTTCTATAAGAAAAGCTGGTCGCTTTATAATGTTTAATAAAGCAGTTAGTGAACCAGCTAAATAAAATATAAGAAAAATGTATCTAATGATTATGCCACGGAAAATTAGGTATAGAGTAAAAAAAGTAATGATTAAAGTAAACTGAATTGTAAGTATACCTAAATTTCTTTTTAACTCAATATTACGTAGTTTAGAATAACCTCTGATAAAATTAAACCAGATTGTAACAATTATTAAGATATTATATGTAAGAATTGCTCCAAATAATAGCATATTATTAAATTGAAAATGAAAATCAAAAAAAGTTCCAGGTAAGATAGTTATCGAATTCGAAAGGAAAGTAAGGCTTAAGATCACGCCCCCTATCAAAGCATAAATTGTTGAAGGGATAATGGCTAAAGTTTTAAACTTAATTATAAATGTCTGTATCATGTTTAACAGGGCAATAGAAACAATCCAAAAAAGAATTGAAAACTTCCAAAGCGTTAAAGCAATTTCTTCTTCTATATATATTTCTGTAGAGAGATTAAAAAAAGTAAAAAAAACGATCCCAAAAAAACCATATAACAAAATAGTTATTATTGTGTTTGCTGTCGTCCCGTAGTTCTCTCGGTTCAAATTGACGTAGATGATACCGATTGAAGATACAAAAATTGACGCAATTATCAGCACAAAATTGAAGATCATAATATTATTCATCTAAAATATTCAATTTCTCTAAATAAATCAACCACTGAAACTTTATTTCTATATAAATTTGGGTTGGAAAGTATTTATAATCTTATACTGCATGCTTCTTTATTTGTACTCGGTAGATGAGTAAGATAATTTAATGTTTAAATCTTATTGTTTAAGTATTAGAACTGTGGTATCCATCTTGCTTCTTTTTCAAACATCTCATTGACCATGTCGCGAATTTCTGCTGGAGAGCACACACTTGCGGTATTAGGATCTAAAAGAATTGCATGATATATCTTCTCTTTATCTAACTCAATAGCTCCCTCTACTGCTGCTTTTTGAACCATTATATTAGACATACACAATGCTTGACAGACAGTAGGTAATTCTATACCTCCTTGAGGGTGTAACCCATGTCTATCTGCGAAAATTGATACTTCTATACAGCACCCTCTTGGGAGATTTGTGATAAACGCGCGATTAGTATTTAGAATATTGCCGTTAAATCGAAAAGGGTTCCCAGTTTCTAAAGCGTTAATGATTCTAGAGGCATATTCCCCTGAAGGATTCTCTTTATGTTGCATTCTATTACCTTTCATTCTCCTTTCAAAATCATTTTCCATCTTTCCTTGATTTTTAACTTGCATGTAAAAATCCTCTGAATGCTTAAGACTCGGATGTCCCTTCTCACTACCTTTATATTTTTCTAAAAGATCCTCTCTCTTTCGATAATAGGGAAGATATTCGCTTAAGTGTCCTGAGGATTCTGTCATAAAATAACCAGTTGATTCCATCATGTCAAAGCGAAGTTTTTCCATTACTATAGCCTCAGGTCTGTTCTTTACAGTCTCGATAAGGATGGGATAACCATCGATCCAAGTTCCATTTCTTACTGTGGGATCTCTATACCTTACCTCTAAAAACCATGCCATGTGATTTATACCAGCACACATATAACTAAAATCCCGAGGAGATAAGTCAAGAGACGTTTCTGAACTTAGTAAAAATCTTAAAATCGCAGCAGATCCTTGAACACCATGGCAAAGTCCAATAGTAGATTCTGAAGAGAGAATATTGCATAACCATGTATTCATCGCCATTGGATTAGTATAATTGAGTATCAATGGTTTTATCTCAGATCCAACATCTTTAATATCATTCAATAAAGATTTAAAGAAGGGAACACTTCTCAAGAAACGGAAAACTCCGCCTGGACCTAAGGTATCCCCAACGCACTGACTTACACCATACTTGAAAGGGATCTCAATATCTAATTTAAAGGCATCTAAACCTCCTATATGAACAGCGTTGATGATGTATTTCGCATCTTCGACAGCCTTTTTCTGATCAGTAGTTTTTTCAAACCTAATTCCTTTTGTGTCTTGAGGATAACTTTCTTTATATTTTTGCATGTATCTATACATTAAATCTAAACGTTGGGGGTCAAGGTCTTCAAGGCAAATAAGAGTATCATCTCGAAGTGCGGGAAAAGTCAAGATATCAGTGAGTACATTTCTTCCAAAAACCAGAGAACCCGCTCCAATAAATGATATTTTCAACATTATATTGTAGTAAAAAATTCCTAAAAATTATAATCTTTGTTTTAATATTATTAATAGGTGAAAGTTTTTGAGTAGAATTGCGAATGTTACACGGAAAACTAATGAAACTGAAGTAATAGCAGAATTAAACTTGGATGGTTCCGGTAAGAATCAAATCAGTAGTGGTTTTAAATTCATGGATCATATGTTAAATTTATTAACAAAACATTCTTTGGTTGATCTTACCCTTTCAGCTACAGGGGATCTTACCCATCACATCATTGAAGATATAGGAATTACACTAGGAGAATGCTTTGAAAAAGCTTTGGGTGATAAAAAAGGCATTAATAGATATGGATCTGCTTTAATTCCCATGGATGAAACCCTTGCGAGGTGTGTTTTAGATTTTAGTGGTCGAAAATCATTAGTTTTAGATTTAACTCTAAATGAATGTGAGATTGAGGATGTTACAGTTGAAGATATTAAACATTTCTTTAACTCTTTTGCGGAAAATGCTAAAATGAATCTACATCTCCAAATATTATATGGAGAAGACCAACATCATAAAGTAGAAGCCGCATTTAAAGCATTAGCTCGAGCAATCAGAGACGCAAAGAAGATCATTTCGGATGAGATTCCCTCTACAAAAGGAACTCTGTAAATCATTCTTTTTTGAGATATTTAAAAAAATGAAAATTGTTATCTCTTGTGGAGATTACAACAGATAACTTCAATTTTATGTCTTTTGTGATCGATAGGTATTTAAAATCCTATCCCACTTATCGGCAAGCTCAGGAAGATCGGTTCTTCTAAAGAGTTTCGCTGCTTGATCTAAAATTTTCACAATATTTTTTTCACAAGTTGCTAAATCACTTTCGTTGTTTTTGGTGGGGGGGTTGGGTATCATGAATAATTTAGTTCTTTTATTCAATTATTAAGTAGTATGGTATGCTGATGTACTCACAAATATAATTATAGTATTATCCTAATAACTATATTTATATTATCTTAGCATATTATGTTCTTAATATAGTAGTCTTTAAGGGTGAGCTTTTTTTGCAAGATTTTCCAAGAACGCAGAAACTAACAGAGATTATAAATAACTATTTCCGTCAAGTTGAAGGCATTATAGGTATAGCAATATGTGATAAAGATGGTTTTATTATGGCTTCGAAATTTAAAGAGGGAGATAGTGAAGAAACTGATTCTATAATTGGAGCGATCTCTGCGGTTATTGACAGTTATATTGATAGAATTAAAAATGAATTTGGCACCCAAGGAAATTTTTTTAATATTACAACGACTGGTGATAAAAAATTTGCATATTGCTCTCAGGGTCCTTTATCCATTCTTACTACAGTTGCAGCACAGAACACAAGTGACATTGAATTAAAAGTCTATTCAGAACATGTATCTGGAAAAATTGAGTTAATTTTAGATGGAAAAGAAGAAGTTTCAACAGATATCCCTGAAATAATCAAGGCTTTAGCGAAAACTCGAGCGGGGACGTTTACATCTTTAAAGGGAGACTATACAAACAAAGTAATTTTAACAGGTGATTACAAGGTGGGCAAGACATCTTTAATAAAAAGATACGTTGAGAATATTTTTAAAGAGGATTATGTATCAACCATCGGAGTGCAGGTATCAAAAAAAAAAGTAAGTTTGAGCAATGATACTAATATGAACTTTGTCCTTTGGGACATTGGGGGTCAGAATTTTCAGATGTCACCCTACAGAGCAAGATTTTATAATGGGGCAGATGCTGCATTTATAGTAGTTGATAGATCTCGTGAGAATAATCTAACTAGCGTTGGTAAATGGTATAATGATATAAAGAATTCGATCCCCAAAAAAATTCCTATCGTAATAGTTGGCAATAAATCTGATTTAACTGATCAAATAGTAATTACTGAAGCTGAAATCAAAGAAATAGCAAGACAATTTGGGTTTCATTATATCCTAACTTCTGCTAAAACTGGTGAGAATGTTAATGATGCCTTTTTATATATTGCCTATCGGGTAATTGAATCTCTTTAGTAAAGTCTAACCGAAATTTTTTAAATATTCTATATCTTAAGAATTATAGGTTATACATTCAAATTTATTAAAGATTTTAAGAATCGATAAATGGAGGTTAGAATAAGATAGTATTAAAGGTCGAGTTCAATGAAATTTTTGCTACTTGAAACGCTGCTGGTTATCTGATGGGATTTTCAATTAAAGAACTTAAATACAAGGATAAATACCTACTGTTTTTAACTGAGCAAGAATTAGCCGGTCCATGGTTTAGTTTTATATTAGAAGGGAAAGATGTTGCACCGATACCGATTGTATTAAAAAATATCGAACCAACACCGATTTACAATATGGTTAATAGTCGTACGGGGACGAGCATAAATAGAATAACATTAGACTTCAATATTACAGAATATTTAAAGAAATTGATCAAAGAAAATAAAATTAAGCCTATCGTTGTAAACGAGAAGGAATTTATCAGATTATACATAGATATCTTCAATCCTCCTAAAGTCCCTTACATCAGTACATTTTTTACAATGAAGAATTTATCCACTTTTGATTTACATAATTTTTCTGTATATTTCATATTTGATCTTGATATCAATGGTCTGGAAGGTTTTGATAATGATCTTTCTGGATATGATGAAGACAATGATATCTTGTACCAATATGACTCAACTGGCTTATACGGTGGATTTTCATCAGTTTCCAAATCTACTCATTTTGAAACACAGCTAACTAAAGCTTTTAAAATTGATAAAAACAGATTAAATTTATCAAATAAACTATACGATGGAGAAGGAGAGGTTTTATCAGCTTTGCAATGTGAATTTCAGACTTTAAAGCCAAATCGATCATTTCAGGCAGTTTTAGTGATTTCGGGAGGATTTAGTAAAGAAGAGCTAATTTCCAATATTAAAGAAGGCAAAGCTAATGCCTACAAGCATTTGAGTCAAGTAAATAGATCTATCATCTCTAAACAAAGAAACATTCAAGAAGCAGGATTTATAAAAATCAATTTGGAGCAAGGTAAAGATTGTGAATAAGTAAAATCCAAGATAATGACTTAAATAAAAAAACCTTTTATGGAAAGTTATTTAATGAAAACCTTGCGAGGGTTTGGATTTTGCATAGAATAAATAAAAAAAAAGGAAAAATAGTTAATTGATTATTTCTTTTTCTTTGATTTTAAATCATAGTAAGTATCCTCAAGAATGTCGAGATACTCCATTAACGCTTTATCGGCTATAGATTTCTGTTCATAAGCTGCTTTAATTGCTCGTAAGAGATATTTGGGGAAGATTAAATCGAGATAGAAATCAGAGATCAACGTATAATACTCATTGTTATTCTCATCCCGGAATATTTTAATCAATTTGGCATCCCAAAGCAGTTTTAAAGCACCATAAATGTCTCTCACTCCTTTTGTGCGTAATTTCTCAAGATCTTCTCTGGTTGCGATGGTGGTCCGTAATAATTTTAATATTAAGTAAACTTCAGGATTAATCAGAATATCAACGATTTTTATATTATCCTCCAGACTGGGACGATAATCTTGGAAGAAACTCTTAATATCACTTTTATATTCCTTAGCAAATTGACTTGGCAAACCATTTTTTGTGGGATTCTCATATAAATCTACTGGAGGGACTCGGAGCATAAAGTAATCACTGATTAAAACTACTATCTCTGAAGGTAAACCTTTAACAGAAACTTGTTTTACCACTTCTCTCTTTATCATTTCAGAAAGAGTTGCTTCTAAATCTATAAAACCTTCAACAAATTTATCTTTCAGCCATACTGATAATTCAGATTTAGTAATTACTCCGATGTCTCTTAAGTTGTTTATAATCATTTGTTTTATCTCATCTTGATAATTAAGAGCTAAGATTTCTTCCTCACTAAGAGAAGGAAACAATGATAAGCGTTGGAAGAGAGAGGGAATCAATTGTATATATGTATCATCCTCAATATTATCTAAGAGTGTCCTCAGAACATCGGGGAGTCCTGCTTCATACATATCGGGATCATCATCTAAATTTAGAATCAATACAAGATAGTAGGGTTTTTCAGGTCCAGAATAGTATGACACGATATTTAATGAACCTGCGGTGAGGGTTACTACTCCCTTTTCTCCACTATATTCATGTGTACTATAGATCTGCATTAGAGTTTTTTCTGAAATAACTGTTTCTTCCGGATATTTTGCTAAAATTTCTGTGCCAATTCTTTCATCCCATTTCATAAAGATTAATCCTAGTGGTTTTGATTCTTGGGATCTAGAAGCGACACTGATTCTTCTTTCTACCTTCGAGATCTTCCTAATTTTCTGCCCTTCAAGATCAAGCTTATCACTTAATGATAATCCGATTTTATCCCATTTATGGTTTACTTTTTCTGCAACAAATACTTCTTTTTTATTGTAGAGCACAGATTCAGAGATATCTTTATTCCCTTTAATGGCTTTTTTCATCTCTCTTACTTTTTTCACGAAAGTGGGTATTTTTGCGTTTTGAATAACTTTGTATCCCACAATACTACCCACAACCACGATTATTGCAGACGACACTAGTATGAAATAAAATGTGGGAATTCCAAAAATTTGTTCCATCTCGACTACGATAATTATTGTGAATTCCTCTGAAATGTAATCCTCTCTTGTGATATTTATAGTACCCGCTAAAGTACTGGATGTAAAAAAGGTGTTTATATGACTGGTTGAGAAATCATAGATGTAAGTACCAAAAACAGTCTCATTAAATCTATACGTATTTCCTCCAATCGTTATTTCTATTGTCGCGTTAATTAAAGGTATATTTCCTTGAGTAGGATCCGTTAAATTGAGTTGTATTGTTACGAGATTCCCTTGGGGGATAGAAGATCTAAAGTCAATAAAAGGTTCACCCAGAGTGTAATTAATTATCCTTTTATTGATGTTTAAAATAATCATTGCATTCTTACGGTTATAATTGTCTTTTTCTACAGTGAGAACTAATAGATATTCTCCGACATCTCTAGTTTCGGTATCAAAATCAACGATATATGTATCTTCAAGAGTAGAAATGATACTTCCTTGGCCTGTATCAACTACATTTCCAAGTGTATCATAACTTTCCCAGATATAATATTGGGATTTTAAATTTGTGATTTTCGTACCCCTTAATGCATCGGTAAAGAGAAACGTAAAATTTATAGCGTCATTTACGTAAATATTTTGAATTGTCCTGAAAAATTCCGAAGAACCATTCAGTAAAGTAGGCCGATTTAAGACATCTAAGCTAAGATCTTTTATCGCTGGAAGATAATGACTTTTGAGGAATGAAAATCTTACTGTATATTCATCAGCATCAAGTAGGGAGGTGTCAATTGTTTTTAGGTAGTAGTTTAAATCTTGATCATACAAAACAGTTCCAAAAATGGAAGGAGCCTCTACAATAGAATATGATAACGATCCAGTAACTTCTTGGGATACAGATCTTAAATACTCTATTGAAAGAAATAGACTAAAATTAACTGGAACCGAAGTCTCAATAATTGCTTGTAGTATTTGATTTTTGCTAAAGCCGATTAATGAAAAACTCCCCGTTCCCTGTGCGACATCCATTATGGTATAAGTTTGTCCACCTATAGTAATATTCATAGCAACGTCTGAAGGAAAGTAGTAAGTAGAGCCGTCGTTAATAGTATTGATCAAAAGTTCTGCTTCATTATGGTTCCAACTCCCCTCAGTAGCACCAATTTGAAAAGTTCCGCCATTTAAAATTCCTTGAACTAATTTAGTAATGTTAAATGTTTCCAGAATTAAATTTTTATAAAAACTTTGAATATATTCGATTTTAATTACCGCATTAAATACCACATCAGGAATACTTTCGACTGTAAATAAAAATTGATTCCCAATCGGATAGATAATTCTATTATCTATTGTTAAAATGCCTGTTCCATCTGAATAACCAAAATCTAATGAATATTTGAATCCTTCATTTGTAGTTATGTTAAGATCTGTGAGATTTGATAAATTAACTGTGCTCCAGTTAGAAGTGTAATAACAGTCAAAAATTTCAAAAGTTATATTGCTGATTGCCCAGCCTTCTGTCCTAGTGAGAAGAGAAATTTCATTGCTGATATTAAATTTTGAATATTGCACGTTAAGTGAATCTCTGGTAAAATAGGCATTAGCAACAATATCTACGCTGCCGTCAAATGAACCACCAATTATAAATTCAAAATTATTATCCTTATTACGACTGGCTTTATTTAAATCAAGTAAGATACCTGTCCACGTACCTTGGGTATAATCCCACCCACTATGAGTCGAATTTGTAATTAGATAGTAAAACTCACCATACGGGTCTTCAATGGTGATATTAATATTCGTGATATCAGTATTCCATGAAATACCATAAATATTAAACTCAATTGCGGAGAGGTTCCAATGTTGCTCAACATCAGATATAACAAAATTAAACGTATGATCAACATTTTGGAAAAGTGCATTTTCTAATGTTAATGTCTCAGAATCTATCCCATATGCTTTTAGAGTCATATTTACATCTTCTGACCAATACGCTGTGGAAACAGAATCATTATTATCTGATTGATTTAGTATTAAATCTCTTTCTGATACGTCCAATTGAAGTATTAAATCAGACGGAATTGAAAATCCCGATTTATATGCTGAAATGATAATGATATATTTTTCATCATCACTAATTTGAGTAGTATCAATTTCTATTGAAGATCTCCCCACATTTCCGCCTTCTTCCATGAATATGTCTGAAAGAATGGTTACTCCTCCTAAAAGCAATTCATAAGACACAGAGTCTGCGTATGCTGGTCCTAAAAGATGCTCATAACCTACCTCAACTTTACTCACGTTAAATAAAGTTCTCAATTTCAAGAGTGAGCCCCACTTCAATTCAATGTAGTCAGTTGGGTTAAGCGATATTAACTCGGTCTGGAACTTGCCCAAATCAATTTGGATTCGAAATTCAATTGATTTTTTGCTTGAAACGGTAAAACTAATGTTATTAGTAGTAGCTAATCCTCCTAGACTTTCATTGAAAAGTCTGTTAACCCCAAAAAACTCAATTTGAAGAGAATAATTTGCACCAATTCCAGCGGAATCCAACCAATATAACTTTGCTTTCCCATATAAATCAGTTGTTAGATTTACAATACTAGCCCCAGATGGATCTCCAACTGTAAGCTTAAGCTTAGCCCCACTGACTGCGCTTATAGGAGCATTAATTGTTACTACAGAGAATTCTACGGTGGTTAGATCCACCTGAACTTGAATAGTCGTATTTACAGTAGTAATATCATCTGATGCAAGTGCAAGAATTGGTGGATCATAAAGGGAATCACCGTAGTATATTGTGTAATTATATTGAGAAGGAGGGCCATCAACCCACCAAAATTTGGTTTGACCTGACGAATCAAGTTCACATTGCCTTAATGTATGAGTATCATTCCCAACCATAATCCATCCGGATTCAAGCGGTCTATTATCGATATCTGTTACCTCAAAGAAGTGAGTGCTTACATCACAAATTAAATCAATAGTTTGAAATGGATCATCAAGAGATATTGCTTGAGGTGTAATGTTTACGATTTCAGATACACTTGCAATAATTGAACTAATTGTTGCTGTAAAATTATAATCCCCCGCAAGAACATTAGTAAAATTTACACTACCCGTCGTATCAGTAATATCGCTAGCAATTAAATCTACGTTCTGGTACATCGAAATTGTTACATTCGGTAATAGATTCCCATATAAATCAAAGGCTTTAATCTGAGCATCTACAAAAACAACAGGTTTAGAGTACTTTTCATCACTTATATTAAAGAATGTACCAGGATCGTATTGATTATAATATTCTGTAGCAACCCATCCATCTGACCGTGGTGCGCTTGACACACGAAATTCATCTAAAAATCCCTTAAAGCTACTTGAAGAGCTACCAAAATAAAAGGAACTGGGATCTGCAATAAGAGGAAATCCTCCTATATTTGTCGAAGGACCTAATTGATCATTAATATATGTTTTTAGATATGTTCCATCGTAGGAATAAGTAATATAGTTCCATTCCAACCGATTAATCTCTACATTATTATATGTTGTACCATAAGTAACGAATTGAATGTCAGATTGATATCTTGCTACACCTGGAGGCATCCAATTTTGCCTCCAAAACCGATTCATTCTAACAGAAGATTGTTTTTGAAATACTCTCCCTTCTACTGATTCCATTTCTACATCAGTTGCATAATTAGGGTATACCCAAAAAGAAAATGTAAACGTATTATCCCCAGTGAAAAATTCATCTCCCCGATCAATAATGATTCTATTATCACCCGAACCTGAGAATTCTCGAGCCCCATCTATTTGTCCTGATTGTAGAAATTGTGTCCCGAACGGTGTTCCATCGTAGTTGTTTGATGTAGAGTCTTTGATATATGCCCCAGTGCCTGATGGCTCATTAAAGTGCCATGCCGATTTATAGGCGACCCATACGCCTTCAGGATTTTGGCGTGAACTCATTGTATCATTCCCATAATACATAGTAATAATTGTATCAGTAGCCGTAGATAAATAGGGTACACGAACCCAAGCATTTAATTCTGCGTGAGTAGCATTATATGTTTGATTGAACGTTTCTATTTGGTGGTCTAACCATTGACCGTTTGAAGAAAATGCAATATCATCTCCATCAGCTTGCACATCAAACCGAAGGTCCTCATCGAGTAGAGAAACTAAAAAGGGAAAATTTACGTGACTCCCCGTTCCATCAACATTGTTGTGATCGATGGTAAGTATTTTGTAATAGTCAAAATAGAAGGCATTCGTAAGTATATCGTTAACAAGATTTTCCTCTCCAACCGTACCAAATGAAGTTGGATTGTTTTGATTGTCATATTCAGTTTTTAACCAATCATCAGATCTGACTGTGGTTGAGACTCTTACCTCGTCTATTACTCCATCAATAGATCTTGATCCCGCGGGACTATTTCCGATTGTTATTGGCCAGTTATTGACTCTTAATGAACCTGTTTTACTCGAAGTACCAACTGGATTTCCATCTAAAACAAATCGAATATTGGATCCATCATAGATTACACTTGCTAAATACCAAGTGCCTGTTGAAAGATCACCAGAAGTTGCAACTCTAGTTGATGTGCCTGAAGAATCGCTTATTCCTGTTTTGATTCTCCCTCGTAACCAATAAGGAGGGTTATCCCACGTACCTAGCATCCAGACATGGTCTTGTTCGCCATTACTTGTACCTGAATTCTTTGACAATATTCGCGCATCTCCTATAGCAAAAGATTCAAATTTTACCCACGCTTGAATAGTTATTTGAGATCCCGGGACACTCCAAGTACCTATGTTGATGTTGTCAGTATTATCATCTCTTTCAAAATCTTGACCATCACCTATTTTTCCTTCAACATCTATTGTTCCTGTATTTACCCCATCTCTATTATTAGATGTAGAATCTAAGAAATCATCATTTAGGTGGTATACAGCTGCATATTCACTATCCCATACACCTTCGGGATTTTCTCGGGAGCTCATGGTTGAATTTCCATAATACATTGTAATTGTTGTATCCCTAATAGTATATAAAAAGGGAATCTGGACCCAAACCACTAGTTTAGCTTGAGTATCGCTATATGTTTGATTAAATTCTACAATTTCATGATCTAACCAATCACCAGCAGCAGTAAAAGCAATATCATTTCCATCGGGTTGAACATGATATTTTAAATCTTCATCTACAAAAGAAATCAATATGGGAAAATTGTAATGAATCCCTGAACCAGATATTTGATTATGATCGATTGTTATTACTTTATAATAAGTAAAATAATGAGCATTAGAAGGTTCCCACACAACTTCTTGTTCTATTCCAACAGAGTAGAACGTGTTAGGATCATATTGGTTATTATATTCTGTTTGAAACCAATCAGCTGAACGAGCACTTGAAGATATCCTGAATTCTTCAATCAATCCATCTATAGCATCAGTATAATCTGCATCAGCACCAATGACGTAACCTGACCAAGAACTATGAGTCCCTAAGGCTTCTGGATCATAATCTTCTCTATCGAGTGTTCCGTTAATATAATGCTTTTGACGGCCAACAGAACTTCCTTGCCATGTCATGACAAAATGATAAAACTGATCACCCCAACCATCAAATAAACCTGTTGTAGAACTTACATTTCCAAGGTTGTTACGAATACGAGTTGTAAGGAAATTGCTAGTCTGTAAACGAATGTCGGGATAACTCCACCTGGCTGTAAAATACCGTTGATATGAACTAAACAATTGAGGTCTAAACCACATTTCAAGGGAAAGTGAACTGCTTGGATTAGAAAAACCTGAAGTAAGTTCAAGATATTCAGTATTAACTCCCCCGAAATCTATGGCTTTTCCAATAATTCCATCCACTAAATCTCCTGAGACAAATCCAGAACCTGGTGTTAAATCATAATTATGAGCTGTACTATCGAGAACAGATGATGAAGAGGGATCTTGGTTCATATGGTAAACAGCCTCATAACTACTATCCCACACACCTTCTGGATTTTGTCGAGAGCTCATTGTCGAATTACCATAATACATTCTCAGAATTGTATCAATATTTACTGAAAGGACAGGTAAACGAATCCACACTATTAGTTTAGCATGAGTCCCGTTATGAGTTTGGTCAAATACTTCAATTTCATGGTCTAACCACACATTATTATGAGAGAAGGCAATGTCATCCCCATCCGATTGAACATCGGAACGCAAATCTATATCAAAAAGGGAAATTAAAAAAGGAAAGTTAATAAGACCACTCGTTCCTGAAACTTGAGTATGATCAATAGTAATAGTCTTATAGGAACTAAAATATTGTGCGTTAAATGGAGCACTGAGTAGCGGTTTTACTTTTGTTTCATTATCAGGGTCAATCTCCGTTAAGTCAGTATTATTGTCACCATTGATATTTGAAAGAAGTGGGGAATTCAGTACCATCGGAATTAGTAAGACGAAAACAAAGATCAACAAAGCATTAATCCGCTTCTTAGTAATTTTTATTTGAGATTTTTTAATTTTCATTTTCATTATTATCAAATTTATATATAAAAGAAGATTAAATGTAAAACATCAATCTATTAACAAAATAATAGTTATTTCGGGTATTTATATTTAAACTTGTGATGAGAGAATCTACTTGGTTTTTATCTAATGACTTGAAATTAAAAAAGAATAAAATAAAAAATGATATTTGAGATTTAAATTCGTTATTTTTCTTCAGATTTTAATTTATAGTAAGTGTCCTCAAGGATATTTAAATATTCGATTAAAACTTTCTTAACCTTTGATCTTTGCTCATAGGCGTTTTTAATAGATTTCAATAGATACTTTGGAAAGATAAAATCAATATAAAAGTCTGAAATTAGTGCATAATATTCATTATTTTGCTCATCATGATAAACTTTTATCATCTTGTTATCCCAAAGCGTTTTCAATACGCCATAAATATCGCTAACTCCTTTATTTCTGAGTTTTTCTAAATCATCTCTTGTCACGATTGCATCTCTTAATAATCTTAAAGTTTCATATACTTGGGGATTTACTAAGATCTCAGCAAGCATAATGTTGTCTTTGTCAGAGGGTATATATGTCTGGAAAAAGCTCTTGACATCGTTAGGATATTCTTTTGCGAATTGAGAAGGTAATCCATGACTCACAGGCTTATCAAGTAATTTAAGAGGTGGAACTCTCGCCATGAAAATATCTTTCGTAAGGAATATGAGCTCTGAGGGAATGTCTTTAACAGAACTTACTTTAAGTATATCGAGTTTGATCATTTCACTAAAAATAGTATCAAGATCAAAAAATCCATGTACTTGCTTATCTTTAAGCCATATTATCAATTCAGATTTTACTTCTACTCCTTCATCTCTTAAGAGGTCTATTATCGATCTCTTTATCCTATTTTGATAAATAAGCGCGAGAATCTGTTCATATGTAAGTGATGGATACAATGATAAGCGTTGGAAAAGAGATGGGACCATCTGTATATAAGTTTCATCATCTATTCTTTCCAATTTAGTCGCCTCATAATCGTTCTAAAAAGATGCAATCCTTTTTCGGTAGGGGGTAACGAATCATCAAGAGGTGTGTCCCATGCTTTTGCTAGTTTTGCTAGATAGTCATTGCACTTAGAGTTGGAATCGCAATTCCCACAATCGCCTGCATGACTAAACCATGTTTGTACACCCAATTCTTTGGTGTAGGTGATATAGGCACGAGATTTTGTTGCGTTGCAGTGACCAACTGCAAATCCTAGCTCGGAACTTATGTTCTCGATGTCGACCCTGAATGTCGATGCAGTATGAAGTAGAAGATCGTTGATTCGTTTCAGTG
>Ga0209536_100006114_pt1 | contig 18497 bp, 32 predicted proteins | sample DeeMarSeWOR28_12_FD_187461 | JGI IMG/M metagenome (GOLD analysis project Ga0209536, IMG submission 187461) | Marine sediment microbial communities from White Oak River estuary, North Carolina - WOR-2-8_12 (SPAdes) (version 2) | ecosystem: Environmental > Aquatic > Marine > Intertidal zone >... | reverse complement strand
ACGCTGCCAAGAGGCGGGGACGAAATCAAGTGTGCAGCGCCCAGCTGCAAGGCCTGGACATGTCAGGCATAAAAGGGGACGCAGGTGAATGGCACTTACTTAAATCGAAATGTAGGGTGGGTTAGCATTTTTTGCGTAACCCACCAAGCGTTGCGGAGCAACACAACGCATTTTGCAATGAGTCCCTGCGACACATCCGGTGGGTTACGGCACAAACTGCATGCCTAACCCATCCTACAACGATTGTAGAACTGCCTAAGTTAATGCCATTCGGGACGGAGATAATTAAGGAGACAGCCGTTCAGAGGACAATCGTCTCTCATATTCAAAGAATATTCCGCCTTGACCCCTACTCGGTTGCAGTCGAAAATATGAAAGCATTGCCCGATCGGGTAACCGGAGTCGCTAATCTCGTCTCCACAACATTCCGCATGCCCGTCCGCACGGCGCGCGTTCCGCGTGTACAGTGTAACAATCCGTGTATACCCACCATGGACTTAAGACGCAAGGAGGTTGAATGAAGAAGCCCGATACCCCGCACGATGAGGAGACCCGCCTCAAGACACTTCGTTCACTGAATATTCTCGACACTCCGGCAGAGGAGCGCTTTGATCGATTGACACGTCTGGCGAAACGCATGTTCGGCGTACCCATCGCACTGGTGAGTCTTGTGGATGAAAACCGTCAGTGGTTCAAGTCCTGCGTCGGTCTCAGCGCCACTGAAACACCGCGGGACATTTCATTTTGCGGACACGCGATTCTTGGCAACGAGATTTTCATAATTCCCGACGCGACAAACGACGAACGTTTTGCGGACAACCCGCTGGTTTTGAATGAGCCCAATATTCGCTTTTATGCCGGATGTCCGCTGCGACATCTGGATGGCAGCAAACTGGGCACTTTGTGCATCATTGACACGGCTCCAAGGAGCCTCGGCGAAGAAGATCTTGAAGCCTTCAAGGATCTTGCAGAACTCGCAGAACGCGAACTCGTGGCAGTCCAGTTAGCGACACTGGACGATCTTACCAGGATCTCAAACAGAAGAGGCTTTGCACTGCTGGCCCAAAACAGCTTGAACATCTGTGCCCGGCAGGGCGTTCCCGCGTCACTGGTTTTCTTTGATCTGAACGGATTCAAACTCATCAATGACAAATTTGGACACGCCGAAGGCGACAGGGCATTAACTGCCTTTGCAGACCAGATGAGGAGCACTTTCCGGGATTCCGATGTCTTTGCGCGGCTAGGAGGGGATGAGTTCGTCGTCCTGTTAACCAACACAGCAGCTGAACTCGCAGCAGACATCATTGCACGCTTCCGGCAGTCCGTAGATGCGTACAATCAAGCGGCTAAGCGTGGCTATGATATTTCGTTCTCCGATGGCATTGTGACCGTCGAGGGTGATCAAACCCATTCGATCGAAGCGCTATTGAGCCGAGCGGATTCTTTGATGTACGAAGATAAACAGGAACGATCCGTTGGCAGCGGCACGTAACGGCGCGATAGCAATGCAGCGTATCGAGGTATGCTCAACCGTTTGACCAGTCGGCTAACCGGGCGTGATTAAGCCGTGGTCCCTGCACCACCCTGCATGCGGGTCCGCACCGGGCGGCTCACTGGGGGGCAGCACACGACGGTCGCAGGCATAACCATGCGCGTTCGTCCAGAAATCACGCAGCGATATCCGCTATGCGACCAAGCAATCAACGCGTTATGGGATACTACATAACAAAGGTTGCAATAACCACGTTACTGATTGTGCTGATCTCCGAGATCGCCAAGCGGAGTTCATTCGTCAGCGCCGTTCTGGCTTCGGTACCTCTGGTTTCCGTTCTGGCCATGGTCTGGCTCTATGTCGACACCCGCGATGTCGAAAGGGTCAGTGCCTTGTCGTCGAGCATCTTCTGGCTGGTCATTCCATCGCTGGCCTTGTTTATCAGCCTGCCCCTCTTGTTGAAGCAAGGTATCGATTTTTATCCGGCAATGGGTATATCAATCGCAATCACGGTCCTGTGTTATTGGCTGATGCTCGGGCTGTTGAGGCATCTGGGCGTCGCGTTGCAAAGGCGCAACGACAGACAGGGCGAATCGTTCGCTGCGATCACGGGGCCCGAAGCATCGAGCGCCTCAGCGGGGCGGTCGGCAGGCTGTCATTGGCGACTCTTAATGCGGATTGTTGTTACGGGTACGAAAGTGCCCTCTCCGCGCGGGACCGGCTGGCGCGTTCGCGTATAATCGTGACGAGACAGCCTCCTGTGCAACCAACGGAAGAATCCCGAGCATGGCTGACGTGATCCCCTTCAAACGCCCGTCACTGAAAGACAAGGCCCGCGGCAAGACACTGTGCGCACGCGGGTTTCACAAATGGGCCATCGATCAAAAGCAGCAATTCGACGTCAAACAGGGCCGCTTGGTAACGGTCAGGCGCTGCATCCGCTGCGGCGCTACCAGGACGACTCTGGCATAGGCCGTGCAACCGTCCGGCGATCACGCCTCGCTCACGGCCGTGCCGACGCCAAGCCCGAGCACCGCGTCCGCGCGGCCCTGATTGACCGCGATCTCAACCAGGCCGTTGGCGTTCTCGTACCAGAATGCCTGCCCCCGCGGAACGTCCGTAAAGGTCCTGGCATACCCGAATCCCTGTATCTGGCCCGCGGCTCGCAGCCGCGCGGTGTTCTGCAATGCTGAGGCGCGTATTCCCGTCAGCGCATTTCCGAAGCGGTCGACGTAAACGATCTGATAGAGATCCGCCGGCCAGTCGCGCTCGATCCGGCTTTGCGGGTCAACCGCATTGCCGGGCACAGGCTTGCCGCTCGCCAGCATGGCGGCCACCGGCGCAAACAGGTCGCGTCCGTGGAAAGTGCTGGACAGCTTCTGCGGCCGCCAGCCGATGTCCCACCACTGCAACTGCGCGGCCCGCTGCGCGATGACATTGAACAGCCCATTATCCGGCCCCACGTACCAGCGGCGGTCTGCCCGGAGTACAGCGCCGCGCCGTTCGCCGCCGACACCGGGATCGACCACACAGAGAAACACGCTTTCATCGGGGAACCCGCTGACGAATGATGCCAGCAGATAGGCGGCAAGTTGCGGTTCGAACGGCGGCAGGTCCGAGAACAGATCGACCACAAAGGCCTGTGGGGCGTCACGATGCAGAACCGCCTTGACCTGTCCGATGTAGGGACCTTCGAGGCCGAAGTCGGTGTTTAGAATGATCATGCAGAGCGCTACCGGGGACTGGGCGCCGCAGCCGAGGGTCGCGGGTCCTGCGCCAGCGCGGCAAGCGCATCCCGTGTGTCTCGCGCACAGGCGCCACCCGCCTGAAAATCAAAACCGGGCAAAGCCCGGTCTCGGGTACCAGAATCTGGACGGACGACCCGCTAGTCGAGTGCCTCTGCCGTGTCTTCCTGTTGCGGCCGATCCACGAGCTCGACCAATGCCAGAGGTGCACTGTCGCCCGCGCGATAGCCCATCTTCAGGATGCGCAGATAACCACCGGGGCGCTCCTTGTAACGCGGGCCGAGCTCATTGAAAAGCTTGGTCACGACGTCGCGGTCACGCAGGCGCGAAAAAGCCAGCCGGCGCTTGTGCACCGAGTCGCTCTTGGCCAGGGTGATCAGCGGTTCCGCGACACGGCGCAATTCCTTGGCCTTGGGCACAGTGGTCTTGATGACTTCGTGGCGCAACAGCGACGCCGCCATATTGCGGAACATCGCCTCACGATGCGCGCTGTTACGATTTAATTGCCGACCGCTGTTACGATGACGCATGATAAGAACCTCTAGGCTGACAGCTTGTCTTTTTCCTTCAAACCGGGTGGCGGCCAGTTTTCCAGCCGAATACCCAGGGAGAGCCCGTGCGATGCCAGCACATCCTTGATCTCGGTAAGTGATTTCTTGCCCAGGTTCGGCGCCTTGAGCAACTCGACCTCGGTACGCTGAATCAGATCGCCGATGAAATAGATGCTCTCGGCTTTCAGGCAGTTGGCCGACCGTACGGTCAGCTCGAGATCGTCCACCGGGCGCAACAGAATCGGATCCATATCGCCGGCGGAGGGCCGTGGCTCTTCCGCTTCCTTGCTCTTCAGCTCCACAAAAACAGAAAGCTGGTCCTGAAGGATGCTTGCGGCCCGGCGAATGGCCTCCTCGGGATCGATGGTGCCATTCGTCTCAAGCTCGATGATCAGTTTATCGAGGTCGGTACGCTGTTCGACGCGGGCACGTTCGACACCATAGGTAACCTTGCTGACCGGGCTGTAGGAGGCATCGAGCTGCAGACTGCCGATCGGGCGATCGGCCCCTTCCCCCTCATCGCGCTGGGTGGCCGGCTGGTAACCACGCCCCTTGCGCACCTTCAGGGTCATATTCAGCTCGCCCGCCTCGGTGAGATTGGCGATTTCATGGTCCGGATTAATGACCTCGACGTCGTGATCGAGCGTGATATCCGCGGCCGTGACCCTGCCCAGGCCCTTCTTGCTGAGGGTCAGCGTGGCCTCGCTGCGCGTGTGCATCTGGATCGCAAGGCCCTTGAGATTCAGCAGGATGTCGATGACATCCTCCTGCACACCTTCGAGAGTCGAATACTCGTGCAGCACGCCGTCGATCTCGACACTGACGACCGCCGCGCCGGGCATGGATGACAGCAGGATCCGGCGCAGCGCGTTACCCAGCGTATGTCCAAATCCCCGCTCGAGCGGTTCGATCGTTACCTTTGCCTGCCGGGCACCGATCGTCCGCACGTCAACGATGCGGGGCTTCAGGAATTCAGCAACATTACCCTGCATGGAAAATCCTCTCTTGACTGTTACTTGGAGTACAGTTCGACGACCAGCTGTTCGTTGATTTCTGCCGGCAGATCACTGCGATCCGGAATCGCCTTGAACGTGCCCGCCATCTTCTTGACATCCACATCGACCCAGTCCGCAAAGCCGCGCTGCTGCGCCAGTTCCAGTGCCGCCTGTACGCGCATCTGCTTCCGCGCCGGCTGATTGACCTCTATCACGTCACTCGGCTTCACCTGGGCCGAGGGGATGTTCAATTTATGGCCATTTAATGTAATACCCTTGTGCCGTACCAGCTGCCTCGCCTCACTGCGTGACACGGAAAAGCCCATACGGTACACCACATTGTCCAGACGGCTTTCCAGCAGTTGCAGCAGATTCTCGCCTGTGGAACCCTTGCGACGCGCCGCCTCCTGGTAATAGCCACGGAACTGCTTCTCCAGGATCCCGTACACGCGGCGCAGTTTCTGCTTCTCACGCAGCTGCAGGGCATAGTCTGAGAGCCGGGTGCGGCGCTGACCATGCTGCCCCGGCGGGAAAGGCCGGCTTTCGATCGCGCACTTGCTGGTGAAGCATTTCTCACCCTTCAGGAACAGCTTGCTGCCTTCACGGCGGCACTGACGGCACTTGGAACCGATATATTTTGCCATGTCCGCTCCCCTAAACCCGGCGTTTCTTGGGGGGACGACACCCGTTGTGAGGGATCGGGGTCACATCCTCGATGTTGGTCACCTTGAACCCGATATTGTTCAGCGCCCGCACCGCCGAGTCGCGGCCGGGTCCGGGGCCCTTTACCATCACCTCGATATTCTTCATGCCAAACTCCTGGGCCGCACGACCTGCCCGCTCGGCAGCAACCTGCGCCGCAAACGGAGTACTCTTACGCGAGCCTCGGAATCCCGAACCACCCGAAGTGGCCCAGGCCAAGGCATTACCCTGTCGATCACTGATCGTGACAATAGTGTTATTGAAAGAAGCCTGAACGTGTGCGATCCCGTCGACTACGTTCTTCTTCACCTTCTTGCGCGTGCGTGGAGCCGGCTTTGCCATAACTCTAGAATTCCTGCCTGGTTAAATAAGCTGCCTGGTACTGACTACTTGCGGATGGGACGGCGCGGTCCCTTGCGAGTGCGCGCGTTGGTGCGGGTACGCTGGCCGCGCAGCGGCAGACCGCGCCGGTGCCGCAGCCCGCGGTAGCAACCGAGGTCCATCAGGCGCTTGATGTTCATCGATACTTCCCGACGAAGGTCACCTTCCACGCCATACTTGCTGACTTCCGAGCGAATTGCCTCCAACTCGTTATCCGCAAGATCGCGCACCGGCCGTTCGGCCGCCACGCCAGCCGCCTCACAGATTTTCCGTGCACGGGCGCGCCCGATACCGTATATCGCGGTTAACGCGATAAGGGTGTGCTTGTGCGTCGGAATATTGATACCCGCGATTCGAGCCATACTCACTCCTGGATTACCGTCGGCCGGCCTGCGCCTGATAAACGCGTAAGGGTAGCCTGCCGGCTAGAAAAAATCAATCAAAATAGGCCGCCATGGCCCGGCGGCACAAACCGCCAGCACCCGACAGCCTAACCCTGACGCTGTTTATGCCGGCCGTCCTTACAAATAACACGCAACACACCCTTGCGGCGGACAATCTTGCAGTTGCGGCAAATCTTCTTTATGGATGCACGTACTTTCATATCTCTTCCTGCCTTTTACGTCGGCCTGAATCGCAGCGCGCAGCCTAGCGGACCAGACCGCTGCGACCATGACTCTTCAGATTCGCCTTCTTCATCAGGCCCTCATACTGATGCGACATCAGATGGGCCTGTACCTGAGCCATGAAATCCATGATCACGACCACAATAATCAGCAACGAGGTTCCACCGAAGTAGAACGGCACGTTCCAGTACAGAATCAGAAACTCCGGCATGAGACATACCGATGTGATATAGATTGCTCCCACCAGGGTCAGGCGCGTCATCACACTGTCGATATACCTGGCCGTCTGCTCGCCGGGCCGGATCCCGGGAATGAAGGCCCCCGACTTTTTGAGGTTCTCCGCCGTCTCCCGCGCATTGAACACCAGCGCCGTATAGAAAAAGCAGAAAAACACAATCGCCAATGCGTAGAACATCACGTACAGCGGCTGACCGGGTGACATGGTTGTGGCAATGTCCTTGAGCCAGCCCAGACCCTCGCCAGACCCAAACCAGCTTCCCAGCGTGGCCGGAAACAGGATGATGCTGGAGGCGAAAATCGGTGGAATCACACCTGCCATATTAATCTTCAGCGGCAGATGGGTACTCTGCGCCGCGTAGACCTTGCGTCCCTGCTGGCGCTTGGCGTAGTTGACCGTGATGCGGCGCTGCCCGCGCTCCACGAACACCACGAAGGCCGTCACGCCGAGGGCCAGCGCAAACAGAAACAGCACTGTCAGCACATTCATCTCGCCGGTTCGCGCCAGTTCCAGCGTGCCGCCTATCGCCGCCGGCAGACCGGCAACGATTCCCGCGAAGATGATCAGGGAGATCCCGTTACCCACGCCCCGTTCGGTAATCTGCTCGCCCAGCCACATGAGAAACAAAGTACCCGTAGCCAGGGTCACCACCGAGCTCAGGACAAACGCCGGCCCCGTATGGATCACCAGGGCATTACCCCCCAGCGACTGGGCCTGCAGGCCTACAGAGATACCGATCGCCTGCAGCGTGGCCAGCACCACCGTTGCGTAGCGCGTGATCTGGGTAATCTTGCGCCGGCCCGCTTCGCCCTCTTTCTTGAGCTGTTCGAGACTGGGAACCGTCACCGTCAGCAGCTGCATGATGATCGATGCCGAAATATACGGCATGATCCCAAGCGCAAATATGGACAGGCGTTCCAGCGCCCCGCCCGAGAACATGTTGAACATGTCCAGAATCGTGCCGCGCTGCTGATCGGCGAGCTGCGCCAGCACGTGCGGGTCAATCCCCGGTATCGGTATAAAGGTGCCGAGGCGGAAAACCAGCAGCGCACCGACGACGAACAGCAGGCGCTGGCGAAGCTCCTTGAGCTTGCCGAGATCGCCGACCGCACCGGCAATTGTCGCGCCCGCGGTTGCCATTTACGCTTCGACCTTGCCGCCCGCAGACTCAATTGCGGCGCGCGCACCCTTGCTGACGGCAATGCCCTTGACGGTGACGGCCTTGTCCAGCGTTCCCGACAGGATCACCTTGGCCTGCTGGATCTGCTGACCGACCAGATTTGCCGACTTCAGCGCCAGCAGATCAATCACGTCCGCATCGACCTTTGCGAGTTCATGCAGCCGGACCTCGGCGCGTGTGCGGCCTATCCGCGACGTAAAACCGACCTTTGGCAGCCGCCGCTGCAGCGGCATCTGGCCGCCTTCAAAACCGACCTTGTGAAAACCGCCGGTGCGCGACTTCTGGCCCTTGTGGCCGCGACCACTGGTTTTGCCCAGGCCGCATCCGATGCCGCGCCCGACACGCTTGGCGGTCGACTTGCTGCCGGTTGCCGGTTTCAGGGTATTCAATCGCATCTCAGGCTTCCTCAATCTGCAGCAGGTATGACAGCTTGTTTATCATGCCCCGATTCTCGGGTGTATCCAGCACCTCGACCGTGTGCCGGATCCGGCGCAGACCGAGACCGCGTGCGCACGCCTGGTGATTCTTCAGGCGTCCATTCAGGCTACGGAGTAGGGTCACCCTGAGTTTCTTTTGTCCGCTCATGGCCTTATTCCAGTATATCCTTGACCGACATGCCGCGCCTGGCCGCCACGTCTTCCGGAGAATGTATCTGCTCCAGTGCATTGACGGTTGCGCGCACGACATTCATGGGGTTGTTGGTACCGATACACTTGGCAAGCACGTTGTGCACGCCAACCACTTCGAACACCGCACGCATGGCGCCACCCGCGATGATCCCGGTACCTTCTGAGGCCGGCTGCATGTGCACACGCGCCGCGCCGTGCCGGCCCATGACGGCATACTGCAGTGTGCCCTCGTTGAGGTGCACGGCACGCATGTTCTTGCGCGCGCTTTCCATGGCCTTTTGAATGGCCACCGGCACCTCACGCGCCTTGCCCATACCGAATCCGACGCGGCCGTTACCGTCCCCCACCACGGTCAGCGCCGTGAACCCGAATTGCCGGCCACCCTTCACCACTTTGGCTACGCGGTTAACCGCAACGAGCTTTTCCTGGAGTCCGTCGCCCTGCGCCGCCTGTGCATCAACACTTGCCATACTTCAGATCCTCAGAATTCGAGCCCGCCTTCGCGCGCCGCATCTGCCAGCGCCTTCACACGGCCATGAAATTTAAACCCGGAGCGGTCGAAGGCAACCTTGGTCACCCCGGCGGCCCTGGCCTTGTCCGCGATCACTTTCCCGACCGCCGCGGCGGCCGAGACGTTGCCGGTTGCCTTGAGCTCGTCCCGCAAGCCCTTGTCGAGTGTCGAGGCGCTCGCCATGATCTCGCCACCGCTCGGAGCGATCACCTGGGCATAGATATGCCGCGGCGTCCGATGAACGCTGAGCCGCGGATATCCCAGCTCCCGAATCTTGGCGCGGGCCCGACGTGCCCGGCGAATACGTGCTGATTTCTTGTCCATTGCTGCCTGTACCTGTATCCGGTCAATCGCGGCTTGAGTCTGACTCGCGCCGCAGCCCTGAGATCGCTACTTCTTCTTGGCTTCCTTGCGCATAATATGCTCATCGGCATATTTTACGCCCTTGCCCTTGTAGGGTTCCGGCGGCCGAAATGCTCGAATCTCCGCAGAGACCTGACCCACCCGCTGCTTGTCGCTGCCCTTGACCACAACCTCGGTCTGCGAGGGCGTCTCGATGGTCACGCCGGCTGGCGGCTCATAATTCACCGGATGCGAGAACCCCAGCGTCAGGTTCAGGGTCCTACCCTGCATCTGGGCGCGATAACCGACGCCAACGAGCTCCAGTTTCTTCTCGAAACCCTGGCTCACGCCCACCACCATATTGCTGAGCAGGGCCTGTGTGGTGCCGGCCAGGGCACGCGCGCCCTTCGATGCGCTGCGTGCAGCCACGGTCAGCACCGTGCCATCCTGCTTCATCTCCACCTGGTCGTGGATGCGGTGTTCAAGACTGCCCTTGGGACCCTTGATTGTCACCGCTTGCCCGGCAAGCGAGACCTCAACCCCAGCGGGAAGCTCTACCGGTCTCTTGGCGATTCTGGACATTACCTTACTCCTGGATCAGCAAACCGTACACAACACCTCGCCACCTTCGCCGGCAGCGCGGGCAGCACGATCCGTCATAACGCCCCTGGACGTGGAGATGATCGCAATACCCAGACCGCCCAGCACCCTGGGCAGCTCGTCCTTGCCCCTGTAGATCCGCAGCCCGGGGCGGCTGACACGTTTCAGACTCTCGATGACGGGCTTGCCTTCAAAGTATTTCAGGGCTATGACGAGCTCCGGTTTGTCGCCGCTCTCGCGCACAGCAAAGTCCGCGATATACCCTTCGCTCTTCAGCACGCCCGCAATGGCCTGCTTGCCCTTTGACGAGGGCATGGCAACCTCCGCCTTGAACGCAGCCTGCGCGTTCCGCACCCGGGTCAACATGTCCGCAATCGGGTCTGACATACTCATGCTTGATTCCTCAATGCAGATACAGAATCCAACCTGGCGAGATGCGGGCGCCAAACCCGCGCCCCCTGCCAGCCGTGCCAAGGCGTATCCCGTATCTCAGCTCTAGCCTCGTGTCTATGAATTACCAGCTCGCCTTCACCAGCCCCGGCACATCACCGCGCATGGTGGCCTCGCGCAGCTTGTTGCGGCACAAACCAAACTTGCGGTACACGCCGTGCGGGCGGCCCGTCTGGCGGCAGCGCCGCTGTACCCGGGCGGGACAGGCATTGCGTGGCTGCTTCTGCAATTTTTCCTGCGCCGCGATACGTTCTTCGGGCGCACTGTTCAGGTTCGCGATAATCGCCTTCAGCTCGGCGCGCTTTGCGGCATACTGCCGCACCGTCTTCAAGCGCTTCACCTCGCGCGCGATCATGGATTTCTTTGCCATTTCTCTTCTCTCAGTTTCGCAACGGGAAGCTGAAGGCAGCCAGCAGCGCCCTGCCCTCCGCGTCGGTCTTCGCCGTCGTGGTAATCGTAATGTCGAGGCCGCGCAGGGCATCGACCTTGTCATAATCGATCTCAGGAAAGATGATCTGCTCTTTCACACCCATACTGAAGTTGCCGCGACCGTCGAAGGACTTGGCGCTGAGACCGCGAAAATCCCGGATGCGCGGAATCGCGATACTGATCAGGCGGTCCAGAAACTCATACATACGCCCGCGACGCAGCGTTACCTTGCAGCCGATAGGCCATCCTTCGCGGACCTTGAAGCCGGCAACCGACTTGCGTGCAAGGGTTACGACCGCCTTTTGACCTCCGATCTTCTCCATGTCGCTCACGGCATGTTCGATGACTTTCTTGTCGCCGATCGCCTCACCGACCCCCATATTCAGGGTGATCTTGGTAATCGCCGGCACCTGCATGACGTTCGCGTAGCCAAACTGCTCCTGGAGCTGCTTGACGACGTTGTTACGGTAGTGTTCCTGCAATCTTGCCATGGTAGCTTACCAGTTCCCGTTAGACGTCCACGACTTCCTGGGTCGACTTGAAAAAGCGCACCTTGCGCCCATCTTCCAGCACCCGGCAACCGACACGATCCCCTTTCTTGGTCTGCGGGTTGTAGAGCATCACGTTGGAGGCCTGAATTGGCGCCTCTTTCTCGATAATGCCGCCGGAGATCCCGCGCTGGGGGTTTGGCTTGGTGTGCCGCTTGATGATGTTCACGTTCTCGATAATCAGGCGGTCATCTTCCAATACCCGCAGCACCGTCCCGCGCTTGCCCTTGTCCCTGCCGGTAGTGACCATGACGTCATCGCCTTTTCTGATCTTGCGCATTGTGGGTACCTCGTTACAGGACTTCCGGCGCCAGGGAGACGATCTTCATGAACCGCTCGCTGCGCAACTCTCGTGTTACTGGACCAAAGATACGCGTGCCGATCGGCTGCAGCTGGTTGTTGAGCAGCACAGCTGCATTGGTATCAAACCGGACCACTGAACCATCGGGCCTGCGCACGCCCTTGCGGGTACGTACAACGACTGCGTTATACACTTCACCCTTCTTGACCTTGCCGCGCGGTATCGCTTCCTTGACACTGACCTTGATGACGTCGCCAATCGACGCATACCGCCGGTGCGAACCGCCCAGCACCTTTATGCACTGAACCTGTCTCGCGCCACTGTTGTCTGCCGCGAACAGCATTGTCTGCATTTGAATCATGAGTCTTTCCCGACACTATGCTCGTTATCTGCACGTTCCGCCCTGGGCGCTCCAGCCTTCAGCCCGCCCGTTCCAGAACTTCGACCAGCCGCCACGCCTTGCTCTTGGAGACCGGGCGGCAGGCCTGGATTCGAACGACATCGCCTGCGTGACAGTCGTTATTCTCATCGTGGATGTGCAACTTGGTGGAGCGGCTGATGTACTTGCCGTACAAGGGATGCCGGACACGGCGCTCCACCAGCACGGTCGCCGATTTTTCCATCTTGTCACTGATCACACGACCCGTGAGGGTTCGTTCTGTCTTGCTGGATTCTGTGTTCATGCTGCCTCACCCGCCCCGGCCTGCTCGTTCAGGATTGTCTTTACGCGCGCAATATCCCTGCGCACGCGCTTGAACTGGTGCGGCCGCGCCAGCTGGCCGGTGCCTTTCTGCATGCGCAGATTGAACTGCTCGCGCAGCAGGCTGACCAGTTCCTTGCGCAACTCGGCACTCGATTTACTACGCAACTCATTTGCCTTCATCACATCACCGTCCGACTGACAAACGTGGTCTGTACCGGAAGCTTGGCGGCCGCGAGCCGGAAGGCTTTGCGGGCGATCTCTTCGGGGACACCCTCAATCTCATAAAGCACCCGTCCGGGCTGGATCTTGGCTATCCAGTACTCGACATTGCCCTTACCCTTGCCCATGCGCACTTCGATCGGTTTCTTGGAAATCGGTACATCCGGAAAAATCCGAATCCACAGCTTCCCGCCGCGCTTTACATGACGCGTAATCGCACGGCGGGCCGCCTCAATCTGACGTGCCGTCACACGGCCACGTGTGGTTGCCTTGATCCCGTATTCACCAAAGCTGACCCGATTGCCGACCGTGGCGATGCCGCGGTTGCGTCCCTTTTGCTGCTTGCGAAACTTTGTTCTCTTAGGTTGTAACATCGTCGTTCAACTCCACTAGTTCGATGCCACCTTTCTGCCGGCATCGGCCTCAACCGCAGCATCCGCAGAATCGAAGACCTCGCCCTTGAAAACCCACACCTTCACACCGATCACGCCGTAGGTGGTTCGCGCCTCGGCGAAACCATAGTCAATGTCAGCACGCAGCGTATGCAGCGGCACCCGCCCTTCCCGGTACCACTCACTGCGGGCAATCTCCGCGCCGTTCAGACGGCCCGCGACATTGATGCGAATCCCCTGCGCGCCCAGTCGCATCGCATTGGAGACCGCGCGTTTCATGGCGCGCCGAAACATGATGCGCCGCTCGAGTTGCTGGGCGACACTTTCGGCTACCAGCTGGGCATCCAGTTCGGGCTTGCGGACTTCCTCCACATTGATGTGCACCGGTATACCCATCATCTGGCTCACATCGCGCCGCAGGGTCTCTATGTCCTCGCCCTTTTTCCCAATCACGATACCGGGCCGCGCTGTGTGCACGGTGATCATGGCATTGCGGGCCGGGCGCTCGATCTGAATCCGGCTCACCGAGGCGTGCGCCAGGCGCTTCTTCAGATAGGCCCGAACCTCGAGATCTTTGTTCAGGTAGTCAGCATAATTCCTGCTGTCGGCATACCATTTTGAGGTCCAGTCCTTGACTATCCCCAGCCGAATTCCCGTTGGATGTACTTTCTGACCCATAATGTCGTCTCATTGGGGGGGCAGTGGCCGCTTGCCGGCACTGAATCGGTATTCAGTCGCCCCGCTACGTTCTACACCAGCTATTCGCTGTCACCTACGGTCACGGTAATGTGACTGGTTCTCTTCAGGATCCGGTTGCCGCGCCCTTTCGCGCGCGCGCGAAAGCGCTTCATGGCCCGACCCTCGTTGACAAATATCGCCGCCACCTTCAGTTCGTCGACGTCTGCACCTTCATTGTGCTCGGCATTTGCAATGGCCGACTCCAGCACCTTCTGCACAATGGACGAGGCCTTTCGCGTGTTGAACGTCAGCGTCCGCAACGCGTGTTCCACCGGCATGCCACGCACCAGGTCGGCAATCAGGCGGCACTTCTGCGGTGAGATATGCGCGTGACGCAATGTTGCACTGACTTGCATGTCTGCTCTCCCGCTATTTCGCCTTGCGATCGCCCGCATGACCGCGGAACGTGCGTGTGGCAGCGAATTCGCCCAGCTTGTGGCCGACCATGTTTTCATTGACCAGCACTGGTACGTGCTGGCGGCCGTTGTGTACCGCAATCGTCAATCCGACCATATCCGGCAGGATCATGGAGCGGCGCGACCAGGTCTTGATTGGCCTCTTGCTGTTGATCGCAACCGCGGCCTCCACCTTTTTCTGCAGGTGGATATCAACAAACGGCCCCTTCTTGACTGAACGTGGCACTCTGAAAACCTCTCTTTATGCTGAAATGCTTCTACTTCCGACTGCTGCGACGCCGCACAATCATGCTGTCCGTGCGCTTGTTGTTGCGCGTCTTGTAGCCCTTGGTCGGCGTACCCCAGGGTGAAACCGGGTGCCGCCCACCCGAGGTGCGCCCTTCGCCACCACCATGCGGGTGATCAACCGGATTCATGACAACACCGCGCACCGTCGGGCGAACACCGCGCCAGCGTTTGGCGCCGGCCTTGCCCAGGGACTCCAGGTTGTGCTCCATGTTCCCGACTTCGCCGATCGTGCCGCGGCAGTCCGCATGTATCTTGCGCATTTCGCCCGAACGCAAACGCAACGTGGCATGATCACCCTCGCGTGCGACCAGTTGCACGCTGTTTCCTGCACTACGGGCTATCTGACCGCCTTTGCCAGGCCTCATCTCGACACAGTGCACCAGCGTGCCGACCGGGATATTACGCAAAGGCATGGCATTGCCCGGCTTGATCGGTGCGTGGCTGCCGGACTGTATCGGGGAACCCACTTCAATTCCTTTGGGCGCCAGTATATAGCGCCGCTCACCATCCCGATAGAGCACCAGCGCAATATTCGCACTCCGATTGGGATCGTACTCGATACGCTCGACGCGGCCTTCAAGCCCATCCTTGTTACGCTTGAAATCGACGATCCGGTAACGTTGCTTGTGGCCGCCGCCGTGATGGCGCGTGGTAATCCGACCATTGTTGTTACGGCCGCCCGTGCGGGTCTTTTTCCCCACCAGCGGCTCATGAGGCGCGCCCTTGTGCAGCGAGGCATCGCTGCCTCTGACCACGAAACGACGGCCCGGCGAGGTCGGCTTAGCTTTTACAACCGCCATTATTCAGCCCCCATAAAGTTGATGTCATGCCCTTCCTGCAGCGTGACATAGGCCTTCTTCCAGTCCGCGCGCCGCCCCAGCCTGTTGCCGAAACGCTTGACCTTGCCCTTGACATTCGCCAGCTGCACACTGGCAACCTTCACATCAAACATCAGTTCCACAGCCTGACGAACCTCCGGCTTGGAGGCGTCGGGCACGACCTTGAACACGAACTGGCGGGCGCTATCCGCAAGCCGGGCGCTCTTTTCCGAAACCAGGGGCTCCACCAGCACCTTCATCAATCGCTCCTGACTCATGCCAGCTTCTCCTCAATTTTCTGCAAGGCAGGAACCGTAATCAGAACCTTGTCAAAGCCGATCAGGCTGACCGGATCCGCGGTGTCGGAGTCGCAGACCGCAACCGAATACAGGTTACGGGCGGCCAGATACAGATTCTCATCCGGGTTGTCGCACACGATGAGCACATCATTGAGCCCGAGCTCCTTGAGCTTTGCGACCAGCTGGCGGGTCTTCGCTTCGGCAACACCGAAGCTGTCCACCACGACCAGGCGCTGCTGGCGGATCAGCTCGGACAGGATGGAGCGCATGGCACCGCGATACATCTTCTTGTTGAGCTTCTGGGCGTGGTTCTGGGGACGCGCCGCGAAGGCCCTGCCACCCCCACGCCACAAGGGACTGCGGATGGTGCCTGCCCGTGCGCGCCCGGTACCCTTCTGTCGCCAGGGTTTGCTGCCGCCGCCGCGCACATCGGAACGCGCCTTCTGAGCACGGGTGCCTTGACGGGCACCGGCCAGCACCGCCGTGACAGCCTGATGCACCAGCGGCTCATTGAACTCGCGGGCAAATGCCGCGTCCGAGACGGTTACCGACTTGCCGCCTTGAACCTGTAGTTCCATCACTGCGTCTCCTGGCGGGTCTTCACCGCCGGTCGGACAACCAGGTCACCGCCCCGTGAACCGGGCACCGCACCCTTGACCAGCAGCAGGTTACGATCGATGTCGACACGGATTACCTCAAGGTTCTGGGCGCAGCGCTGTGCGTTACCCATATGGCCTGCCATCTTCTTCCCCTTCAATACCCGCCCCGGCGTCTGATTCTGGCCGATGGAACCCGGCGCCCTGTGTGACAGCGAATTGCCATGGGTGGCATCCTGCATGCAAAAGTTGTGACGCTTCACGCCGCCCGCGAATCCCTTACCAATGGTGGTGCCCGTTACATCGACCTTTTGACCGGCGGCAAACATATCCACCTTCAACTCCGATCCAACCTCGATTCCGGCACCCTCGTCGTCGCCCAGACGAAATTCCCAGACGCCCCGCCCCGGTTCCACCCCGGCCTTGGCGAAATGGCCACCCATGGGCTTGGTCACACGTGAGGCCCGGCGTTTGCCGGTCGTCACCTGCAGCGCGCGGTAACCCTGGGCTGCAAGCGTCTTGACCTGGGACACACGGTTCGGCTCGACTTCAATGACAGTAACGGGCACGGATACCCCCTCATCAGTAAAGATGCGAGTCATGCCTGCCTTGCGACCAACCAATCCGATAGCCATTGTCTATATCCCCGTAGCAGCGCGCCTGTTCGTGACGACCAGCGTCGCTCCTGCACCATCAATTCAGTTTAATCTGCACATCTACGCCGGCCGCCAGATCCAGTTTCATCAGGGCGTCGACGGTCTTGTCCGTTGGATCCACGATGTCCATCAGGCGCTTGTGCGTGCGAAGCTCATACTGATCCCGCGCATCCTTGTTGACGTGCGGCGAGATCAGAATGGTAAAGCGCTCTTTCTTGGTGGGCAGCGGAATCGGACCACGTACCTGCGCACCCGTCCGTCTCGCGGTCTCCACAATCTCACGCGCCGACTGATCGATCAGACGGTGATCGAATGCCTTGAGGCGGATACGTATTCTCTGATTCGTCGCCATTTCGAGTTACCAACTTTCCACAATGTAAGCTACTGGCCTAAAACTGGTGAGGAGTGAGGGCGGATGCGCGGGGACGCTGATACCCCGCACGCCTCACTCCCAACCCCTCACTCAAGTATCTTCGACACCACCCCGGCACCCACCGTCCGGCCACCTTCACGGATCGCAAAACGCAACCCCTCTTCCATCGCAATCGGCGCAATCAACGACACCGTCATCTTCACATTGTCTCCCGGCATCACCATCTCCACTCCCTCCGGCAAATCGCACGCACCCGTCACGTCCGTCGTCCGAAAGTAAAACTGCGGCCGATAACCATTGAAAAACGGCGTATGACGACCCCCCTCGTCCTTGCTCAGCACATACACCTCACACTCAAACTTCGTGTGCGGCGTGATCGATCCCGGCTTCGCCAACACCTGACCACGCTCCACATCATCACGCTTCGTACCACGCAACAATACACCCACATTGTCCCCAGCCTCACCCGCGTCCAGAAGCTTGCGGAACATCTCTACACCCGTGCACGTCGTCTTGGTCGTCTCCCGGATACCTACTATCTCAATCTCTTCCCCAACCTTCACACGACCACGCTCTATACGTCCCGTCACCACCGTCCCTCGACCCGAAATCGAAAATACATCCTCAATCGGCATCAAAAACGGCTGGTCAATCGGCCGCTCCGGCACCGGTATGTAATCATCCAGCGCCGCCAGCAACTTCTCTATCGACGGCACCCCTATGTCACTGCCGTCCCCCTCCAGCGCCTTCAGCGCACTCCCAATCACAATCGGCGTGTCATCCCCAGGAAACTCATATGAACTCAGCAAATCCCGAACCTCCATCTCCACCAACTCCAGAAGCTCGGCATCGTCCACCATGTCCGCCTTGTTCATGTACACCACGATGTACGGCACTCCCACCTGCCGCGCCAGCAGTATGTGCTCCCGCGTCTGCGGCATCGGACCGTCCGCCGCACTCACCACCAAAATCGCTCCGTCCATCTGCGCCGCACCCGTGATCATGTTCTTCACATAATCCGCATGACCCGGACAGTCCACATGCGCATAGTGACGATTCGCCGTCTCGTACTCCACGTGCGCCGTCGCAATCGTTATCCCTCGCGCCCGCTCCTCAGGTGCATTGTCAATCTGATCGTACGCTCGAAACTCCCCACGCCCCATCTTCTCCGCAGAAACCTTCGTCAACGCCGCCGTCAGCGTCGTCTTACCATGGTCCACGTGACCTATCGTCCCCACATTTACATGCGGCTTCGTACGCTCAAATTTTTCCTTGGACA
>Ga0209536_100006113_pt1 | contig 18500 bp, 16 predicted proteins | sample DeeMarSeWOR28_12_FD_187461 | JGI IMG/M metagenome (GOLD analysis project Ga0209536, IMG submission 187461) | Marine sediment microbial communities from White Oak River estuary, North Carolina - WOR-2-8_12 (SPAdes) (version 2) | ecosystem: Environmental > Aquatic > Marine > Intertidal zone >... | reverse complement strand
CCCGCCGGTCCCACTCTATCTGGGTGGAGCCGTCTCACCAGGTCGAGATAGGCTCGGCGGATAGTGCCCGCGTCGGCTGAAGGTGGCACTCCGAGAATCCGGTAGAAGTCGGGGAATGTCATCTGTCAGATACCGTCCGGGAGACCCGACTGGCAACGGGCCTCCCGGAGAGTTGGGGTCGGCTACTTCGTCTTAACCTTGATCTGCCTTGGTTTTTGGGCCTCCGCCTTCGGTAGAACCAACCGTAGAACTCCGTCCGTCATTCCAGCTTCGATCTTGTCCTGGTCGATGCTGTCCGACAGGCTGAACTGGCGGCAAAACTGGCCCGGCTGGTACTCCCTGAATATGTCGACCTCCGCTTCGCCCTGAGCGGCGTCGGCCCGACCGGTGAGGTTTAGTGTGCCCTCATGCAAATCGATTCTCAGATTGTCGGGGCACACGCCCGGCATGTCGGCCACCAGCGTGATGGCCTGGCCGTCCTCGAAGATATCGACCGCCGGAACGTACACCGGCCCCGACTTTGTCTGCTCGATATCGACCTGGCTGCCGCCCTCAGTTGTCTGGATCTCGTGTGTTTTCTCGTTTGCCATAGTATCGTTCCTCCCATTCATTACTGTGCTGACGCCCATCAGGAGGTCTTCACGGGAATCTGCCGTGGCTTGGTCGACTCCGACCGGGGCAGTGTCACCGTCAGAATACCGTTTTCATAGCTAGCGTCGATCCCGTCACGATCGAAATCGGCCGGCAACTCGATGTTCCGGCTGAACGAACCGCCCTCACGCTCCTTGCGATGATAACTGACCTTGGCACCCTCCTCGGGAAGCTCACGCCTGCCTGCAATAGTGAGCTTCCTGCCCGTCGCAGACAGTTGCAGCTCACTTGCCTTCACTCCCGGCAGCTCGGCACGGACGTAGAAGTTATCATCGTCGTGTGAGACGTTTACTAGTGGGAAGATCCTGAAGCCCGGCTCTCCAAAGAGACCGCGGTTCATCGCGTCGGCCCAACGCAGCATGTCGCGCCGCATCCGGTCGAACTCGCCCCAGCCCGTGTCCCCCCCGTCTCGGACTGGTCTCATCCGTGTCACAATCATGGTGTCAAATCCTCCAGTGTGGGGTTTGGTCAAATCGACGCGGACGATAATCCGCCGATTCTCGCAGATCCTGGCAGGCAGCCGCCGTGCCCGACAAATCTGCCTGGATGGCATGGGACTCCCGTTCCAATTGACCATTCAGGCACCGCGGGGACTGTCGTTTTGGCAGGTCGGTGAGCGGATGGGAGTCGAGCGTCGAATGGACCCGGGCCTCGTACGGTCCCCCGCGGCCAATGGTCGCGGTAGGCCCTCGAGCTGAGTCTGGCGGAGGTGCCGAGCCGCCGGGCAAGAGACCCCAGGGCCGGCTGGCCGACCCCGGGGTCCCCTACCTCAGCACCCTAGCTGACTGCCGAGGAACGCTTCACCCCACGCTCTGCACTCAGGGTTCGGAGCCGGTTACCTCGTCGGTCGTCACTTTCTCCTCCTCCTGACCAGCGTTCTTCACGTATTTGTCGAGCCATGCGGTCCAGCGGGCCCATAGGTCCAATAGGGTCTCCTGTGTGGCTGGCCCGTGGTCCTCGAACGGGTACACATACAGTGACGTGGTCTTGCCCAGAGCTTCCATCGCCTCGAACAACCTCCACGAGTGGATCGGGAAGGTCCCGACGTTCTGATCGTGCTCACCGTGGTACATGAGTAGGGCACCGCTCATGTGGTCGGCGTGGAAGAATGGCGACATCTCGAGGTATACATCCTGCGCCTGCCACAGCGTGCGTCGCTCGTTCTGGAACGAGAACGGAGTCAGCGTCCGATTGTTGTTACCGTCGCCGGCGATGCCGGCTTTGAAAAAAGGCGTGTGAACCATGGCGTTGAACGTGCTGAACGCACCGTAGCTGTGACCGCCGATTCCGAGGCGGTGGCGATCGATAAGACCCTCGTCATCCAAGAAGTCGATGACTGCCGCCAGGTTGTTGCGCAGGTCGTTCACGTAGTTGTCATTCATCCGACCGCTCTCACCGACGATCGGCGCGTCGGGCTGTATCACTACATATCCCGCCCGAACCAGGATCTCCATCGAGCGCGTACCCACGTTGGGGAACTGATTCTTGTTGTACCGCTCGAGGGTTTCGTCGTAGTTGTCCTGGTCGGTGTATTCGCGGGGGTAGAACCAGATCATGCCGGGTAACTTCTCTCCGGGCTGCCAATCCTGCGGTAGAGTCACGTTCACTGCCATCTCGAAACCGTCCACACGCTTCAGCATATAACGGCGGCGTTGCGCATTCGTGATGTCGGGTGTGTAGTCTGTGTTCCGGGTCAGCTGTCTCAACTCACCGCTAGCCACGTCGCGGATATAGGAATCTTGAACGTCGGTCGGCCCCTCGCGTGTCACGAGGAGTTGGCTGGCGTCGTCATCCAGTACCTCGACCACACTCTCCCACACGCCGTCGTTTTCGCTCTCGTAGATCCGCTCCTTCTCACCGGTCCTGATCTCGACGCGGTCGATGTACGACTTTGGGCCCTCGTCCATGGTATTCTCTGGTGTGTCCACCCCGGTGAGGAATACGTGCTCACCGCCCGGCGTCACCTGCACGACCGATGCTCCATTGTCCAGAGTCTTGGTCAATACCCTGGCACCGCCACCCCGACCGAACCGGGGCCGTTCCCCGCGGTAGATCGTGTGCCGTTGCAATGAGGTGTCACTCAGGAATACCGCGTATTCGTGCACGTTTTGACCCGTCTGTTCCGTGAGAAACAGGATATCCATGTCGGCGGAATACCGTGCGCTCTGGAGCCGGCTGTTGCTCTCGTACACCACTGTCATCGAAGTGGAATCGAATGGCGGCAGCCACTGGAACACCCTGTCCTTACGGCGTGAGCCACTGCGTCCCTCGCGCGGTGTCTCTTCGGCTTGTGCACTGTCGGCCTGTGCCGTATCACCAGGCTGAGCGGGCTCCTGCTGCAGGAAACTCAAGCCGTGGCCGTCCGGCCGCCATGCGAAGTCGCGCTTGTCCGGATCGGACTCGCCGTTGTCAGTGGTGTCATCAGGCGCGCCGTCGTTCACCTCGGTTTCGCTGAGCAAAGTCAGGACGGTACCGTCGGTCAGACTCCAGATCTCCTCGGCTCCGCCCGACTGGCGGGTCGGTACGATGTATGAGAACGGTGTTCTCATCGTGCTGACACGCGCGAACCCGCCGTCGGGAGATACGTCGATGTTTCTGATCATGGCAGGCTCGCCGATGCGTCGAGCCCGACGGTTCTGTACGTCCACCGCAGCGAGCTGGCCGGTGCTGTAATACTGCACCAACGCCTTCTCGTGGGGGTCCTCCAGCAGGTCGGGATAGGTGCGGATACGATTTTTCTCAGGTGTAGTGATGCGGACCTGTGGTCCTGTCGGTACCATGGGTTCGTGGGGGGGCTCTCCCCGCTCCTCCGGTAGCAGGACGGTCACGATCGATCTTGAGTCGGGAGTCCACTCGAACGAGGTGTAGAGTGTCGCCAAGACTGGTGAACGCGTAACCTGACGGGATCGACCGCTGGTCGGATTTGCCACATACACGTAGCTGGCGTCTTCGAGATGTAAAAGAAACCCGATCGAAGATCCATCCGGCGACCACTTTGGTGACGATACCCCGGCACCATCGGGCAGCTGGATCGGTGTCACACTGCCTGTTGCAGCATCGATCACGTCCAGGCCGACGTCACTCCGGATTGTGAGCTGCCGGTCGCGGTTCGCGCCAAAGTCGATCTGCTGACCGCCCAACCGGTAGAACGGCTTGGCAAACAAGACCATGGTCGGCGAACCACCGCCCCGCTCGTCGATGAAGAACCGCCCGTCCGGACTCGGGTTGCGTGGGCTGCGGTTCAAGTGGCGGGGAGCCACCACAACCTCGGCTATTTCGGCTGCAGGCTGAATGTATGTCTCGGCCGCCAATATCGTATCGACCGCCGTTTCCTGTGCCCCAGCGGGGCGGGCTGCAACCAGAAATGCCGCCGCCAGCAGCACGGCAAACGTGAATCCCTTGTACGAGATCATGTCTGTGCCTCCAGAGATCGAGAACTGCGAGTTCCCGGCGTTGACATTGGAATGAGAGGGTGGTTGAAGATGTCGCGGCCCGCCCGTCGGATCAAGCCGCGCCTGGATCGGTAGATTCGCTCCAGCGTCAAGAACCGGCCACCCTCGATTATCATTGGTGAGTCTTCACTGCGCTCGAACCAGATAGGTTCCCCCAGCCTGCGCCGCAAAAGCAATGACATCGCGTGTTGCTCTCGAGAACTCGATCGGTACTCCGTCGGACATGACGACCGCTATTCCGCCAGTCCGCACGCGACACACCCCGTGACTGGCGGCTCGGATTATCGCATGATCCAGTCGACCGTCACGCCACACTATCTCGAGCGTGAAGCCGCCCCGGGCTCGCAGCCCCTGGACCGAGCCATTAGGCCACGCCGAGGGCAACGCCGGCAGTAGATGTAACTCACCAGCATGACTTTGCAGCAACATCTCGGCGATACCGGCAGTCGCACCGAAGTTACCGTCGATCTGAAACGGCGGGTGCGCATCGAACAGATTGAGGTAGACACCGCCGCCGCGGTATGCCGTGTCACCGGCCCTGACGAGCGTGAGCAAGTTGTCGATGAATCGAAATGCCCGATCTCCGTCTCGCATCCGGGCCCATGCATTGATCTTCCAGGCCAAACTCCAGCCGGTACCGCCGTCACCCCGCAATTCGAGCGACCGGCGGGCCGCATCGAACAATCGGGCGCTGCCCTCAGCGGTGATCTGTCGTCCGGGATGCAAGCCGAACAGGTGCGAGAAGTGACGGTGCTCCGGGTCGGCCTCCGGCCAGTCCTGTGACCACTCCTGCAGCTGGCCGCGCGACCCCACCTGCAGCGGGAGTAGCTTCTCCCGCGCCACTATTAGTTTGTCGCGCAACGTCTGGTCGATCCCCAACGATTCCGCTGCCTCGATCGTGTTGGTGAAGAGGTCCCATATGAGCGACAGGTCCATCGTCGAAGCCATGCTGACGGCGGCGCGCGAGCCGTCCGGCAGCAGGAACTTCAGCTCCGGTGACGTCGACGGGGCAGTAACGAGATGTCCCCGGCCGTCGTCGATCAGCCAATCGAGGTAGAACTCGACCGCGCCCTTCATCAGAGGATACGCGCGAGTTAGCAAGAACTCGGCGTCGCGACCGTACGCGTAGTGCTCCCACAGGTGCTGCGACAGCCAGGCCGCACTCATCGGCCACAGCGCCCAAACCGGATCGCCGTGCCCGTAATCTCCGACGGGGGCGGTCTGACGCCAAAGGTCGGCGTTGTGGTGCGATACCCACCCTTGTGCGCCATAGTTGATCTCTGCTGTCCTGCGACCGTTCTCGGCTAGGTCTGCTATGAAGGAGAACAATGGCTCATGGCACTCTGCCAGGTTTGTGACCTCGGCGGGCCAATAGTTCATCTCGGTATTGATGTTGATCGTCCAGTTGGAACTCCACGGGGGACGCACGTGATTGTTCCAGATCCCTTGCAGGTTGGCCGGTTGAGTGCCGGGTCTGGAGCTGGCGATGAGTAGATAACGTCCGTATTGAAACAGGAGGCTCACCAGATGTGGATCATCCGCACCGAACTCCGTAATCCGATCGTCGGTTGGAAGATCCTGCGACGCCGCCGATGGTCCGAGATCCAGGGACACTCGATCGAACAACGCGCGATAATCTGCAACATGTGACTGCCGCAGTTGCGAAAAAGGCCTGCGGCCCGCGGCGGCAACGATAGCCGTCACAGCAGGTCCGGGGTCCGGTCCTTCGGCAGAGGGGGAGCGATCGAATCCGGCGAAGCTCGTCGCGGCACTGAGTAGGAGAACGACTTCAGTCGCAGCGCGAACGTGGAGGCCGTTGGAGTCCACCGTGATGTCTCCATCAGCCGAAGTAGCCTGAAGTTGTACTTCGAAGCGCATGCCCCTGTCCGGGGCGTAGCGGACAGGATCGGGTCGATCGTAGTAGTTGGGATCCACGTGAGAGGGCGCTCGACCTCTGAGTCTCACGATGCCGTCTCCCGCGCTTGAACCGGACCTAAGCTGGCTCGTGAGCCAAGCCGAGCAGTTCAACATGTGTGGCTGGTCGGATGCTAGACGAAGCGCGATGATCTGATCGGGATAGCTGGCGAAGACCTCACGGGTATACGTGATCCCGCCCACGGCGTAGCGGACAGACACGGTAGCAGCCTCCAAATCGAGCTGCCTATGGTAATCGTGGCCGACGTCGCCGTGCTCGAAGCTGATGTGCAGATCTCCGAGGGGCATGTAAGACTGGTTGTAAGGCCCCATCATCTGCTTGGAGAGTTTGTCAGCTTCGATGTACTCTCCCTCGAAGATCAGCTGGCGGATTTCAGGAAGGACCTCTCTAGCCTTCGGGTTGTCCCAGTCCTTGGGCTCCCCCGACCACAATGTATCCTCGTTCAACTGCAACTGTTCGGTTCCGATACCACCGAACACCATCGCGCCAAGTCTTCCGTTACCGACCGGGAGCGCCTCGACCCACGTAGTAGCCGGCCGACGATACCACAGCACCAGGGGTTCCTGTGGACTCGTCTGCGCAATCAGTCCGTTTCGCTGGAGCATCATTCCCGCTGTCACCGCGAGCGTCTGGCCGATGAAACCCCGGCGGGTGATAGTTGTGAGCATGAGGAGCGGATTCCCGTGTCGAGCCTCCAATTGGCGTGGTAATTGTGACGTGGGATCGGTCCCGGCGCTAGATGCGCCGCCGCCGGAGCCACGCGCAGGATGGTTTCGGAATCAGCGTCTTGCGGCTGCAGCATCCTTGACATCCCAGGGTTATTAAATTTTGTTTAATAGCAACTTTTGACCATACTGGGAGCGCTCGTGACCAAGGGAGACCACCTCGGCGAGTTCGAACTGGTTGTGCTGCTTGCACTGGCGCGGCTCGACGAGACGGCGTACGGCATGTCGATCTACGACGAGATCGTGGCAACGACTGGACGAGATGTGTCTGTACCGGCCGTTTACGTCACGCTCAGTCGACTTGAAAAGAAGGGGTACGTTACTTCGAGGGTGGGTGAGTCTGCTGAGGATCACGGCGGCAGGTCTAAGAAGTACTACACGATTCTGCCGGCCGGCCTCAGTGCCTTGACTCTATCCCGCTCGATGTATGACAGCCTTTGGGCCGGTGTGAGCCTCAAACCGCGGGCGAGCAAGTCATGAGCGTAAGTGGCGACGTGGGAAAGGACTTCCTGCGCCCGCCGCGGATCGCTCGAGCGCTCGTGGCCTTGTTCGCGGCAGCCCCGGTGCGCCACGCTTTACTCAACGACCTGGCCGAGCGGTTTGTGGAGATGGCCCGAGAGGATCCAGGGTGCGCCAGGCGCTGGTATTGGGGTCAGGCGTTGCGCTGCCTCAGTCCCGCTCACAGGGTCGGACTCCCCCACCGCCGAAGACTCGGTTCCGGGCTTGCGCGTAGGTCTGCCGTCAGCGGTGGGGTACAGGATGTTCGCCATGCAACGCGCGCACTCATTAAACAGCCGGGGTTCGCCCTTACCGCAGTGCTCACGTTGGGAATCGGCATCGGTGGGACCACTGCGATATTCAGCGTGGTAAACGGTGTACTGTTGCGACCCCTCCCGTATGCGGAGCCGGACCGCCTGGTGAATCTGTGGCAAGTGAACAAGAGCTGGTTTGACTCGCCGAACTTGAGCCTGCGATCGTGGGCCGAGGAGTTCCCGGCCTCTATGCCAACATTCCACGACTGGGAAGAGTTGAGCTCCGTGTTCGAGAATGTGGGCGCGTATGACGATCGCTCATACACGCTGCTGGAGGGGGACCGCCCTGAGCGCGTATACGGAACGCGCGTTACGTCAGGTGTCTGGCGAGCGTTGGGCGTTGCCCCGCTGTTGGGACGCACCTTCGGGCCGGAAGATGACGTCTTAGGCGCCGCACCAATGGCTATCCTGAATCACGGTTTTTGGGAGCGACGGTTCGGCGGCGATTCGTCGGTGGTGGGCACCACGATACACCTCAATGAAACGGCCTACACTGTAGTCGGAGTGATGCCGGAGGGGTTCTACTTTCCCAGCGACGGGTACTCGGTTTGGACGACGTTCGACGAGGAATCCAAGGCCACTGACCGCAGCACTCAATACCTCTTCGCGATAGCCCGGCTCGAGCCGGATATCAGTCTGGCACGAGCACAGCTCGAAATGGAGGCCCTCACTCAGCGGTTGGTCGAGTCACGCGGACACAATCCCGACTTCGGCGTGCGTCTGGTTGCCCGCATGAGGCAGGTTGTCGGTGACGTGCAGCTAATACTACTGGTGTTGCTGGGTGCTGTGGCGATCGTACTGCTGATCGCATGTGTCAACATCGCCAACATGTTGTTGGTCAGGGCAACGGACCGACGACGCGAGTTGGCGATCCGCTCGGCGTTGGGAGCGTGGCGCGGACGATTGGTGCGGCAGCTCTTGAGTGAGAGTCTGGTTCTGGGGGTCTTGGGTGGGCTGTGCGGCGTAGTAATCGCTCTGGCGACCTTCAAACCGCTAATAGCTGCACTGCCGACCGGCATCCCGCGGGCGAACGAAATAGCGTTGGATCATCGAGTCCTCCTATTCGCGGCAGCCATATCGGTCCTCACCGGACTCTTGGCCGGTTCTCTTCCGGCCATTCGAGCGGGACGCGCCGAAGTGCTAGAGACGTTACAAGATGGCGGCCGAAGCTCCACGGCCGGCCGGCGGCGCAATTGGACGCAGGGTTCGTTGGTCGTTGCGGAAATCGCTCTCGCACTCGTGCTCTTGGTCGCTGCAGGTCTCTTAGTCAAGAGTCTGTCGCAACTAACTAGTGTCGAGCGGGGATTCGACTCAGAGCGTGTCCTTACCTTCAGGTTTGCAGTGCCCGCCTCTGGTTTGGGGAGACCGGCCCGCTCAAGCATGCCTCGACCCGCTACGTCGCTTTCACCTGAACAGGTGAATCAGCTGGAATACGTGACACCGATGGTGGCGCGGCTCGCCGCGGTTCCCGGAGTCGAGTTCGTTGCTCTCGCCGACAACATGCCCTTCATGGGCGGTACGAGTTCGGGAACGACGACGTTGGAGACCTCTTCAGGCATGCATGAAACGAACGTGGAGCGTAGCGCTGTGAGCCCCTGGTACTTTAGGGCCCTCGGTATCCCGATCATTCGCGGTCGTGAGTTCACGGCGGATGACGGACCGAATGGTGTACGTGTCACCATTGTCAGCCGCGGAATGGCGCAACAGTATTGGCCCAACGAGAATCCGCTCGGTCGCAGGCTCAAACGTTCGACTCTGGAAGCTGCCAGTCCTTGGCTGACGGTTGTCGGAGTTGCGGCCGACGTGCGTCACCAAGGGCTCGACGTTGAACCGAGGCCAAAGATGTACATGCCATACGCTCAATCCCCCCGATCGCGCGTGGATGTATTGCTCAAGAGCCGCGTCCCGCCGGCCGTGGTGGCAGACGCGATCCGTGAGGCGGTTGCTGACTACGATCCCACTGTTCCGCTGCCCGACATTCGCGAACTCGAGTCTGTGATCTCGTCGTCTGTCGCCGTGCCGCAGTTCCGGACCGGCGTCGTGTCGCTGCTGGCCCTGGTTGCCGGACTGCTGGCGGTGATAGGTGTGTACGGGGTGTTGGCGTACACGATGGCACAGCGCAGATCGGAAATCGGGATACGTATGGCCCTAGGTGCGAAGCAGTCCGACGTAGTAAAATCCGTGATCGGACGGGGCGCCTTGCTCGCGGGAATCGGTTTGGCGATCGGCACAGCTCTAGCATGGGCGGCAGTCAAATCGCTGAACAGCTTCCTGTTTCAGACGAGCACGCATGATCCCGTCATGTTTGTGACAGCAGCTTTGGTGCTTGCTGGGGCAGCCTTGGCGGCCAGTTGCCTACCCGCTCGACGGGCGACCAAGATCGATCCGGTCGAGGCGCTCAGGGCTGAGTAAAGAAAGCAGCCAGTGTCGCTGATCAGGGCCGGGGGGGCGGGCCATCGAGATTGACATCCCGCTCGGAGGAGGGCACACTAGTCCGCGCAAATTCTTTCACGCAGCTTCATGCGGCAGCATTTCTCCTGGAGGCGACTAACATGCGATCTGAAGCAACTACAGTCACGCAATACTTGGCTGAGCTGCCCGAGGACCGCAGGAGGGCAATCGAGCAAGTACGGCACGTAGTTCTCGAGAACTTGCCCCGCGGGTTCGAGGAGGCGATGAACTGGGGCATGATCACCTATCAAGTGCCGCTAGAGACGTATCCAAAGACCTATAACAAGCAACCACTCATGTACGCCGCCCTGGCTTCACAAAAGAACCACATGGCGGTGTACTTGTCCGGCATCTATTCGTCGGAGAAGTCTCGGAAAGACTTTGAGGCGGCCTACAGAGCAACAGGAAAGCGCTTCGACGTCGGCAAGTCTTGCGTGCGCTTCAAGAAGGTCGACGACCTACCGCTCGAGCTGATTGGCAAGACGATCGCATCGATGGAGGTCGAGGACCTGATCGCTGTGACTGAGAAAGCCAGGTCGCGGCGCAAGTCATAGGGCCCTCCGGCAGTCAGCAGCTCTTTACTTGTGACAAAGTTCACAAACCCGGCCCTGGTGCAACCGGGCCGTAACGCTTACTGTTGGTGTGCTACGGACGCCGGGAGACAGCTTCGATGAGCCTTCCCAGGGTCGCGATTCTGCGGTCCTCGTCCATCACTATTCCATTCGAGAGAAACAGCGCATGTGAGCCCGGAACCGGCTCTCTTGCGCCTTGGTAGCTGGTAGTCAGCGAGGCTCGGAGAGCGTGAGGCTCCCGAGCCGATTCGACACAGCTCAAAGCTAAGGAGAGTGTGAGGATGGCGGATTTGACGATGACGACTTTGGATGGCGGAACCACCAGGATTGCCCAGGGAACGGTCGACACACTGGCCGCGAGTCTGCGCGGGGATTTGCTGACTTCCCAGTCGCAGGGTTATGACGACGCCAGGTCGATTTGGAACGCCATGATCGACAAGCGACCTGCGCTGATCGTGCAGTGCGCCGATGCAGCAGATGTGACTTGCGCGGTGAATTTCGCGCGGGATCATGAACTCTTGGTGGCCGTACACGGTGTCGGTCACAACATCGCCGGGAATGCGGTGTGTGATGATGGCATAGTGATCTCGCTAGCGGGGATGAAATCGGTGCGTGTCGATCCGGGAGCGAGAAGGGCCTTGGTAGAACCGGGCGTGACGCTCGGGGAACTCGACAAGGAGACACAGGCACACGGGCTGGCTGTTCCGGTAGGGATCAACTCTACCACCGGGATCGCAGGGCTCACTCTGGGCGGCGGCTTCGGATGGCTCAGTCGTAAGCACGGGATGACCGTAGACAGCCTGGTCTCGGCGGACGTGGTAACGACGTCAGGCGAGATGGTCAAGGCGAGCGCCGACGAGAATCCCGATCTGTTTTGGGGCATCCGTGGCGGCGGCGGCAACTTCGGAATCGTCACGTCGTTCGAGTTCGAGCTACACCCCGTGGGACCGGAAGTGTTGGCCGGACTGATCGTTCATCCCTTTTCGGCTGCGCGTGAAGTGCTGCAATACTATCGTGAGTTCACGGCGCAAGCCCCGGACGAATTGACGGTTTGGGTGGTCATGCGAAAGGCACCCCCGCTACCGTTCCTCCCGGAAGACGTGCACGGCACCGAGGTCCTCGTTGTCGCAGCACTTTACGCCGGTGACATGGCTGAGGGAGAACGGGTGCTAGCACCACTCAGGGCATTCGGCAATCCGATAGCAGACGTCGTAAGTCCGCATCAGTTTACCGACTTCCAGGCCGCCTTCGACCCGTTGCTGACACCGGGTATGCGTAACTATTGGAAGTCACATGACTTCCTCGAGTTGAGCGACGGGCTGCTCGATACGCTGATACAGTACGCGGGCAGGCTGCCTGATCCCCAGTGCGAGATCTTCGTTGCCCAGATGGGTGGTGCCACCAACCGGGTTCCGGCCGATGCAACAGCGTATCCACACCGCAGCGCCGAGTTCATCATGAACGTCCACGGCCGCTGGGATGACGCAGCGAACGACGACCGCTGCATCGGCTGGTGCCGCGAGTTGTTCGAAGCCACGAGGCAATACGCCACGGGCGGTGTCTACGTGAACTTCATGACGGAAGAAGAGCAGCAGCGGGTGAAGGACGCTTACGGCGACAGCTACAAGCGTTTGGTACAGCTGAAGAACAAGTACGATCCCGAAAACATGCTGCGGTTGAACCAGAACATCAGACCCGCGTAGCTGCAACGGGGCGCGGATCGTAACTGCGCATACCAGGGGAGCACTGCCATGTCTCAACCCACCGCCACGCTGGCGGACACGCAGGCCTCGCTCGAGGAAGTCATCAAGGGTGAGGTCATTCGGATGTACCAGGAGGTCGCCGACAATCCGGAAACGGAATTCCACTTCTATCACGGTCGTGAGGCAGCCGAGATGTTCGGCTACGATCCCCAATGGCTGGACCTCGCTCCGGCCGGCGCGGTCGCGTCGTTTGCCGGAGTAGGGAACCCGCACGCCCGCAGCGACCTACAGCAGGGGGAGACGGTGCTCGATTTGGGAAGCGGTGCGGGACTCGACGGCATCATTGCATCGTGGCAGGTCGGGACAACGGGTAAGGTGATTGGCGTCGACCTGAACCCGGCGATGTGTCTCAAGGCAAGCGCGCACGCCGAGGCGACGGGCACAACCCTAGAGTGTCACGAGGGGCGTATGGAGGAAATTCCGCTCCCGGACGCCAGCGTGGATGTCGTTATCTCGAATGGGGTCATCAACCTCTCATTTCACAAGCGCCGTGTGATTCAGGAGATGTACAGAGTTCTGCAGCCGGGCGGCCGGTTTTCGATCACTGACATAGTGAGCGCGAAGCAGTTGTCCCAATCGATCGTCAACGATCCCAAGCTGTGGGCCAGCTGAATTGGTGGTGCTCTCCCGGAGGGAGAGGTGTTTGCGCTACTCGAGGGCGCCGGCTTCCAGCGGGTGCGGTCGGCGGTGGTGCCCGGGTTCCGGTTTCGCAAGGGAGCAACCCAGGACGCCGCCGAGGCCTATGGCGTCAAGGCCATCCACTTCACGGGTAGCAAGCCGAAGACGGGCTAGTTCGAAGATCGTTGGTCCGGTGGAGACTGGCAAGCCGATCCCGCGATCCACATCTTAGATTTGGTCATGTTCACGGACGACGGGGTTACTGGCGAAGCCATCGAAGAGTCGGGGGGGGCGCCGGACCGCGACGGCTCCAGGGTACGGGTGATCGCCGACCGCTACGAGGTCGTGCGTGTGCTCGGAACCGGTTCCTCGGCCCGGACTCTATTGTGCCACGATGTGCGTGAGGATCGCGTGGTGGCAGTGAAGGAACTGCGCCACGGGCATCTGGCAGACTGGAAGTTCCTCGAGCTGTTCGAGCGGGAAGCCAAACTCCTGGCAATGCTCGATCACCCGGGGATCCCCACTGTGTTCGACTTCTTTCGCGGACAGGATCGGGACACCTCGCTGTACCTGGTGCAGGAATACGTGGACGGGACGTCGCTGAAGCAACGGATGGAAGATGGGCCGTTCCTCGGGGAGCAAGAGGTCTACGAACTAGCACTGGGTTTGCTAGACGTGTTGGAGTATCTGCACGGGCGCGCTCCACCGATTCTCCACCGTGACATCAAGCCCTCCAACGTGCTGCTGCGTGCTGGGCAGGCGCCGGCACTGGTCGATTTCGGAGCCGTGTGCGTCGGATGGCGCCCGCCCGACGCCACGGGTACGACGGTGGTCGGTACCATCGGGTACATGCCGCCGGAGCAATTACTCGGCCAAGCGGGCTGCGCATCGGACCTCTATGCACTGGGTGCCACGCTGCTACACGTTCTCACCGGCGTCGCGCCACACGAATTCCCGTTCCATTCGGGCCGCATCGAAGTCCCATCCGATCTCCCGGCACGCCGTTCGTTGCGCCAGGCGATCGAGGCAGTGCTGAGGCCAGCCCCGCGCGACCGCCCGCAAACGGCGGCCGAGGTTAGGCGAATCCTGCTCGAGGAGCGATCGCGGGCCGAGGTACCTGCCCGTGAGCACCGCAGTGGAACGCATTCCCGGGGGGTGCGCCGCACGAGACGAGTGGTGAGCGGCGACGGGCCACAGTTCGTGGATATGGGCATGCCGCCACGGGACCCGGAGGGCGAGTTTGCCGACGTCTACCACAATCTCGTGCACCCCGTCTTTCCCACGACGCGACTCCACACCCCCGCGATCCGTACCCTCATCTCAATAGGATACGGACTGTGGTCCGTGGTCAGCTTCGGGATCGTTCCGTTGGTATACCTCTCCAAGGTGCGCGACCGCAAGCGTCGCTACACAGATCTGTTCTGCCGCGGGGAGTTCATCGAAGGGTGGATAGTATCCGTACGTGGCGGCGACATTCTGGCGAGATTCCTGTTCGATTTCGAAGTCGCTGGCGTCACGTATCGCGGCTCCACCGAGTACGCTTCGGCGATGCGTAGGTACTGGAGTGAGGGTGACGCGGTCGCTGTGCTCTACGACGCCGAGAATCCCAGCCGCTGCTGTTTCGTGCACCGGTGAGCGCTACGGCGCGGCGGCGTGACCTCGAGTCGAGGAGACCGGGCCTCGCCTATCTCACGGGACATGCGGGCCGGCCCGCTGTCAATGCACCCTGCAAGCGGTGGCTTCTCACACGAAGACGTCCCTGGCCGCCACATCCTCGAACGTCTCCCTCTTCCTGAGCACTGTCGTTGTGCCATTGTCTGCCAAAACGATAGGCGGTCTGGGAAACGCGAAGTCGTTGGAGAAGGAGGTGAAGTAGGCACCGGCGTCCATGATTGCGATGACGTCTCCTTCTTCCAGCGTCGGGAGCTTCACGTTCTCGTACACTGAGTCTGAGGGAGTGCAAGTCCGTCCCACCAGCTTGTAGCTGCGATCGGCAGTCTCTCGCATTCTGGATGCAGCCAGGATCTCGTGATACTCGAACGACGTGGGTAGGGTGATGTTCATCTTACCGCCATCGAGTATCGCTATGGGGACCTTGCGATCTTTCACGACCCGTACACCAAGCAGCAACACTTGAGTGTTGCTCGTTATGGCCCGGCCAGGCTCCACGATCACCGTGGGGCCGCCGGGAAAAAGGTCGGTGTACTGGGCCAACGTCTCGGCGATAGCGGCGCCGAACTCCGCGAAGCTCGGGCACTGGTCGGGATCGGGCGGACGGAAGGGGCGACGCACCAGACCGGAGAGCCTGCGCTCCAAACCGCCTATCTCTCGCACCGTTGGAACGCCAAAGCCGCCACCCACGTCCAGATAACGCAGGTCTCCCAGACTACTCTCTTTGGATTGTCTCACGAATGCGAGTACCTCCGCAACCGCTCTGCGGAACAGGGATACGTCTACGACTTGGCTTCCGATATGGACGTGGAAACCCCTCAATTTGAGACAGTCCTCGTTCTCTTCGATGAGTCTCAAGCCTCTGTTTGCCTCGTCATTCTCCATGCTGAGGCCGAACTGCGCGCTCCAGCCGTAGCTGGGGCATAGCCGAACGCCGACGTTGGCCGTCAGTCCGTGAGTCCGACACACTTCCACCACGTTCCCTATGTCCGTCAGTGAATCGAGGTTGATGAGCTTGACTTCGTGGCGGATGGCGGTAGCCAGGCTCTCCCCAGTCTTGTGGGGACCGTTATAGATGATCTTATTGCCGGGTACGCCGAGTCTGAGTGCTACCCACAATTCGTACGGGGAAATGACCTCGGCGCCGATGTCGTGGCCGTGAATGATCTCGAGGACACCAGGCACGCAATTCGTCTTGTAGGAGTAGAAGATCTCCACATCTCCCAGGGCGTCTCTCAGGGACCGTCTTGCTCGATCGCAATTCGCAGACAGCCCTCGTTTGGATACGACGTGGAGGGGAGTCCCATGTTCACGGGTCACAGATACCAGATCGCACCCGTCCATCTCCAGGTGCCCGTCGGAGTTAACCTCGCAACCCCAGCGACTTAGATTTGTGTTCACATCCATGTTCAGGCTTCGAGACACGAGCTTGACCCCTCGCTGGTAGGAGAACTTAAGAGTTGAACCGGCCGGCACCAATACCGCTCGCCACGCAAGTGGCGTGCCGGGTCCGTGAGCAAGCTTTGCCTGGTCCTACGCACACAGCGACCTCCCTGGCAGGATTGTTGCTGAGACATCGGCGCCGTCCGACCGTGTTAGGAGCCCATGATGCATCCTAGAATTGCGCTCGTCACCTACAAGATTGTTCAATACTGCCGGAAGGAAAGGGTATTTGCAGCCCTGGAGGACCTGGCGAAGAGTCAGTGGCAATCACCTGAGAGCATGAGGCAACGCCAGTGGGAGAAACTGAGGAGGATGGTCCAACACGCTTACGAGCACGTTCCTTACTACCGGAAGATGTACGATGCGGTCGGATTTCATCCGGGTAGGCTCAGGAGCATGGAGGATATCGACGTCATCCCAGCCATCAGCAAACAGGTGATGCGCGACAATGCCCGAGAACTGATTGCCCAGGACAGGACCTACCGGTTCTCCGAAGACAGCACGAGTGGCTCATCGGGGCCGACCACGATCATCTATACCGATCGCACAGCTCTGGCGTATCAGCATGCGGCCGTGTTCAGGGCCTACCATTGGATGGGGCTGAGGATTGGAGAGCGTCTGATCCGGTTTTGGGGTACTCAGCTCGATACCAAGAGAAAGGCGAAAGACTCGGTCAAGGATTTCCTGCTCAACAGGAGAACCTTCTCCACCCACGGCTTGGATCGGGTATCCCTCGAGACCTATTACGGGGAGCTCGTCCGGTTCAAGCCGGCAGCATTCTACGGATTCACCTCGGGCATCTACGAGTTCGCGAAATTCGTAAAGGAGAACGAACTGCCTCTGGAGAAGATCCGTCTGAAGGCCATCATCGTGACAGGCGAACCTCTGCTTACACACCAGCGTGAGCTCATCGAGGGCGTCTTTGGGTGCAGGGTGTTCAACGAATACGGTTGTGCCGAGTTTGGTCCGGTCGCCTATGAGTGTCCCAATGGAGCGTTGCACATCAATGCTGAAAACGTCCTTGTCGAAGTCGAAGCGACCGGTGACGCTGTAGACGACGGCCGAGGTAACCTCATCATGACCGAACTCAACAACGCGGGCATGCCGATGGTCAGATACAGGATGGGAGACGTGGGGGTCCTCGCGAATGAGCCGTGTGATTGCGGTCGCGGCCTACCCATTTTGCAGGAGATCTCAGGAAGAACGTTGGACTTCGTCCAGACCGCTGATGGTAAGAGAGTGCATGGTATGTATTTCGATTATCTGCCGAAATACTTCATTGGAGAGATTCATCAGTTCCAGATCGTTCAGGAGGATCTGCAGCACATCACGATCCGTGTGGTTAAGGACGTCGGCTTCAACGAATCTACGATTCCTAGATTCGAGGAGAAGTTGAGAAAGGCCGTTGGGGAATCCATCGCTCTTGAGTATGAAGTGGGAGACACGCCATTCCGCGAGGCAACGGGCAAACACAGGCTGGTTGTCTCGAAGATCGATCGGGCCTAGACGTGCGTGGACCGGTGGAGGCCGGCTGACAATCCATCTCATCTACCGCTTGCCTGAGTGGCTGCGACCGGGTGCGTTCGGGTAGGTTTGAGCCGGCGGCCCGGTCTGGCAATTCGCATCCCAGGGATTACTTTCTCTGCGGTCGTCTGACGGCAGTCAGGGGTCAGCCATACGCGTGCGTGCCCCTGGCGGCCGTCTCACAGTTCGCTTCACGTCGAGCATTCGCAAGGAGCGGTCATGAGGACAATCCTGGCAGCAGCATTCGGTCTCGTAATCTGCGCCGCACCGGCCGTTGCCCAACGCCAGTTCGTGGGCCTGACGGGTGGCGCGACACTCTCGGATTTCGGCAACATCGCTTCATCATCACGCTGGGGTGGGACTGCGGGTGTCACTCTGGGATACCGCACCTTCAACTGGTCGGTGGTGAACCTGGAGGGGTCCTGGGTACAGAGAGGTGATGAGAACATTAGGCTCGATTACATCGACGTCCCTTTGCTTGTCGGTGGTGTTGCCCGGACAGGCGGGGGAGACATCCGCACGCGCTTCTATGGGGGCATAGATGTCGCGTTCAAGATCAGCTGCAATGCGACAACAGATCGTTTCAGCTGTGACAATGTCAGAGGGACGCAGTGGTTCCTCCCGTTCGGTCTCATGGTCGGTCGCTGGACGCGAGGGGGAACCTTCGTTGCCGTCGACGTACGATACCTGCTTGGCCTATCCGATGTGTTCGAACTCTCGACCGTGTACAGCCGCGGGTGGCAGTTCAAACTCCAAGTCGGTCGGTCGGTGGGACGCTAGTGATACGTATTCGATTCTACGAATTCCAAGGAGAGCAGTGATGGGGGTGGCTGCCTGCCCATCGAGCTAATCGCACGCGCCGCGGGCCACGCGGCTCGCATC
>Ga0209536_100006112_pt1 | contig 18501 bp, 17 predicted proteins | sample DeeMarSeWOR28_12_FD_187461 | JGI IMG/M metagenome (GOLD analysis project Ga0209536, IMG submission 187461) | Marine sediment microbial communities from White Oak River estuary, North Carolina - WOR-2-8_12 (SPAdes) (version 2) | ecosystem: Environmental > Aquatic > Marine > Intertidal zone >... | reverse complement strand
ATAAGCTGACGGCGGCACGGGATGAGCTGAGTGCGAAACTACAGGCCCTCGACGGTGAGATGTCTGAGATGACGGCAAACTCCACGCAGCTTGACCAGGCGCACAAGACCTGCATGGACGAGCTCTACGCGCTCGTCGGATCCAACGCCGAGGAAGCGGCCGCCTACAGGGCGAAGATTGAAGCTGCCGAGAACCAGGCCAATACGCTGACAAGGCTTTCAGATGCGGATCTGCTCGCCAGAAGTGGCGAGGTGGACGAGCTCGCAGCCACCGTGGACGGCCTCTGGGAGAACAAGCTCTCCTTGATCCCGGAATTCTGGGATAAGCTGACAGGATTGAACGAGAAGGTGAAGAGCCTCCAGGACGCCCTTGCCGCGCAGGTGAAGGTCTACACCGTCGGGACGTGGGCACGTGATCGTGACTGCCTCTGGAACATTGCCAAGAAGCCCGACATCTATGACAACGCGTGGCTCTGGCCGAAGATCTGGCAGGGGAACCGTGATCAGATCAAGGACCCGGACCTCATCTATCCCGGACAGAAGCTGACCATTCCCAAGGGTGAGGAGATGACCTCCGAGGAGAAGGGTGCAGCCAACAAGTACTACAAAGGCAAGGCGGCAGAGATCGAGTAGCAGGGAGAGTGTGTCAGAAGCTGGACCTATCGAGGTAGTAGCAGAACCCCCTTTCCGTGACAGGGAAGGGGGTTCTCTATTTTTTTTCGAAGAGTCCGAGGCGGATACGTGGCTGAACGCAAGGTAAAGATCAACATCCCGGACGGTGTGAGCCTGCTGGGTATCAACGACGCCAACCTCCAGACGGTTGAGCGACGCTTTGACGCGACGATTGTAGCCCGCGGGGATACCATTACGATCAAGGGGGATGCGCACGAGGTCGAACAGGTCGAGAAGGTGTTCAAGGAGCTCGCATTTCTTCTGGAGCGCAACGGGACCCTGACTGCGAACGACGTCGAGACCGTCGTCGATCTCGTGAGCGCAAACGGTGAGCCGGCCCTTCCGAATGCGGTCGCTTCGTCGATGTCCAGCGAGGAGCTGGATGCGGTCCTCCTCTACACCAAGAATCAGATTATCCGTGCCAAGACCCCGGGGCAGCGTGAGTATGTCCGTCAGGTCCGGAAGAACGACATCGTCATCGCGGTCGGCCCTGCAGGAACGGGAAAGACCTACATGGCCGTTGCATTTGCGGTGGCGAGTCTAAAGAACAACGAGGTGACGAAAATCGTCCTTACGCGTCCGGCGGTGGAAGCGGGGGAGAACCTTGGATTCCTTCCCGGTGACCTGAAGGAGAAGGTCGACCCGTACCTCCGTCCGCTCTACGATGCCCTTGATGACATGATCCCTGGTGAGAAGCTCCGGGGGTACATCGAAAAGCGGATCATCGAGATTGCCCCGCTGGCCTACATGCGGGGGAGGACGTTGAACAACGCTTTTGTCATTCTCGATGAGGCGCAGAACGCCTCCGCCATGCAGATGAAGATGTTCCTGACCCGCCTTGGACCGAACGCCAAGGCGATTGTGACCGGGGACATCACCCAGATAGACCTCCCGAACCGCATGAGCTCGGGACTCGTGCAGATCCAGGATGTCCTGCGGGGAGTGGAGGGAATTGCGTTCGTCTACTTCGACAGGAACGACGTTGTCCGACACCGTCTTGTCAAGGACATCATTGACGCCTACGACAAGTACCGGAACGGTGACCGGGCGGCCGAGGAGAGTCAGTGACGCCTGCGCTTTGCCCTCTCCCAGAGCCGGTCCATCTCGGCAAGCGTTGAATCTCTGGGATCCTTTCCCCGTTTTCGCAGCTCCTTCTCCACGTAGCGAAATCGCCTGTCAAACTTCTCCACGGTGCGACGGAGCGCATCCTCCGGATTCACCTTCACAAAGCGCGCGAAGTTGACGAGGGCAAAGAGGAGGTCGCCGAACTCCTCCTCCCGACGTGTCGCCCCGCGGCCTTTCACCGCACGCCTGAGTTCTTCCAGTTCTTCACGGACCTTCGTCCAGACCTCCTCCGGAGTACTCCAGTCGAATCCGACCTTTGCCGCCCGCTGCTGCATCCGGTATGCACGCTGCAGCGAGGGGAGCGTCTTGGGGACCCCGTCCAGGAGTGAGGATCGGCCTTCGTCGAGTTTGAGCGCTTCCCAGCTCCGCTTCACTTCGGCGGCGCTGCGCGCCCTTCGGCTGCCAAACACATGGGGATGTCTTCGCACGAGCTTGTTGCTGATCTCCTCCAGCAGCTCCCGGAGGGTGAACTCCCCCGATTGCTCGGCGATCGTTGCGTGCATGATCACGTGGAGCATCAGGTCGCCGAGTTCTCTCTTGAGTTCATCGATCTGCCTCTCCTCGATTGCCTCGACCACCTCATAGGCTTCCTCGATGAGGCTCCCGCGCAGTGACCTGTGCGTCTGTCTTCTGTCCCAGGGACAGTCTCTCCTCAATCGACGCACGATCCTGACGAAACGATTGAACTCCTCTGCGGGGATGCGTCTGTGCGAAGGTGCTGGCATGGATTTCCTGCTTGTCTGCTGGTTGAATGCCGTGGAACGTAGAGAAATCTCCCCAGAGTTGCAATTTTCTGGATTCTCTGGCGCCGGGGCTCTATATTGTGAGGGTTTGCGGGATCCGGTCCTGGAGCAACGGAGGAAGACTATGAAGTGGAAGCTGAGTGTAGGCGCGGTGCTGGTGCTGGGTCTTGTCGCGACCCTGCTCGTCCTCCTCTCCGGGCCGCGCCAGGTCACCCTGCTCCTCCTCAACGGTAGGGTCTACACCGTCGACGGGGAGATGTCGGTCCACGAGGCAATTGCCATTGACGGGGAGAGAGTCGTGGAGGTGGGCTCCTCCGAGGAGATCGGAGCGTCGTATCTGGCCGATACCGTGATTGACCTGGAGGGGAGACCGGTCTATCCCGGTTTCATCGACTCGCATGCTCACCTGGAATCTCTCGGATCGGTCCTTGTCACTCTCAATCTTGCCCAGAGCGGCTCCCTCGAAGAGGTGCGCCGGCTCGTGCGAGAGGCAGCCGCCACGAAGGACCCCGGCCAGTGGATCGTCGGGCGGGGCTGGGACCAGAACCGCTGGCCGGAGAAACGGTTCCCCCATCAGCGAGATCTGGCAGGTGTGGCTCCGGAGAATCCCGTCTACCTGGTGCGTATCGATGGGCACGCCGTCTGGGTGAACGGCCCGGCCCTCCAGCGTGTGGGGATCTCCATGAAGACTGCTGACCCGCCGGGGGGGAAGATCCTGCGGGATGAAGACGGTCAACCGACCGGTGTCTTCATCGACAGAGCGATTGACCTCGTCTCCTCTGTTGTCCCTCGACCCACGCCGGAGGAGCGGGCTGCCCTGCTGGAGCGGGCTGCCGCGGAGTGTGTCCGATACGGGCTGACACAGGTCCACGACATGGGCGTCGATTCGACAGCCGTACTCATCTACGAGAGGCTGGCGACCGAAGGCCGACTGCCCCTCAGGGTCTATGCCGCTCTGGAGGGCCTGGAACATGCCTGGGAGTGGTACAGGAGGCGCGGGCCTGACATCCAGAGGCCGGGAAATATGCTCACGATCCGGGCGGTGAAGCTCTACGCCGATGGGGCGCTGGGGTCACGGGGAGCAGCCATGCTGGAGCCCTATTCGGACGATCCCGCAAACCGCGGGCTCACGCTGACCAGTCAGGCGGATCTCCGGAGGGCAGCCGACTGGTGCCTGGAGGCGGGCTTTCAGCTCTGTGTTCATGCAATCGGCGACAGAGGAAACGCCCTTACGCTAGATGTTTATGAAGATGCGCTTAAGTCGTTTGATGTCAAGGCAAAAGACGCTCGATTTCGAGTCGAGCATGCCCAAGTTCTCCATCCGGAGGACATACCAAGGTTCGCCCGTCTGGGTGTCATACCTTCCATGCAGCCAAGCCATTGTACGTCGGATATGTACTGGGCCGAAGAGAGGGTCGGGCCGGAGAGGGTTCGGGGAGCATACGCGTGGAGATCTCTGCTGGATGCGGGGAGCATCATCCCGGCGGGATCTGATTTTCCGGTGGAGAGTCCTGATCCCCTCCTGGGATTCTACGCGGCAATTACCAGGCAGGATCTTGATGGGTGGCCCGAGGGCGGATGGTACGGCGAACAGCGGATGACACGCCAGGAGGCACTGAAGGCATTCACCACGTGGGGAGCCTACGCCGCGTTCCAGGAAGGGGTGAAGGGGTCACTGGAGCCAGGAAAATGGGCAGACCTTGTGGTTCTCTCGGATGATCTGATGAGTATCCCGGCTGAGGAGATCCCGACCGTTCGTGTTGACCTGACCATCGTAGCGGGGCGGGTGGTCTTCAGCGCCGAGGAGTAGGGCGGATTGCTATTCTCAGCAGGGGCACATATATTTCGGCCGCATGGACGCTTCACCAACCAGACAGAGCTGGACTGTTCTCACACTTGCCGCATCAGCACGCGAACATCTTGCCACCCGCGGGTTCGATGAGGCGCGGTTGACGGCTGACCTGCTCCTTGCGAGCGTGCTCAGGCTCAGCCGGCTCGACCTCTACCTGCAGTACGACAGACCTCTGACATCCTCCGAAATCGGGACGTTCCGGGACCTCCTGAAGAGACGTCTACGTCACGAGCCGCTCCAGTATATTCTCGGTGAGACGGAATTCATGGGGCTGACCCTGAAGGTGGATCCGCATGTCCTCATTCCCAGGCCGGAGACGGAGCTCCTTGCGGAGAAAGCCCTGGAGACCATAGAGGATCTCCCTCCAGGTCCGGTCCGTGTGCTTGACATAGGGACCGGTTCTGGCAACATCGCCATTGCCCTTGCACACTATGCTCCTGAGGCTCATGTGACGGCGATTGATGTGAGTGATAAGGCTCTGGCGGTGGCGGCGGAGAACGTTGACAGGCATCGGTTGAAAAACGTTTCTCTCCAAAAGCTGGACCTCTTCTCGGAGGAGCTGGATGACCGACGCTTCAGTCTGGTTCTCTCCAATCCGCCGTATGTGTCAGCCGATGAGTTCGAGCACCTCCAGCCCGAGGTCCGGGATTTCGAGCCGAAGGTGGCCACGACCGATGATGCGGACGGCTTCCGGTTCATCAAGCGGATATCGGAACTGGCCGGCTCGCATCTCTTGCCGGGTGGCGCGTTGATTGTGGAGCTCGGGGCGGGACAATCTCCCGCGGCGCTGGAGATCGTGAGGAGTGCCGGGCTGGTCAACGTCGAAATCTTCAAGGACTACAGCTCCATTCCGAGGGTGATCCGGGGATGGCAACCCGATGAGAGGGCCCCGACCCGATGAGAGTCGTGCTTCAGAGGGTGAAGGAGGGTAGCGTCGTGATCGGGGGCACGATGCACGCCAGCATTGAGAGAGGGTACGTCATACTCCTGGGGATCCGAACAGGTGACACGCCGGAGGCCGCCCTGTTTCTCGCTGACAAGTGTGCCGGCCTGCGTGTCATGGAGGATGACCAGGGGAAGATGAACCTCAGCCTCAACGATGTCGGCGGAAGTGTGCTGGTCGTCTCACAGTTCACGCTGTATGGGGATGCGCAGAAAGGGAACCGTCCCGGCTTCACGGCTGCGGCACGGCCCGAGGAAGCTGAACCGCTCTATGAAGCGTTCCTCAGGCGGTTGCGGTCAGCTCTCGGACCGGAGCGGGTCCGTTCCGGGATCTTCGGAGCCATGATGGATGTCAGGCTCGTGAACGACGGCCCCGTTACTCTGCTCATCGAGAGTCCAAGGTCTCAGCAGTGAAAGGAGGGAGACACATGAACCCGAGGTGCAAACAGGGAGTGAGGAGATCCGCCGGAGTCGCCGTGCTGCTGTTTCTGGGATGCGCGGGGGCCCTGGCACAGGAGACGTTCGCATCGATCGGCTCCGCGTTCGTCGAGATCAAGTATCAGCGCAGTACGCCGGAGAAAGATGTGAGGGAGCTGCTGGAGTTCCTGCAGCGTGACCGGGAATCGATCGTGGCGGAACTCGGTCTCGAGAGCGAGTGGAAGATCACCGTGAAGATCTACAGCACGGTGGGGCAGTTCCGAACGGACGCGAGAGTGCAGGAGAACTGGAGGGAGGCGATCTACTCGCGGGGAACGTTGCATGTCCAGCCGCTGGAACTGCTCGTGAGGGAAGGGACGCTCGAGCGTACCATGGCCTATGAGCTGGCGCTGGCCCTACTGGAAGATGCCTGGAGCCTGGGCTGTCCGCAGTGGCTCAGGGAGGCCTATGCGGTCTATCACTCCGGCATGCTTGAGGCTATGACACCTCCCGTCGGGGTACAGCACAAGTCGTTTGCCGATCTGGACCAGGACCTCCAGGAGTACACGAGTCCGCCTCAGCTCGATGACGTCCACTACATCCTGGGGCAGACCATGCTCTTCTTCATCAAGAGCTACGGCGCATCCAAAGCCTTTGGTGTCTACGCGGCCTTTGACGGGAATCAGACGGTCGAGGAGGTATTCGAGAAGGTGTTTGAGGAAGAGTACGGGGTGATCGAGAAGAAGTGGGCAGCGGCGATCAAGACAGACGCCTTCCCGACCGAACAGTAAGCCTCTGCCTGGAAGGGGGATTGGCTGCGTGCGAGTGTTGATGCTCTTTCTCGACGGGGTGGGGATAGGCCGGAAGGATCCCGGGGTGAACCCGTTCTTTGCCGCGCGGCTCCCCGCACTCCGCTCGATGTTGGGAGGAGAGCTCCCGTCGCTCCGGAACCGCAGAGTCTCCTCCCCGCACGCCCTCTCCATCCCTCTCGATGCGACGCTGGGCGTTCCCGGCCTGCCGCAGAGCGGCACCGGGCAGACAGCCCTGTTCACCGGCGTGAATGCCGCCCGCCTGATCGGGAAACACTTCGGTCCCTATCCCTATTCCACCTTGCGCCCGACCATCCGGCAGAGGAGTCTCTTCAGTGGACTGCTGGCGGGAGGGAAAACCTGCTGTTTCGCAAACGCGTTTCCGCAGAGGTTCTTTGATTATGCAAAGAGGAACGGGACCCGGCTCACCGTGACGACGCTTTCCTGTCTCTATGCAGGACTCCCGCTCATGGGATCGGGCGAACTGGAGCGCGGAGAGGGGATTTCCGCGGACCTGACGAACGCCGGCTGGCGGGCGCTCGGCTACCCGGAGATGGAGACGATCGAGCCCGCGGAAGCGGGACGTCGACTGGCGGCCGTATCCCGGCGCCACGATTTTGTCCTCTTCGAGTACTGGAAGACGGATCATGCCGGCCACGCCAGAAGTCGTGGAGAAGCCATCCAGGTCCTCGAAAATTTCGACCGGTTCCTCGTAGGTATACTGGAAGGGATCGATTCCGGGAACACGCTGCTCATCATCACGAGCGACCACGGGAACCTGGAGGACCTCTCGGTCAAGACGCACACGAGGAATCCCGTTTCCCTCATCCTCTACGGCCATCTCCGCCACCGGTTCCTCTCGTTGCTCCAGGGCTCCGGCTCCAGGAGGCCTGATCTCTGCCGGGTGACCCCGACGCTGCTCCGCATGATGGTGCCCCCCGACGCACCGGAATGACCCTCCGCCACCCAGCGCAGAGGAGGAGTCATGCCCCCGGTGGAGGCGCACAGACAGCCGTTCCTGTACCCCGCCCTCCGCGTGAGTCTGCTCCTCGCCGCGGGAATTCTCATTGCCCGGGGATCTGGTGAGGAGGGAGCCCCTCTCTTCCTCTGCTGGCTGATCCTGATCCTCCTCTGTCTCATTCTCCTTCTGGGGCTCCTCCTCAGGCTTCGTTCCGCCTCCCTCCTCTCTCTGGCCGGGGTCGGGCTCTGTGTGGCCATTGGTGCGGGGAGGATGGCTCTGGTGGAGGCGGACCCGGACGTCGTTCCGGAAGGTGGTCTGGATTCTCTGCTCCTGGGCGGAACCATTGTCGACCCGCCCGTTCAGGATCCCCGCCGGGTCAGGTTCCTCCTCGAGCCGGATGACCGGGCGAAAGGAGGATTCTCTCTCGGTGGTCTGGTTGCCGTGTCGGTCAACCGCCGGGCCAAAGACCCGCCCCTCCCCGAGCTGTCCTACGGGATGCAGGTTCTCCTCAGGGGCGCTCTCCGGATCCCGCCCCCCGAGCGGAACCCGGGGGAGTTCAATCTGAGGGAGTACTACCGGGCCAACGGCATCGGATACGTGATGAAGGTGCGGGGTGTGGGAAACCTTCGGCTGATCGAGGGGGCGGGCGGTTCACCTCTCTACCGAGACCTCGTCATGCCGGTCCGTGCCTTCATCCTCCGGCAGATTGACCGGACCCTCGGAGGGGAGGAGGGTGAGTACCTCAAGGGGATCTTCATAGGAGTCCGATCGGGAATCTCACGGGAGACCCGTGAGGCGTTTGTGAATGCCGGCGTTGCGCACATCCTTGCTGTCTCCGGGTCCAACGTGGCGGTGATCGCAGCCACCCTCTATGTTCTCCTCGGTCTCCTGCGCCTCCCCCGTTGCCTGGTGGAGCCGGCTGTGGCTGTTGGTCTCCTCTACTATATGCTCCTGACCGGCACTCAACCCCCGGTGGTCCGGGCAACGATCATGGCCCTGGTCTACCTGATTGCCCGAGTCATCGAGCGGAGGGTGAACATGCTGAACTCCCTGGGCCTCGCGGCGTTGATCATACTGCTCATCGACCCTCGCCAGCTCTTTGATGTCGGATTTCAGCTCTCGTTTGGAGCCGTTCTCTCGATCCTCCTCCTCTACCCGAAGGCGAACGCCCTTGTCTCCTCCCTTCCGTTGAAGGGATGGGCCGGCCGGGGGTTGCTCTGGTGTCTGAGACTGTCGGCTCTCTCACTCGTCGCCTCGCTGGGGACCCTCCCCCTTACCGCCACCTACTTCGAGAAGGTTTCGGTCATCGGACTTCTGGCAAACATCTTTGTGGTGCCTGCGGCCGGTGCGAGCGTTGTTCTGGGCATCGTTGCCGCACTGGCGGAGACCGTTTCAACCCCTGCCGCTGAAGCCTACGCGGCGGTGAACTGGCTGCTTCTCCATGCGACACTCCGGCTGACCGTTGCGGCCGGGACCTCTCCCGTGGCGTTCCTCCATACATCGGGATGGGGTCCCCTCGATACGATACCGTACCTGGCGGCCGTGGCGCTCCTCGCCTCGCTCGACTCACCGGTGGCCAGACGAAGGATGGTCATCCTGCTCCTCCTTGCCCTGCACCTGAGTCTCCTGGCTCCGGCAGGGGAGCTCCGGAAGAGTGACCATACCGTCAGGGTCACCGTTCTGGACGTGGGTCAGGGGGATGCGATTCTTGTTCAGATGCCGGGCGGAAGGACGATGGTTGTCGATACCGGGCCAAAGATCCTGGACTACGATGCCGGTGAGCGTGTTCTGGTTCCGGTGCTGAGACGGATGGGCGTAACCAGCATTGACCTTCTCGTCCTGACGCATCCTCACAACGACCACATCGGCGGAGCGGTTGCGCTCTGCAGGGAGTTCGACGTGGAGAGGATCATCCACGGAGGAGCTCTGCAGGAGGGGGAAGCCATTACCGGGAGCGGTCTGGTCTTCTCTCCGGAGGCAGGGACGATGCTGACGCCGGCTCCCCGTACCAGGCTCTACCTCCTCTCCCCCGGCTGCGGGAGAAGAGCGGCCGGCGGCGGGCGATCCTTGCGGGGGGGGAACAACAGCTCGGTCGTGCTGAAGCTTCAGTTCGGACGAACATCGTTTCTCTTCACCGGAGACCTGGAGCGACCCCTGGAGGAAGAGATGACAGGAGTCTACGGGGAGTTTCTCAGATCATCCGTTCTGAAGGTCGCCCATCATGGGGGCAACACCGGAACCGGTGCACGCTTTCTGGAGTCCGCCCGGCCGGAATTTGCCGTTATCTCTGTCGGTACCTGGAACGCGTTCGGTCATCCATCCCCTCTTCTGCTGAGCCGGCTGCGCAGATCCGGTGCGGCGGTGGCAAGAACCGATCGGGACGGGGCGGTCATCTATGAATCGGACGGCAGGAGTGTGAAGAGGCTCTCCTGGCGGTAGGGCGCATGATCCTGCCTTGATTCTCCAGCTTCCGTTGTGTACAATGGGGAGGCCTTTCCCCTCCACGCACCTCTGTCTGAGCGCCTCATGACGATTTCCAGGAAAAGGATGAGCCTCCTCCGAAGCCTCAACCGGAAGAAGAGCCGGGATCAGAAGAACCTCTTCCTCGTCGAGGGAGTGAGGCTCACACGCGAGGCAGCCCTCTCCGATTTTGAGATCGAGGAGGCCTACTACACATCCGGGATTCTCGAGCAGCCGGAGGGAGCCGATCTGATCCGCAGGCTCGAGCGGAAGAGTGGCCGGATCGAGAGACTCACATCGCGAGAGCTCCAGTCGCTCTCCAGCACAGTGACCACGCAGGGCGTCCTGGCCGTGGTGAGGAAGCGGGCTGCAGGCGCTGCATCGATACTCCGCAGCGGGGATCGTCCACATCTCATCGTGGCAGCTGATGCGATTTCCGACCCGGGGAATCTGGGATCGATCATACGGACGTGCGACTGGTTCGCGGCCGACGGGCTTTTGCTGGGTCGGTCGACCGTCGAACTCACCAACCCGAAGGTTGTGCGGGGGACAATGGGAGGCATCTTTCGCGTGCCGATCGCCGAGGAGGTGGACCTTCACTCCGCACTCCAGGAGGCGGAGCGGCTCGGGTACACGCTCTACCTCTCGGAGGCCGGGGGCGATGAGGAGGTGGGGAGGGTGGTCTATGAGCGGAAGGTTCTGGTGGTGTTCGGAAATGAGGCGCGCGGGTTTTCAGAGGGGATCAGATCGCTGGTCAGCAGGAGGATTGCGATTCCCCGGTACGGGATGGCTGAGTCGCTCAACGTCGGTGTGGCGTGCGGCATTGTTCTCTCGGCAGTGCGACAGGCCAGGGGGGAGACCGTGCCATGAGCCGATCCGCGGCGTTGCCCGCTGGTTTTGCCGTCGGTCACTGGGAAGACCCGGAGGGCGTAACCGGGTGCACGGTGATTCTCTGTCCTGAGGCGACCGTGGGAGGGTGTGACATCAGGGGGAGTTCGCCGGGGAGCCGGGAGCTGGCACTTCTGGCCAGCGAGAAGACGATGCAGGAGGTCCACGCCGTTCTCCTGACCGGGGGGAGCGCGTTCGGTCTTGCCGCAGCGGACGGCGTCATGCGCTACCTGGAGGAGAAGGAGAGAGGGTACAGCACCCCCTGGGGGAGAGTGCCGATTGTCCCCGCGGCGGTCATCTATGACTTGAACATCGGCTCCAGCCGCGTGCGGCCGACCGCAGAGGCGGGCTACCGTGCATCTCTGGCGGCATCCTCAGATCCCCCGCCCCAGGGATCCGTGGGTGCGGGGATGGGGGCGACCGTCGGGAAGTGGGCGGGGTTGAGCGGCAGGATGAGGGGCGGTCTGGGAGTCGCGACGGTGGGTCTGGAGGGTCTGGTGGTGTCGGCCATCGTGGTCGTCAATGCGGTGGGGGATGTCCTGGACGCATCGGGGTCGGTTCTGGCCGGTGCCCGCTCCGGCAAGGGCGGGTGGTGCGCCGATGAGGATCCTCTCCGGAGGCTGCGTCTTGTGCGGCCACCACCTTCCGGCATGACGAACACCACGCTCGCCGTGGTTGCCACCAATGCCCGGCTCTCGAAGGTGGATGCAAACCGTCTGGCGCAGCGGGGCCATGACGGGATGGCGAGAGCCGTCAAACCTGTCCATACCTCATATGACGGAGACATTGTCTTCGGCCTGGCGACCGGGAGCGTGGATGTTCCCTTTGACGTCGTCGCCGAGATGGCGGCCGATGTCGTCGCCGAGGCGATCAGAAGCGCCGTCAAGCATGCCCGCCCGACACGGGAGGTGCCTGCTCTCCGGCAGTAGGAGGAAAAATGCCCGGGATAGCGTCACAGATCGTGGAGGTGGTTGTCTTCCGATTCGCACACGACAGGCCGGAGTACCTTCTTCTCCGTCGGGCCAGGGAGGAGAACGTCTATCCGGGTATGTGGCAGATCATCACGGGCAGGGTACGCGAAGGAGAGACGGCCGTGCAGGCCGCTCGCCGGGAGCTTCGGGAAGAGACACAGATCTCACCGCTCCGGTTCTGGGTCCTCCCCCACACAGGGACATTCTACGACCCGGGGACGGATCTCATTCACCTCTCCCCCTTCTTCGCCGCGCAGACTCCGGAGGAGGCAGACCCGGCCCTCTCGGCCGAACATGCGGCATTCCGCTGGTTGCCCCTCGAGGAGGCGTTGCCGATGCTTGTCTGGCCGGGACAGCGGGAGGGTCTGCGCGTGGTGCACGAGTGCATCCTCGGCGGTGAAGAGGCCTCGCAATTGTCCCTTCTGGCTCCCGAATGAAGGGTTTCTTGCGAATCTGCGTTGCATTCCTTACCTTCTCCAGGCTGGATCAACCTCCCCCCCTTCACCCTGACCAGAGGAGCGGCCATTGAGTGTTCTCGTTGTGGGTTCACTGGCTCTTGATACCATTGAAACGCCATTCGGCTCGGTTGAGGAGACGCTCGGCGGCTCGGCCGTCTACATCTCCACGGCGGCGAGCTACTTCTTCAGTCCGGTTCGCATTGTCGGGGTTGTGGGCGGGGATTTCCCGAAGGGGGGGATGGCGCTCCTGGAGGAGAAGAACGTGGACCTGGAAGGGTTGGAGATCATTCCGGAAGGGAAGACCTTCCGGTGGAGCGGCCGGTATCACTATGACCTCAATGAGCGCGACACGCTCTCGACCGAACTCAACGTCTTTGAGACATTCGATCCCAAGGTGCCGGAGAAGTACCGGAAGAGCCGGATCGTCTGTCTGGGGAACATCGACCCCGTGCTGCAGCGGCGCGTGCTGGACCAGGTGGACAATCCACGGATCGTCATCTGCGATACGATGAACTACTGGATTGAAAGGAAGAACTCGGATCTGCTGGATACGCTGAAGCAGATCAACATCCTCATTCTGAACGATTCGGAGGCGCGTCTCCTCTCCCGGGAGCCGAACCTCATCAAGGCTGCCAAGGTGATTCGGGCCATGGGCCCGGGTGCGGTCATCATCAAGAAGGGTGAGCACGGGGCGCTTCTTTTGACCGAGAACATGGTCTTCTCCGCTCCGGCCTATCCGATGGAGAACATCTTCGACCCGACAGGCGCCGGGGATTCGTTCGCCGGAGGCCTTGTCGGCTGGCTCGCCCGGACGGACGACATGTCGGAGGAGAACCTCAAGCGTTCGGTGATCTACGGCAGCACACTCGCCTCCTTCTGTGTCGAGGAGTTCGGCGTGGATGGCTTGAAGGATCTGACCTATCTTCAGATCCAGGATCGATTCCGCTCCTTCCGGGAGCTCTCCCGATTTGACGAGGACTGACCGCCTCATGAAGACTGTCGAGTGGAGAGACGGGAAGGTCCGCTTTCTGGACCAGACGAGACTCCCGCTCGAGGAGATCCAGCGTGAGACGGACGACTACCGAGTCCTGGGGGAGGCGATCAGGAACCTCCAGATTCGGGGCGCCCCCGCAATCGGTGTGGCTGCCGGCTACGGTGTTCTTCTCGCGGTGAAAGCCCTCCCCTCTCCCTCTGTCTCCACGGTGCGGTTGGCCTGCAGCGAAGCGATCGCCTTCCTCTCGGCCACACGCCCCACCGCCGTTAACCTCTTCAGAGCGCTGGATCGGATGGCGGCCGTCGCCGGAGGGTACGCCGGTTCGGATCCGCGCGATCTCTGGAGTCTCCTCCACCGCGAGGCCATGGAGATCGCGGAGGAGGATCGCCAGGCGTGTCTCCGCATCGGCGAGCATGGCGCTTCCCTTCTGAAGCCGGGAAGCGTCGTTCTCACGCACTGCAACGCCGGCGCGCTTGCCACCGCCGGGCAGGGGACCGCTCTGGGTGTGATTGCCACGGCGGCCAGGCAGGGGAAGATCGAGCGGGTCTATGTGGATGAGACGCGGCCTCTCCTCCAGGGCGCGCGCCTGACTGCCTGGGAGCTGATGAAGCAGAATATTCCGGTCGTGTTGATGACCGATAGCAGCGCAGGGATCGCCATGCAACAGGGGCGGATCCACGCGGTCATCGTGGGGGCGGACAGGATCGCGCGGAACGGTGATGCTGCCAACAAGGTGGGGACCTATCCACTGGCACTGATGGCCGACCGGCATGGAATCCCTTTCTACGTTGCGGCGCCGGTCTCGACGGTCGACACGGAGACCGCCACGGGAGCCGACATTCCGATTGAAGAACGGGACGGGTCGGAGGTGACGCACATTGCTGGTCAGCGGATCGCTCCGGAGGGGGTTGACGTCTATGCTCCCGCCTTCGACGTGACGCCGAACGAACTGATTTCGGCGATTGTTACAGAGAGAGGGATCGCACGGGCTCCCGTGTCGGAGACCCTGATGGAGGTGCTGAGAAGAGGTGCCCCGGCAGACGGATCGAGAGGATGATTCTCACAACCGAAGCGGTGATACTGAAGGGGCGGGACTACAGGGAGTCGAGCCGGATTCTGACGCTCTACACGAAAGAGCGGGGAAAGCTCTCTGCAATCGCCAAGGGGGCGCGCAGCAGGAGGTCCCGGATCGGTCTTCGGCTGCAACCGATGAGCTACGTGACGGCGGTTCTCTACCTGAAGGAGTCCCGGGAGCTCCAGCTCCTGACCCAGTGCGACTCAGTGAGGCCGCTGGGGTCTCTGGGCGAGGACATTCGGAAAATGGCAGCGGGGATGGCCCTGGTGGAGCTTGTTGACCTCTCGACGCCGGCGGAAGAGCGGAACGATCAGCTGTTTGATCTGCTTGTGGAATGCCTGATATCGATCCATGCTGCAACAAATGATCCGGAAAATGCGTTATATTTCTTCGAGGGGAAGCTTCTGGACAATCTGGGCTTCAGGCCGTGCCTTCACCGCTGCGTGAGCTGCGGGACCCCTGCGGATGTGGGGGAAGGGCTGCCGGGAGGCGGGGAAATACGGCTCAGCTCAACCGGTGTGATCTGCTCACGGTGTTCCCTCCGGCAGAAAGGGCTGTTCAGCGTTTCCAGACCCGCCCTCCGGGTGCTCCAGCGGATACAGGAGGTGGCCACTCCGGAGCCGATAACGAGGCTCAGGCTCTCACCTGCGGGAAAGCGGGAGGTGTCGTCGGTGTTTCTCCGATTCCTTCAGGCGCATGTGGAGGGTTTCCGGACCCTGAAGTCTCAGGAGGTGTTCGCGTCCCTGAACCAAGAAGTCTTGAAAGATCAATGAGAACGTAAGTGGAGGCATCTCGTATGGACAGGAAGTCAGTTCTGACGGCGCTCGCACTGATCACGATCGGAATCGTGCTCGGAGCGGTGCTGGTGTCGAACTTCGAGAGCGGGGGTGAGGTCAACTTCGCGCAGATCGGAAGGAAGGTGAGCCTGGGCGGTCCGGTTCCGGTGAAGAACCAGGCGCAGGGGTTGAAGGCGGTCAGTGAGAACTTCATCACCGTGGCGAAGGCGGTGACCCCGTCGGTGGTGTCGATCAACGTCACCACGACCGGTGAGGAGCGGAGGAGGATGCCCCAGGATTGGTTTCACTTCTTCGGTCCTGACATCGAGCCTCAGCCATCCCAGGGGTACGGCTCGGGTGTCATCATCACGAAGGACGGATACATTGCGACAAACAACCATGTCGTCGAGAACGCCGCCAGCGACGGGATCGAGATCGTCATGAACGACCGCTCCAGACACAGGGCGGAGCTGGTGGGGACCGATCCGACGACCGATCTTGCGGTGCTCAAAATCGACGTTGACAATCTCCCTGTTGCCGCGCTGGGGAACTCCGAAAATGTTGAGGTCGGGGAGTGGGTTCTGGCGATCGGAAACCCCCTTGGTCTCACCTCGACCGTCACGGCCGGTATCGTCAGCGCCATAGGGAGGAACATCAGGATCATAAACGATTCATACGGTATCGAGAACTTCATTCAGACCGATGCCGCGATCAACCCCGGGAACAGCGGGGGGGCGCTGGTGAACATGAACGGAGAGGTGATTGGCATCAACACCGCCATCGCGACCACCAACCAGCGTTACCAGGGATACGGTTTTGCGGTGCCGGTGAACTTGCTGAAGGTGGTTGCCGCTGACCTCATCGAGCACGGCGAGGTGCGTCGGGGGTATATCGGCGTATCCATCGGGCCGATCGACAAGACGATGGCCGACGCGCTCGGCCTCGGTGAGGCACGCGGTGTGATCGTGCAGTCCCTCGTCGCCGGCGGTGCCGCTGAAGTGGCCGGGGTGCAGAGCGGAGACGTCATTCTCTCGATTGACGAGAAGGAGGTCAACGCGCCGAACGAGCTCCAGTCGTACGTCGCCACCCGGAGGCCGGGGGATGAGGTGACGCTCAGCATCTTCCGGGGGGGGAAGTCGATCCAGAAGCGCGTGACCCTGCGGATGCGCGATGAGGGCCCTGCCTCCGTCGCGGCTTCTGAGAGCGAGGGGGAGGAGCGGGGCGCGGCACCCGAGCTGGAGAGCGAGGTGGAGCTCACCGACCTGGGGATGTCTGTCCGGCCCATGACCGCGCAGGAGAAACGGGAGCTGGGAAGCGAAGGCGGTGTCGTCGTCACGAAGGTCCGGCCCTACGGCGAAGCGTTCAACCGGGGCATACGGTCGAATCAGGTCATCGTGGAGGCCGACCGGAAGGCGGTAGAGTCCCCCGGTCAGCTGAAGGAGATCGTAGAGCGGCACAAGGCGGGCGAATCCCTGTTGCTCCGGGTCCAGACCCCCGATGCCGTGGCGTTCATAGCGGTGCAGATTCCCGAGTAGACTCCACTGCTCGGGTTGAGGACCCCGCGCCTTCTCGGGCGCGGGGTTTTTCATAGGGGGGCCTTCAGGGGGGGCAAGAAGTTGACAATGGGGGCCGCAGATCGTATATTTTTTTAAGAGAGAGACTGCACCTACGATTCCGTACCTCAAGGAGGGAGGAAGACTTCAGCGCAGAAGCATTACTGCAGAACCCCCCGCGCCGGCTGAACGCAAAGGTCCTGATACTCAATCAGAGCTACGAGCCGATGAGCGTGGTCAATGTGAAGAAGGCGATCATTCTTCTTTACCTGGGGAAGGCCGAGCTTGTGGCAGCTCACGACGGCTTGAACGTCCGTTCCGTGTCGATGGCCATGCCGTTCCCGAGCATCGTACGTCTCTCTGTCTACGTGAAGGTTCCCTACAAGAGAATCATCCTCTCGAGAAAGAACATCCTTCGGCGTGACGGTCATCGGTGCCAGTACTGTGGCCGGCCTGATGTGCCCCTGACCGTCGACCACATCTTCCCGGTGTCGCGCGGCGGTGAGGAGACCTGGGAAAATCTGGTGTGCGCGTGTGTCGCGTGCAACAACAGGAAGGGGGATCGCACCCCGGATGAAGCCAGAATGCCGCTGCGGAGGAAGCCGATGCGACCCAATCACGTCACCTTCATCCGGCATTTCGTCGGCACGCTTGACGAACGGTGGAAGCCCTACCTCTTCCTGAATTGAAACCGTTGTTCCAGACATCTCCATGACAGCAAAGAAGAGCATTCTCAGCGGCATGCGCCCGACCGGAAAGCTGCACCTGGGACACCTCGTCGGTGCGCTGGAGAGCTGGGTCGCGCTGCAGAGCGAGTACCACAGCTACCACCTCATTGCCGACTACCACGCCCTGACGACCAACCCCGATTCCTCTGGCCTCTACGAGAACTCCATGGAGATGTTGATCGACTGGCTCGCGGCGGGGCTGGACCCGGGATTGAGTCCGATGTTCCGTCAGTCCCAGATCAAGGAGCACACCGAGCTTCACCTCATTTTCTCGATGCTCATCACCGCTGCCCGCCTGGAGCGGAATCCCGCCGTCAAGGAGCAGGTGCGCGACCTCAACATCGAAAACCTCAGCTACGGCCACCTGGGGTATCCGGTCCTCCAGGCGGCGGACATCCTCCTCTACAAGGGAGACCTCGTTCCCGTTGGAGAGGATCAGGTCCCGCACGTGGAGATGGCGCGCGAGATAGCCCGCCGATTCAACGCGCAGTACGGTGCGGTCTTTCCGGAGCCGCAGCCGAAGCTGACGTCGTTCGCGCGTCTCCCTGGACTCGACGGGATGGAGAGGAAGATGAGCAAGTCGGCCGGGAACACCATTCTGCTCTCCGATCCGCCGGAGGAGATCAACAAGAAGATGCGCTCGGCCGTGACCGATCCCCAGAAGGTGCGGAAGAACGACCCGGGACGCCCCGAGATCTGTCTCGTCTTCACCTATCACAAGAGGTTCAATCCGGAGAGGGTCTCCGAGATCGAGACGGGATGCAGGAGCGGAGCTCTCGGGTGCGTGGAGTGCAAGGGGAAGATCGCAGGGAGGATTGCCGAGGCGCTCGTTCCGATTCGGGAGCGCCGCGCGCACTACGAATCCCATCCTTCGGAGGTGAAGGACATTCTCGCGGACGGGGAAGCCCGTGCGCGGAGCCAGGCAGAGAAAACAATGACCGACGTCCACCGGGCGATGCATCTCGGGTGAGACCCGGGCCGGGCGGCACTGAACGGTCACGCTACGGGAGGAGGAGGCCGGATGTACCGTGTGAAGCTGACGGAGTTCGAGGGGCCGCTTGACCTTCTGCTCTTCTTC
>Ga0209536_100006111_pt1 | contig 18502 bp, 16 predicted proteins | sample DeeMarSeWOR28_12_FD_187461 | JGI IMG/M metagenome (GOLD analysis project Ga0209536, IMG submission 187461) | Marine sediment microbial communities from White Oak River estuary, North Carolina - WOR-2-8_12 (SPAdes) (version 2) | ecosystem: Environmental > Aquatic > Marine > Intertidal zone >... | reverse complement strand
AGAACTATATGCCTTTCTGTTCCCACATTTGCTGTCTGGCATCACTCAAGCAGACCACTTACGTCAGGGAGCAGATCCCCGATGCCAAGGTCACCATTTTCTACATTGATATCAGGGCGTTGGGTAAATATGAGGATTTCTATACCAAGGTCGCAGCTAATGAAAATGTCACCCTCATCAAGGGCAAGGTAGCCAAGGTAGAGGAAGACCGGGCCAGCGGTCAAATTATCGTGGAGGCCGAGGACATCTACAGTGGCATCAAGAGCCAGGCCAAAGTGGACCTGGTGGTGCTGGCCACCGGCATGGAGCCCAGTACAGCCACGGCTAAGGTGCCTGCTGATTTAGCCTACGACGATAGTGGCTTTGTCGTCAGTGAGAAGCCGGGAATTTATGCAGCCGGGTGCACCAGAAAGCCGCTGGATGTGGCGACTTCCAACCGGGATGCAACTGCTGCAGCGCTAAAGGCCATTCAATCTACGGTGAGGAGGTAATCCGATGGAGAAGAAGATAGGAGTCTATATATGCAAGGGCTGTGGCATTGGGGAATCCCTGGATATCGACGCCCTGGCCACAGTTGCCAACGATGAGTTCAGTGTGGCGGTGTGCAAGGACCACGATTATCTCTGCAGCCAGGACGGCGTGCAGGCCATCAAGGCAGATTTGGAGGGCGATGATGCGGTAAACACCGTGGTGGTCGCTGCCTGCTCGCCCAGGGTTATGTATGATGTGTTTGACTTCGGGCCAAGTGTGGTCATGGACCGGGTGAACCTGCGGGAGCAGGTGGTCTGGAGTCAACCTCCGGGAGAGGAAGACACCCAGATGATGGCCGAGGATTACCTCCGGATGGGCATTACCAAAGCACAAAATATGGAACCCCTGGAACCCTTCAAGCCCGAAGAGGAACTGTCCAAACGGTTGCTGGTGGTGGGCGGCGGCCTGGCAGGGATCACCGCCTCTGCAGAGGCGGCCAAGGCCGGTTACGAGGTGGTGCTGGTAGAAAAACAAGCCAGACTGGGCGGCTGGATGAGCAAGCTGTACAAGCAGGCGCCCATAAAACATCCTTACACCGACCTGGAGGATGTGGATATCGATGCCCGGATCAAGGCATTGGAAGAGGATCAAAATATCAAGGTCTACACCGGAGCCACCATGGCGAAGATCGAAGGCGCCCCCTGTCTCTATACCGCACAGATCAAGCAGAACGGCAACGTGATCACCGAGCGGGTGGGCGCCATTGTCGTGGCCACCGGAGCTGTTCCCTACGATGCCGGCAACTTAACTCATCTGGGGTTCGGAGAGTGCGACAATGTCATCACCAATGCCACACTGGAAGAGCTTGCCCGCAAGGGTACCATCACCAGACCTTCAGACGGCAGACCGGTAAAATCGGCGGCGTTTATTCTCTGCGCCGGCTCAAGGGACCCGGAACACCTGTCCTACTGCTCCTCAACCTGCTGCATTGAGTCTCTAAAACAGGCCAAGTATCTGAGGCTTCAAGACAAAGACGCTAAGGCCTACGTGATCTATAAAGACATGCGGACCCCTGGACAGTATGAGTACTTCTACAAGAGCATGCAAGATGATGAAGGCATGTTTCTCACCAAGGGCGAGGTGAGCTCCGTCAGTGAAGATGAGAACAAGAACGTGGTCCTCGAGGTCAAGGATAGCCTTCTGGGTGAAGACATCCAGCTGAAGGTGGACATGGTGGTCCTGGCCACCGGCATGGTGACAACCGCCGCTATCGGTGAAGAGATCGACCTGGGGCTGGAGCCGGAAGAGGAAGGCGCCGCCGCGGAAGAAGTGGAGGTGCCCACGGACACCATCATTAAATCCAACATGCTCAACCTGGAATACCGGCAGGGACCGGAAGCGCCGCCCTTGCAAAGCGGATTCCCGGACTCGCACTTCATCTGTTTCCCCTACGAGTCGCGGCGTACCGGCATCTACTATGCGGGTAGCGTGCGCGCTCCTCTGGACGGACCCAGCACCATTGACGACGCTGGCGGAGCCGCGCTCAAGGCAATCCAATGTGTGGAACTCACCTCCAAGGGTATGGCGGTACATCCCAGAGCCGGGGACATGAGCTATCCGGATTTCTTCATGGACCGCTGCACTCAGTGTAAGCGCTGCACAGTGGAATGCCCCTTCGGCGCCATCAATGAAGACGAAAAGGGAAACCCGCTTCCCAACCCCACTCGCTGCCGCAGGTGCGGGGTCTGCATGGGCGCCTGTCCGGAACGGATCATCTCTTTCAAGAACTACTCGGTCCGGATGATGGGCAACATCATCAAGAGCATCAACGTGCCGGACGAGTGGGACGAAAAACCAAGATTCATCATCCTGGCCTGTGAAAACGACGCCTATCCGGCGCTGGACATGGTGGGGATCACCCGGCAGCAGATCAGCCCCTGGGCGCGGGTCATTCCCATGCGTTGTCTGGGCGGCTTGAACCTGATCTGGATCGCCGACTCCCTCTCCAAAGGAATCGATGGCATTATGCTGCTCGGGTGTCGTCATGGGGATGATTACCAGTGTCACTTCATGAAGGGTAGTGAGTTGGCGGAGATCCGGCTGTCCAAGGTTGCAGAAACCCTTAATCGGTTGGCGCTCGAGTCTGAAAGGGTGCAGCTGATCCAGTTGCAGATCAGCGAGTACAGCGAGCTACCCAGGATCATCAATGAGTTCTCGGAAAAGCTGGATGAAGTGGGCGCCAATCCCTACAAGGGTTTCTAGTCCTTTGATTCATAAGTTCTGAAGAGAACTTGTTTACCCAGGACCGGTGCCGCCTGCGATGAGCTCAGCCGAGTCGAGTAAGCAGAAGTATGCAATGCTTACCGTATTACATAATCTGCGCATCGAAGCACTAGGAGGTATGAAATATGACAGATGAACTCGCAGTACAAATGGAGAGCAAAGCTGCGACCCTGGTGGAGCCCGATCTCGGTTTCGTTCGGGAGCTCAAAGCAGCGGGTGGCGACACTCTGAAGAAATGCTTTCAGTGTGCCACCTGCTCGGTGGTCTGTGCGCTTTCGCCTGAGCAAAAACCTTATCCCCGCAAAGAAATGATCTACTCACAGTGGGGACTGAAAGATAGATTGGTGAACGATGTCGATGTCTGGCTGTGTCATTTCTGCAATGACTGTTCTACTCACTGCCCCAGAGGCGCACGGCCCGGAGATACCCTGCGGGCAATTCGCGCCCTGAGCTTCAGACACTTTGCCTTTCCCAGCTTCATGGGGAAAGTTGTCGGAGAGGCAAAATACTTGCCGGTAATGTTTCTCATTCCAGTGCTCGTCCTCTTGCTTGGGATCAAGATGTGGGGAGGCCATATCCCTGAGGGACCGGTAGAATATCGCGACTTGTTTCCACTCCTTCTGGTCGACACCATCTTCATCACTTTTACTGCTCTGGCCATAGTGTCCCTGGGTTTTGGCGTTTGGAACTTCCTGCAGGGAATCCACGCCAATGCCATAAAGGAAGGCTACGCGGAAAACGAGCCCCTGGTCGTGGGCGACTACGTTAAGAGCCTGGTCTCGGTTATACCCACCATCCTCTTGCACAACAAATTCAAGCTCTGCACCACCAACCGTGATCGCTACTGGGCTCACCTGCTGGTATTCCTGGGGTTCGTGGGCCTCTTCATTGTGACTAACATCGGCTTTTTCGGGCTCTACATTATCCATTCCGACTTTCTGGCGCCGCCGTATTCATTCCCCAATCCAGTCAAGTTGTTAGGACTTGCTGCCGGTTTGGGCCTGCTGGTGGGCATCATCCTGGTGATCGCCAACCGGATCAAGCCCAAGGATGCCGAGAGTACCATCACCTATCTCGACTGGTCTCTCATCATCGCAATTTTGGCCACGGTTTCCACAGGGCTTCTGACCTGGATTGGCCGGGTTGCCAATTTGGGCACTGTGGCATACGTGATTTACTTTGTGCATCTGGCATCAGTGTTCTACATTATTGCTTATCTGCCTTACAGCAAGCTGGCCCACATCGTCTACCGCACGGCTGCCATGGGGTATGCTGCCTACGTTGGCCGAGAGTTTGGCGTTGAGGTTAGTGCTCCGGAACGGGTTGCGGTTGCTTCTGCGAGGGCGCCAGCAGCGGAAGAGCCGGTGGCCGAAGAGATTGAAGCCGAGGCCGAGCCTCAGGCGCAGGAGAAAGGTGAAGCTCCCGCTGCAGAGACGCCCGAAGAAGAGGAAAAGGAGAAGAAAGAGTAATACTCGAAACTATTCGTTGATATCCGACCCGGTCTCCAATCGCGGAGCCGGGTTTTTTTTAGTGTTCGCAGGAGCATTTCAGGGTGGCTGCAGTAGTGTTGATGTGGGGAAGGGGATGTGCGGGATGTGAGATGCGGGACAGGTGATGATAGGCGCCCGATTTCACATCCTTGAATGGGGCCAAGATGAATACCACAGGGTAGGAAGAAGATTTGCAAAATTCATAGACTATGCCTATAGTATAGTATAACAACAGTTGAGCGGGCAGCCAGTCTGGCCGGTTGGCTGTTAGTCTATGGGAATTCACGCTGGGGTCATGAACAGTTAATGACCAATGCGGTTAGATTAATACGGAGAGCATTAAATGGATTGCATTTTTGTCAGGACTGGATCATGAAGTCTTTTCTGTGGTTCCAAGGCTCCCGGCCTGGTCACTTCTAGCGCAGCTGCGCGGGGGAAGGCACCCCCTCCCTGTTCCCGCCTTCGCTGGGCTTCGGCGGGCCAGGGGCTACCCCACCCACAGCTGCGGAAGTGTGAATCCAGGCCTCCAGCCAGTCACCTTAGAAAAGACCTCATGATCCTCCATCCACATAGCAGCCGTTGTTATATGCAAACCATATTATGCTCTCATTGAGTATATGGCTAAACCAGCAAAACCGGCAAACGGGCTAAACTGGTGAAAGCGAGAGGAAGCAGATGATTGACAAGGAAAAGGAAAAGGGGAACACTGGCCAGGTTGAAACCGGGGAGACCTGCGATGCCTGCCATCAGTATTTTGACAAGACGGATGAGTGCGACGGGAACTATGTGCCCCTGACCCGAGATGAGGAAATCATTCTGGCGCAGATGCGGGAACTAAAGGCCAAGGTCGCCGAGGTGAAAAAACGCTTAAAGGATCTCGAGGGCCGTCATGGGTTGAAACCTCTCAGCAGTGATGCAAGAGAGGGATCAAGTGCGGAAGACTATGCCCGATGGTCGGAGCAGAAGGACTACCTGGACGCGCTTCGGCAGGAGTGGCGGGAACTGGACCGAAAACGCCAGGAAGCAGCGAGTTTTCGGATGAAGATCCTGGGTCACGAAGAGTGAGGTGGCAAGAAAATTCGAGATGAGCACCTCTGCGGGTGGACAGGCTGTTGCCCCGAAACGATTGCTAGACAAGATAAATATCGAATGATCGATTCGTAATCGAACGTCTCGGACAATCTACAGCTCATGGACCATAAGGAGGTCTTTTCGAAGCTTGAGTTACTGCCTTCCACCTGGAGTACTTGATTGTTTAAGGACTTGCCGCATCTTTCCTAGATGAACTCGGAGTCTGGTGTCAGTGAACACGGGTTGATACGTGCAACCGGTTGAGTTATATTCCCCGCGTCAGAAAGTCTATATCCTGGCTGAGAGGTGCGACAATGCGCAAAGATAGCATTCTTGATATTATGGGAAGGTATCCCGACAAGATTGTGAAAGTTGACAGGGCATCGAAAGCGGAGGTGTGGGTTTACAGAGACAGGCCGGATGGAGGGCAGACCGGCGTGTTCGGCTTTGTGGGTAATGAAATGAGACAGTGTAAAGTCCTGGAAGAACATCAACATGTTAACAGCGAAAGAGACTACATTTCTTTCTTGAGTTGTTACACGTACCTGCACGGTCCTGAAACAGGGGCAGTTGAGGCAAGCGAGGCTTCGCAATCGACGAGTACACGAACCAGCACCTGAGAAGATAGCAGAGCCACACTTTTAAAGGTAGTTTATTCCATGAGTTGGAAAAAGGTGTCGCCCGCCATTGAGAATGGTCGCGTTAGAGCCTGACCCTTCAGCTCAACTCGACCAGGGGGGGTACAGGGTATTCTAGTCCGTGCCTTGCTTGAGTCTCTTCAACTGCCCTGCTTGAGGCTCTTCAACTGATTGATTGCCCAACGGATGCGTGGCGTGTTTCCAATTCGGGAGCTGGCCTTCTCCAAGGTGGGCAAGAGATCGACGTGTTTGCGCTTGCCCAGAGCCAAACCGGCCCAATCCACCACCGCAGGTTCTTCGGAATCCAGGAGTTCCACCAAGAAATCGTCAACATCCGCCGCTTCGAGGCTTCCCACCAGATTGATGAACCCCACCTTAAGCGGATCAAATTCCTTGTCACGGCCAAATGCATCGCGAATATGGGGCAGGACTTCAGTTCCAAGGGCTGAAAGGTGCTTGAGACAGGCCTCAGAAACAAAGTGATAGTTGTACATGGTGATATCCATGAGGCTGCGAATGGCTGAATCATTGGAGTAATGGGCGAGTATGTCTGGTACGAATAACGCTGCCCAGGAAAACTGGCGCATAACCTGGAGCAGGTAGGGAATAGCATCTGGTCCGGTCGCTTTGAGCCGCTCGATGGTGGGCGCCAGAGCCTCTTTTCTTTGCTCAAGCCCCTCTTCTTGCTGTGCCGGAAAGCGTTCGAGATCGTTGGCGGCGAGCAACTCATCGATCAAACGCATGATAGCGGGATCGGGTGGATCCGGCAGGAGGGTGCTGTGCTCCTTGCTTTTCAAGGCAATCCAGTACTTGTCCAGCCAGGTCTCAGGGGCATAGAAGTGAGGTGGCGCAGCGTTTTCATCCGGCGGCAGCCGTTTGTGGCGGCCATGTTCGATAAAGAAGGACTTCTCCTCCTTGGCCACTTCCCAACGAGATCGACAGATGTGCACAGCCGCATCAAATTTACCGCTTGCAAGCTGTGCTGAGGCCAAGGTGTCGTGAATGCGGTCATCCTCAGGATAGGTTGAAAGCAATTCGTGGGCATAAGCGATGGCCTCTTCATGGTTGCCGGCCGCTAGAAGATCGAATCCTGTGACCACATGTTCGGGTGGCCCCTCCTCAGCTTCCGGCTGCTCGAACTCTACACTGCCGCGCAAGTGCTCTTTGATCTTTTCATGCTTGCGCAAGCAACACTTCTTGTACTTTTTACCAGAGCCACAAGGGCAAGGTTCATTGCGGCCTACCTTACGTCTAACTGCTTCTCCAAGTAGGCTATCTTGGTAGGTCTGCCTTACAAAGGAATCGCTAAGAGCTACCAGCTGTTGAGGATCCAATCCTATTTTAGGTGCGATTTCCTCTGGATTGCCCCCCTCAATGACCTGAAGAATGGCATCCATTAGCTCGCCACTGGGCTTTTTCTGGTCTTCTGTGTCGGCCATTACAGAACTCCTGACAGAAATGAAAAGATTAAGTCATCTCAGTAAGACCGCTCTCCATGAAAGCAAGCTGCAATAAAACTCCCCTCAGGAGGCTGTCCGACAGCGCATCACTACCTCCCGCACGGACGGGTATGAGCGTGAACTCATGAATTCTACCGTGTTTCCCACTTTGACACAGGGGGATGAAGGGGATTTTGCTTAAAGACTCGTAAGGTATCGTATGCAACTGGAAAAGTCAACGAGTTAGCGAAATAATGCACAATTGAGGGTGGCAAGAACGCGATATCGTGCTTATACTACATGCACACGGCAGAGGGAGGTTTGATTCAAGTTGAGAAAGGAAGATCATATGAGCACGGAAAAGCCGAGGAATCCATTTATTGTCAATTTCTGTGAAGCGCTGATCAAGAAGAGAGGGCTCGAGTTAAGCGAGGAGAACACAGAGAAAGAACTTGACAAGCTGTATCAGCTCTACGAAACAATGCTTGGCAGAAGAATGGTGGAGGCTCTACCGGAAGATAAAAAGGTTCAGTATATGGCCCTCACCAGAGATTTGGGTCAATTGAGTTTCGAGAAAATTGAGGAGATTTTTGCAGGGGGTGTCACTGATCCCCACGAAATCATGAAAGAGACGCTTGAGGAGTTCTCTGATATCTATCTCAAGAACCGTTAGCCCCAAGAAGGGTGGGGCCGATGATGAAGCAAGGAGATCAACGATGACTGACAAGGAGCGCCCCAAATGTCCCCATTGCGGGGAGGAGATGCTCAAGTGGCAGCCGCCAGTGGAAAACACCTGGAGTGAACCTTTCCAATATGTATGTTTCAATGACGAATGCCGCTATTATGTTGAGGGGTGGGAACACATGGAGAAGACCCGAGAGTCGAGGACGTCCTACCGGTGCAGGTACAATCCCAGGAATCAATTGTGCGACCCCGTGCCCGTATGGACAAAACATGACCTGAAAGACGGAATTATTGAATAAAAACAAGGTATAAGACGTAAAGTCCATCTGTCATTGAGTCACCAAGCTTCGCCGCCATTAGGTCGACTCAATCTACACGGCGCAAGGCACAAGGAACAGAGCACAATGAAAAGCTATTTGTTGCCTCTAGCCCTCAGCCTTGCGCCTGAATCGATGACCTGAATGGCAGCGTAACATAATGACCTGCAAATACCTTGTGAATTATGTAAACGCTGATTGACCGATGTAGCTATCTTAGCCCCATTGCTCTTTTTTTTGCCTTTATTATACTTTTTTTGGGCTTCATTGTTTTTTTGCCAAAAATGGCAAACGACAGCCACTGGAAACCGAATTTAAGTAACTCCGTTTCATCCGCCTGGATTCGCGAAACGATCCTCTTGTCAATCTGAAACAATCTCAGTAAACGGCTTTCAAAAACAAATTTACCGAAAGTATCCAGATTGTAGCAGGCCATGAAGTACATCTTAAGTTTTTCAGCGGTTATGGGCGGCGGAGTTGACCATTCCCCCCTGCCCTGATTGATGGCCATCCACAAGGTGTTCATCTCGTTGTAAACATCAAGCCCTTGGTCCTCCATCCACTCCCGGGCGACCCACTCTTTTTTCTGCTGGAATCCGAGACAGTGCTGTTCTCTGACCAGAAAGTGTCTCTCGTTCACTCTGCCGTCAACGTACTTGGCAGCTCGGGCCACAGGGTACAACCGGCAACCGCCTGGTCGGTCCTCATAGACCGTACAGCCTTCGGGTCTAACGAAGGGGCAGGTCCGTTTGGAGTCATCCTTCATTTTGAACATCAGAACCGGAAGGCCGCAGTTATGCTTGATCTCGTCGGTGGTGTAGCGATCCAAGAATTGCCCGGAGGAAATCCGCAACCGGTTTTTTAGGCGCAGCACATCGTATGGCGTGAGGGCAAGGTTGAGATCGGAACAGCACTCAGTGAAGCAGGGGACACCGGGGTGACAAGCGAAGGAAAATTTGCCATCCAGAATGGGTTCCATCGAGGTTCGGTTCAGGTCGTCTCTGTCTAAGATGTGGTCATTCATGGGTCTTCCTAAGTAGTTCTTGTTATCTTTGCGGGAGCGCAGACAAAATGTCGCCAGCGGTTGGGGTTTGCCGCGAGAAAAGTGGGAAAAGCGAGAAACGGGCATACCCTGGCTTATTTATCGCTTTTCTCGCCTTGGCCATTTCTCGTCTGTCTCATACCCCGTTCTGCCACAGACTTCAGCCAGGTAAAGGCAAAATTTAGGAGATACAGGTCGTCGGTTTGCAGTTTCACCAGGTCAACATGAGGCTGTTCCAACATTCTGTGAAGATTTTCCTTGAACACCAGGTTTCGAAAACGACCCAAGTCGTAGCAGGCGAGATGGAAAATCTCGAACCCTCCCGGGTATGCTTTTCGCCAGGCGGCTAGCTCCGGGTCTTCCGTAAGTTCGGCAAAGCGCTGATTCCAGTCGTTATATGACTCAAGTCCCTGACCCTGAAACCAGTCATGCAGTTGCCAAACCTTTTCCGCATCGAGACCCAGGCAGCGAGACGAATCGACGATGGCTTTGTAGCCCTCGCCCTCGTCACTGTAGTCCAGTGGATACATTCGGCATGACCACGGCCGATCATCATATACCCCACAGCCGTGATTGTCGACAAAATGGCAGCGGCGGCCATTCTCCTCATCCATCTTGAGTTGGATAGCCGGCAAGGCTGTTTTTGGCGCAATGAGGGTCTTGGTGTAACCTTCAAGAAATTCGGTGCTGGAGAGATCCAACCGGTTTTTCAACCGGACAATCTCGTACGGGGAAAGGAGAATATTCACATCCCGACAACACTGGGTAAAGCAATCGAGTCCAGGATCACAGCTAAAATAGAAGGTATCGCTCAACCTTAAAGCCGTGGAGGTTTCGCCCATCTGCTGTTCCTTTCTCGCCTCATGGCCGATGTCTATTTGGACGGTAATCCTGCGGCGGCATTCAGGCTGGGCCTTCAGTCGTTGTTGATTTTCTTTTGCCGAGCATGGCATTGAAGTTGCGGAGTTTAGGGCTGGTGCGGACGTACTTTTCCACCAGATTTAGCGTGGCCTGATCCTCGCACAGAATATCGGTGCAGCGACAGTGTTTGTCGCACTTGTCGCAATTGTAGTTCTCATCGAGGGGATTTCCGCAGGAGCAATAGGGTTCCATAACCAGTTGACCATCTTCCAGATAGGCATAAAAAGCAGCAAGTCCGGCAGAGTCCGTATCTTTTGAAACATCACTCATCTCTTGTTCTCCTCAAGTGTTAGCCTTAATTTCCTCAACATGTTGCAGCGAGGGGATGCAAACTGCGAGAGACGGTATCAGAGGGCTTGTTTTGCTGTCAACTGCAAAAAAATTACTTCTATGATACAGAGGATAACAGCGACAAATTATAACCCGTACTTTGCAGGTGAACCAACTTTCACAGGCCGGAAAAGCAAACTATTTCCCCGAGAGTTGTCCTGTTTTTACAAAACGACACCAACCCCATTGAGCGAAAAGCTCAGCGGATAGCTTTTGAAATCAATATTCCATCATTCAATCATTGCAGGTGCGAGGCAGGAACGTAGGCCTGGAAACAATTCCTTTATCCTCAATAAGTTGTTGAAGTTTCGAGACGTTTATTTCAACATCGAAAACCGGGTCCTTTGGGCCAGGTTAAAGTTCAGTGGCTATGCCAGTAGCCATCTAAAGTGGTATTGGAGTAATGGAGTATTGGACTATTGCAGGAATAGAAATTGCAGATCACAATGACTCAGGTTTCAGATCGATCAATTCTGACACCTGAAACCTGATCCGCCTCCGGCGGAAAACCCAAAACCCTGAGATTTGGTGCTTGGAATTTGATATTTGCAACACTCCACCACTCCATTACTCCGGCTGACTCATGCAAAGGGGAATAACCACCAAGCATGGAGCCCCCTTGTGGGGGCAGATCAAAGCCGGGTCCTCTGGGCTCGGATTCTTTACTGTGCCCTCGGACCTGTCCTACTCAGAAGCCCCTCTGCGCTCGAATCGTTTCATACGCCGCATTGACCAGGGTCATCCTTTCGACGTATCGCTGTTGAGCAGCCGGGTCCAGATGGGCAACCAGGTCAGGATGATACTTTTTGGCAAGTCGTCGATAGGTGGCCTTGATCTCGCTCTCTGAGACCTCGGGGTAAATTTCCAGCAAGGTATAACAGCATGCAGTGTCTAATGTAGGAGACGAGGCTTGGTATCGAGACTTAATGGCCTGCCACTTCCCGGGGCTCAGGTTCAAGGCCTCAGCAATTTGGGCCAGAAGCTCGAGTTGACGTTTTTCCAAAGGGCAGTGAATGAGCAAACAGAGGGTGGCGAGAATGTCCAGCACGCGTAACCGCATAGATGCGTCAGAGTGGTTTTTGAACGTTCTGGCCATTGCCGAGATATCTAGATCCACTGCAAGAAGCCGGTGGAGAAGCTCCTCCGCCACGCGTTCGTCTTCGGCGTCGAATCGAAAAAGCCTGGAGATGAAATGTACCGTTTCTTTGCGCCCCTCTAGAGTGGGTGTAGTGCTGGATTTCAAGAAAAGGGATGCAAATCCGAGGAGGTTAGCGATGAGCAGGTGACCTTCTGCGGCTTGAGGTTCAGGGGCCAGCTTGTGGCCTGCCATATAACCCAGCGCTGCGCCGATGGGACCTCCAACGAAGTAGCCCAAACCAGCCCCCACTGCTTTTGACCAGCCGCTCATGCTGTCCGCCGAACCCTCCGAGGGTAACCTGTTTACATGGAGAAGTCTTAACACAAAGGAGACAAAGAGGGAAATACATCACGCAAAGCGCATGGTGTTAATTACAGTCAACAGTTGAAGCACCATCGCGTAATCCGTTTACCGTTTACGGCTGACCAAAACACCATGCGCTCTGCCTATTCCTTGCCCTCCTTGCCCGCTGTGGTCTTTATGGTGAAATCTCTTTACCCCAGTGACCGCTTATCCAAAGAACCGTTGAGCGAAATTTCCTTGACAGTATCTTACGGCGATGTTAGCTTGCCCTGAAAAATTTGAAGCCTTTGAAATAAAAAGGGATTTTAGCAGGGTGTCACCTATGAATCAAGCCGTGAACCTCACTGAGTCAAAACTCAATCAGGTGTTAGCCGTGATTTGTTGTTGGTTGTTGAGCGCAGCAGAAAGATAATCAGAATGGCGTCCTGCTTGATAGAGATACAGAAGAGCGGTTGATTTTTTTCCCGGTAACGAATAACAAATGACTTTCCATCGAGTTTTATCGCTAAGTTTAACCATTTGCTTGCGAGGACAACCCTGTTGCTCCTGAGAACTGCGACCCGGAACTCTTCTTGAAGGTTCGAGTCTGATTCTATGAAAAGAGAGGAAACTATCCTATGAAAGGCATGATTCTCTCGATGGTGCCGGCAGCTTGGGCCGCTACTGCAGGCGGTAACCCCACTAGCGGAATCATTGGCATGGTTTTCGGTGCCGGTGCAATGGTGAAACTCGTGCTTATTTTGCTGGCGCTACTTTCAGTCGCCTGCTGGGCGATTATGTTAATGAAACATCGAGTCTTCAAGAAGGCGACCAAGGAGAGCTCTCGTTTTCTCGATCTATTTTGGAAAAGCAAGAGTCTTGCAACGGTGTTCCGTGAATCGAAGAAAATGCAACATAGCCACCTGGCAGAGATTTTTCGTGTAGGCTACGTGGAACTTGGTCGGCTTGCCAAATCCGTTGATCGGGAAAGAGGAGAGAATCCAAATGATTTGGAATTCCAGATGGTGCAGATCGACAATGTGGAGCGGGCCCTGCGAAGCGCTGTGAATGGTGAGCTTCAACGGCTGGAAAAGGCGCTTCCCTTGCTGGCTACGACAGGCAACGCCGCACCATTTATTGGGCTCTTCGGAACGGTATGGGGTATAATGATTGCTTTCCAGGGCATCGGTCTCAAGGGATCGGCGACTTTGGCTGTGGTGGCTCCCGGTATTTCAGAAGCTCTCATAGCGACTGCTGCTGGCCTGGCTGCGGCGATCCCCGCTGTAGTCGCTTATAACCATTTCACCAATAAGGTGCGCAACTTTGAAACGGAAATGATCAACTTTTCAAACGATTTCGTGAATATTGTCAGAAGAGACCTCGTGAGACGAGTTGGCCGAACCGTGCATAACGAGCAGTTGGCAGCAAGCGGCGGGCAGATTCAGGATTGAGCAAGGAGCATGGCGCATAGCGGAGTCATTTGTCATTAGGCCACTGAGGCATTATGTCGTTGTATGGATCGATCGCTGGATCAGGCACTCGTTATAACCGGTGATAATTCACTGCGGCGACCTAATGACGCAGCGACGCCAAGCATAGCGACTTAATGGCTGTGATGGACGTGAATTGTAAGTAACTGGCGGTGCTTACAGACTGAGGATTTCCGGTGGAAATTTACCGTGGCAACCGCAGATTTTTGGCTGAAATTAACGTAACACCCTTTGTTGACGTGATGCTGGTGCTTCTCATTATCTTCATGGTTACGGCGCCAATGATGATGCAGGGGGTGGATGTTAATCTGCCCCGGACTACAACTCAGGCGATCCCCTCCGAGGAAGAGCGGCTAGTGATCTCCATCACAGCTAAACGTGACATCTACCTGAACGAATACAAGATCTCCCTGGATTCACTGCGGAGAAAGTTGGAGGCCATTTTTCAGAATCGGCCGGATAGGGCGGTATTTCTCCGCGCCGACGAAACCTTACCTTACGGATTTGTAATGGAGGTTATGGCTGCAATACGCCAGAGCGGGATCAAGCGAATAGGGATGGTTACGGAACCGCTGCAAGAAATACCATGATTGACGTCTTGGTAAAAAGTCCATCTGTCTGTTGAAGATGGATTTGCTGTGGTGTTTAAATTCTGACTCTCATTGAGCACATCATGATTGCGGACGCTGTGTATCGCACCAGAATAAGGACGCATTCAGATCGGAAGCTCTGGATCTTCATGCTGGGATGTTCGCTGATTTTGCACGGTGGACTGATGGTTATTGCCACAGCCAGGTGGGGATTCCCTCTTGGCAAGTCGCGTTTCGCCCCGGTTTACTCTGTGGAGTTGGTAAGTCTTCCTGCCCCCAGCGCCAAAAAGTCTCCGGGATTCAGCTCTGGCCGTAAATCAAGGACGACCGCCCCTCAGCAGGCCATCCCCATCCAGCGTTTTCGAGCAAAGGAGCAACCTCTATCCTTGAGGAAAAAACAGCGAGTTGCCATCCCGAACGATGAAGCGGAGGAGGTCAAGCTTGCTGAAAAGACCTTGACCAAGATTGAGCGACGTCCCTCGCCACCACCAGCGGAACAGAAAACCACTGCCCAAACGACACTTCGGCCTGCGGGAAGCCAAAAGAAGGTTGCCCTCGAAAACATTGGTGGTATGAAGGGGGGGGAGTTAAGCCAGGCTCTAGTGCTCTACAGGGCCCTGGTCAATGAGAAAATAGAGAACAATTGGGTGTACCCTGAGCAGTTAGGGGCACACAAAGGTGAGCTTGAGGCCGTGGTGGTCGTTCGAGCTCAGAGAGATGGCACCCTAACTGATATTCAATTCGAAAAGAAGTCCGGCAATCCCTACTTTGATGACTCGGTGCTCAAGGCTATTCTAAAGTCAAAGCCTTTTCCGCCGTTTCCTGATATCTACAGCCCCAAAGAAGAAGAGATTGTGATTCGTTTCTCCCCTGCAACCGTGAGCTCGTAATACCATGAACTACTGTTGGTCCCAAAATCACCACAACTTTCTTTTCTATCTGTCGATCAGTCTGTTGATCATTTTTCAGGCTGAACCTGCTGCAAGCAAGATCTACATCGATATTCACTCCCCCTTGCAAAAAAAGCTGATCATTGGCATTCCAGAATTTCGGCATGAAGGCGGCGGCGTGGGAGAAGAGCCTGTGGGGAAGGAGTTGGCGGAGATACTGAGCAACGCCCTGATTTTCAGCGGTTTATTTAAGACTCTGGATCCGGCGGTCTTTCTTCAGGATCCCAAAAAGATGGGGATCGAACTCGAGGAAATCAAGTTCTCGGAATGGAGCTTTCTGGGTGCGGACCTGTTGGTGCGGGGCAGCTATCGGCTTCAGGGAGAGCGGTTGGAGTTGACTGCTCGTCTTTTTGATGTGATCCAACAAAAACTGCTGTTGAGCAAGACGTATGCCGGGGATCTCGCCGCTGCCAGGCAAACTGTGCTTGCCTTTGCGGACGAGATGATGCGGCAACTTACCGGCGAGCCGGGGATCTTTCAAACACAAATTGCTTTTGTTGGCGATTCAACTGGCCACAAGGAAATCTATCTCGCAGATTTTGATGGCTCCAATATTCGTCGACTTACCCACGACCAGAACATCAACCTTGCTCCCGATTGGTCAGGAGACGGCAAGAAAATCTCGTATGTCGGTTATAACCGCGATAATCCTGACCTTTACATCGTAGACCTGATCAGTAAGGCGGTGGAGCGCATCAGCATGAGGCCGGGCCTGAACATCGCACCCGCCTGGCACCCAACGGCAGATACGCTGGCCGCCACCCTCAGTTTCACCGGAAATCCCGAGCTCTACCTTTTGGATATTCGAGGCGAGATACTGAGTCAATTGACCGTGAGCTGGGCCATCGATGTCTCACCCACTTGGTCACCGGATGGCCGACAAATGGCATATGTCTCCAACCGAGCCGGCAAACCCCAAATTTACGTGCTGGAATTGGCCAGCGGTCGCAGCAGACGTCTTACCTTTGAGGGCGAGTACAACACCTCGCCGGCCTGGTCCCCTCGGGGAGATCGAATCGTATATGCCGGCATGCATGACGGTCAGTTTGACCTTTTTATTATAGACCCTGAAGGCAAAGAACTGCGTCAACTCACAGGGGGTGAAGGCAACAATGAGAATCCGTGCTGGGCCGCCGATGGCAGGTTGATCTTGTTTCAATCAGACCGGCAGGGAACCGCCGCGCTTTGGGTGATGCTGGCAAATGGTACGGATCAGCGGAAGCTGCGGTTGGACCTCAAAGGCTCCCAGACAGAGCCGGCCTGGTCTCCACGATTGACGTGGACACCACCTTAGTAGTATAAAGGAGCGCAGTAAATGCGGCTGACCTGCAGTCTTGAGCAGATTGCTCCCAGCCGCTCATATGGGTGGATACGGGCAGGTTGTTGCATTGGGCATTGGAGAAGTGTTGACATGGAGAGGAGGTCAGAGAGGCATGCGAAAAAGCAGTGCATGGATCTTGGGGTCAGTTTTGTTGGGTTTGCTACTGGTGTTTGGGGCTTCCTGCGCCAAGAAAAAAGTAGCTCCTGTGGAAAAGGAAGCGGCAGTAACGGATACCGCGGCTGCGGATGCTGCAGCACAACAGGCCGCTGAAGAAGAGGCGGCTCGCCGCGCTGCTGAGGAGGAGATGGCTCGGGCTCGAGAGAGGCGTGCCGCCGAAGCGGCTGCAATGAGCGAAGCAGGCAAGCGACGAGCCTTCGAGGAAGAAGACATTCACTTCGACTTCGATAAATACGTGCTCACCCCTCACGCGATGATGATTTTAGACGACAAGGCGGCATGGTTGCGTGAACATCGCGATGCTCGCGTGCTCATCGAGGGCCACTGCGACAACCGGGGCAGCAATGAATATAACCTTGCTCTCGGTGACCGCCGGGCCAACAGCGCGAAAAACTATCTGGCCAAGTCAGGAGTGGAAGCGTCCCGAATGACCACCATTTCATACGGCGAAGAACAGCCGCTCTGCGGAGAAAACACTGAATATTGTTGGGCTAAAAACCGCCGGGCTCACTTCGGGATTCGCTAGATACGTAAGCGGGTGTTTTTCCTGGCTGTGACAGGCTGAGACACAACTTTTGGGCGGGCTGGAGTTGGCCGAGGTTCTATATGGAAAAGCCAGGCCGACTCCTGCCCAGCACCCCAATGGAATCATACGTCTTGCCCAAAGATGGTGTGATATCCGCCAAGCAGTTTCACCTGGGCTCATTGTATACGACTCGAGCTGAGAGTGTTGCAGGTTTCTGCCCGAGTGCAGTTTCGGGAAAACTGGTTCCATACACAGCTGTGCCTGAGGATTGAGGCTTGGGTGTATTTTGCTCCTGGTCGGCAGATCATTTAAGGTACAAGCGACCGATCAGGCTTTCCGGACATATGTGTTCCCTGTCCCGCCGAGGTAGGGTCTGGAGGTAAATGGAATGTGCCTGCTGTGGCAGTTCACTCCAAGCTGTTTGCCTTCTCTATTTCATGACTCCACCACCAGCGCTCCAAGGAATAACACCTAATTATAGTTTAGCTCGCCTTGGTTCTCTGCGGCGGTATTTTTTGGAAATAGTGTTGCCTTTCACGCCGCTGACGAGCACAGGCGTGGAGATGAGTGAGGAATTTTCAAGATGGACAGGGTTGCCTCAACCAGAGCCAGGACGGGATCTTTGAGACCTGTTTGGGTGGGATTGCTGGTAGTGTGTTTTTGGCCAATTGGCTGCGCCTCTAAGCAGGAAGTGACCGCACTTCAAAGGCAAATTTGGACTGTGCGCCAGGACTTGGACAAGAGCAAAGATCAAGTTGCCAAGCTTGAGAAAGCAGTGCAGGCGCAATTGGCGGAGCTGAATGGTAAACTTGAGACTGACCGCCAACCACTTCTCCGCGGCCAGGCCGCGGTTGCGGCACAACTGGACCGAATAGAGCTGGAACTGGGAACTTTAAGCGGTCAGTTGGAGGAAGCTGCGGTTATGAATGCCCGCAATGGTGAACGAATCAGCGAACTCCAGGCGGGGCAGATGACTACAGGACTGACTCTGCAAAAGGACGTCGATGACTTGCAGCGAAGATTTAACCTCATGGCCAATTCTCTGGGGCTGCAAGAGTTGGTAGTCACCCCAAAGAAGCAAGACCAGGCGGGAAAAAAACTTACGGGAGGGGAAGAAGCTGCCGCCGCGGCGAAAACCGCCAAGCAAGAGCCCAGCCTCGGATTGGAGCAAGAGTACGAGAGGGCTTTTGAGTTGTTCCGGACCAAGCAGTTTCAGGCGGCAAGGGCCGAATTCACTAATTTTCTAGGAATCTATCCAAATACGGATCTTGCCGATAATGCCCAGTTCTGGATTGGTGAGTGCTATTACTCCGAGAAGCAGTATCGTGAAGCTATAGCTGCT
>Ga0209536_100006109_pt1 | contig 18510 bp, 12 predicted proteins | sample DeeMarSeWOR28_12_FD_187461 | JGI IMG/M metagenome (GOLD analysis project Ga0209536, IMG submission 187461) | Marine sediment microbial communities from White Oak River estuary, North Carolina - WOR-2-8_12 (SPAdes) (version 2) | ecosystem: Environmental > Aquatic > Marine > Intertidal zone >... | reverse complement strand
ACGAAAATGCTATTCGCCTCACGATTTACTCTTTCAGGGACGAAGCGAAATACCGGAATGCTCACCTGGAACCCGGCAGCCTGAATAATCTGCAGGCCGATGAGCTGGTTGAGCGCCCCGGGTGCGAAGTCTACTGGCGCTATGAGCCGCAGCAGGGTTATTTCACGGGTTATATGCGCGACAAGGCCTGCAGTTTTGTATCCGAGCGGAGCGGCAAAAAGATTTTCATTACCGACAATCTGCGCCTGACTGAGGCTGAAATCTGGATTCGCGACGAAGCCTTTGATGAGGACGGCAACCGCGTGTTCGGTAATGAAGCGGGTATTCACCACAAGAATCGCAAGGTGCGCTATTTCAAGGGCTGGGCGGGATTCAAGAAAGCGGGTCGCGGCGCAATCGAAAGCAAAGCGGACGATGAATGGTATTTCACCGGGAACATCCTGATTCACAATGAAGGCCAGGTCATACCCGTGCTGAACGAAGACGGTACTCATAGCGGCTATTCGATTCAGCTGGCACGGCTGACCTGTCAGCCTAACGAGACCACGAGCTGCCAGGGCAGCACGGCAGCGGTTTTGAAACTTGGGCTGATCGAAGACACGACCGGCCAAACACTTGTATATAGCTGGGCGAACCCCGATGCGAGAAGAATTGGCATCAATGTGCGATGGGCGCAGGCGGGCCTGACCTTGAAGGAGGGCCAGCCGGAGTTTGGCTTTTAGCTCAGGGTTGCGGAGGCATGTTGACAAACCGAAAAGTTTTAAATGAGAATCATTCTCATATAATTGTCCTGTCGGGACGCCTGAGAGCGGGCGCGCGAACGTAATTACGCTTGTCAGCCCGGCGCGAACAATCGGGCAAGTGCTTTTGCAACAGCTTTCGCAAGAGCATTTGTTTTAAAAGTTAATAGGTATATGCTCTCGGTAAGGGGGAGTGATGAAGAACTCAAGGTCGGATCGCATTTCGTCGTGCTCAGGGTTTCTCCTGAGTGGTTCACTTTTTTTGCTTCTCCTTGCCGGTTGTTCCGGCGGGGAGCCCGAGGCAGGGGGCCAGGTCGAAAGCGCCGCGGCAGAGGAAGCGGCTGCTGAGTCGGCGCAGCCTGAACCCGGCCCTGTCGCCGCAGTAGCGGCGAACGAAAACGAACTCCCCACCTGGAAAATCCCCAACATCCCGAAGGCTGCCGAGGCCTACTACGCGCCCGACAACCTGCACGTCATCGCGCAGACCCAGGATCCCGATGCGCTGGTGGCCGAGGGTCGCGAGACCGGGGCGCTGACCTATACCTTTACCGACCAGGGCACCGATATCCGCCGTATCAATGACCACGGTCAGGATGCGTGCTCGTATTTTCTGCCTGACGGCAGCGGCCTGATCTGGACTTCGACGCGTGACAACATGGACATGCCGATCGGTAACTGGTCGGATTCCAATGATTATCCGCAGGGTGCCGAACTGTATTTGTCCGACCTCGAAGGCGGCAATATCAAGCGCCTGACGGACAACGAATACTACGAGGCCGAGGTGTCCGTTTCTCCGAATGGCGAGTGGATCGTGTTCGGCCGCCAGATCGACGGCAAGATGGACCTCTGGCGCATGCGCATGGACGGCAGCGAAGAGGAACAGCTGACGTTCACCGACGACTGGCAGGAAGGGGCGCCTTTCTACCTGCCCGATAACAAAACCATCCTCACTCGCGCCTGGAAGCGCAGCGAGTACGGCAAGATTCGTCCGACACCCATGACCGTATTTACGCTCGACGCGGAAACCAAGGAAATCACGCCGCGCACCTTCGACCGCGACATGAACTGGGCGCCCTATCCTGCTCCGGACGGCCGTCACTATGTATTCGTTCGTGTTGTCGAGGATAACAACTGGGAAATTTTCCTCGGCGACCTGGCCGGTGGAGAGCCGGTGCGGCTGACTTTCAATGACAGTTTCGACGGTTTCCCGTCGCTGTCCCCGGACGGCACCAAGATGTTGTTTGCTCGCTCCGAAGGCCCCGGCTTTATGGCAGGTCTCTACACCTACGTGATGGATGTTTCGTCGCTCGATCTCGGCCCTGAAAATTATTCAGGCGTGCCGACGATAGAGCCGCCGGCCGCTGGAGCGGAATAGCGATAGATACTGTCTTCTGGTGCATGCTTCATAGTGTTGCCAAAAGACAACGTAAGTAATGTTCTCGGGCCTGGCTCGAGTTTTGAGGGGGATAGACCATTGACTAGCGTAACCAGCAGGATTCTCTGCGTCTTTTTGCCGGCCGCGGCTTTAATGTGGCAGGGCAGTGCAGCGGCAGCACAACATACAACCGTCGGGGACAGCCCCTCGGCCGTGACTGCCGTCAGTGATGAAGACATTACCGAGTTGCCGAAACGGCCGATCGATGAACTGGTCACGACAGCCCGCCGCACCGAAGAGAACGTGCTGGAGGTGCCGCTGGCGATTACCACCTTCAGCGCCGATGCCTTGGAAGAAGCACAAATTACGGATCTGAGTGATGTCGCCGGAATGACTCCCGGGTTTTCATTCCAGAACTACTTTGGTCAGGATCTTTCCGTGCCGACCATTCGCGGCGTGTCCCAGATCGATATCTTTGGCGATCCGAACGCGCCGGTGTTTATCGATGGCATTTATGTATCCAGCAACACGGGCATCAATTTCAGTTTTCTCGATGTCCAGCGTATCGAAGTGTTGCGCGGTCCGCAGCCGGCCTATTTCGGTTACCAGTCTTTCAGCGGTGCGGTGAACTTCGTTTCAGCGCGGCCCGCTGACGAGCTGCAGGCGAATGTCGAGCTGACGGTCGGCAGCGACGACAAGGCGCGCACGGCGGTCTCGCTTTCCGGTCCGCTGGTTAGCGACTGGCTGTCAGGCCGGGCTTCACTGTTGTACGACGACTTTGGCGGCACCTATCGTGACGCGAGCGGCAGTGATCAGGATATCGGTGGCTACCAATACAACACCTTTGCCGGTGCGCTGTATTTCACGCCCGGAGACACGTTCAGCGCCCAATGGAATCTTTATCTCTCGAACGACCAGATTGATCCGCCGGCGCTGGGTTCGATCCCGGCAAACTGCGAGCCGGAACTGGACGATCCCAACGATCCCAGTTCGGCTAACCCCGACCGCCTCCTTAACTACTGCGGAAAAATTCCTTCTGTTGAACAAAACAGCCTCGCGTTGCTACCGGGAGAAACCGGTCAGGAGCGCGAAGTCTGGCGAACCAACCTGATCCTGGACTGGGATGTGGGCTTCGGCACCTTCAGTTCATTGACCGGCTATTCTGAAACCCGCAGCGAAATCGTTACCAGCGCTGCGCGAGGCGATACCGGCACCGTGTTTGCCTATCAGACGAATGTTCCGGGCTTTATTCCGGGCAGCTTTGTGCTCGACACTTTCAGTGCTCCGTTACTGCAACCTACGGCAGGCAAAGGCAAGCTGACCGATTTTAGCCAGGAAATTCGATACACCAGCCCGCAGGAAAACCGCGCTCGCTTTACGGTCGGCGCCTACTATCGCCAGACGCAGAGCGACATACCGAATCTGCCTAACGAAAGTGGCGGGCTTTGGGCTCCGACGAGTTCGCTGCCCGACGATATCAATCAGCTGTTTTTCCCGGGTTCCGGCTTCTATGATTTTTGCCCGTGTGCGCCGTTTGGTCCACCCGGATCGCCCGGTGTATCCGCAGGTTTCGGTGCCTTCATTTTCAGCGACTGGTTCGCCGATGAGATTCCGGGTTTCGCGTATGAAAGCACGGCCGAGGACGAGCTCTGGGCCGCATTCGGTTCTGTTGCGTTCGACCTGACGGATCAATGGACCGTCTATGCCGAGGCCCGCTATACGGATTTCGAAGAAACATTTAACTCGCGCAATCCCGATGACGACCCGGCGGACTGGAAGACCAAGTTCACGGATGACTTTTTTAACTGGCGCACCAGTCTGGAATATCACCCGACCGAGTTGTCGACCGTGTATGTATCGGCCGCAACAGGCAGCAAACAGGGTGGTCTCGAATCGTATACGCTGGAAGTTGCGGATCCGGATTGCCTCGATCCCAATGACCCCAATTACAAGGGGCCCGCCTGCGAGAACCTGAACAACAGCACGATCAATACCGAATACGAGCAGGAGGAGATCACGACCTACGAACTGGGCTACAAGGCTGCGTATAACGAGGGCCGGACTATCATCGAAACCTCGATTTATTACTCGGATTGGCAGGATCTCGTGTTGCCGCAGGTCTTTGAGAGAGTCGATGAGTCCGGGCTGCCAACCACAGACCCTGATGGCATCGGGGTGGAAACCACCAGCTTCTCGTCTAACCTTGGCGACGCCTCCATCACAGGCTTCGAGTTTGCTTTGAACCAGGAGATCACCGACTGGCTTAACGGCGGATTCGGCGTTTCCTGGAACAAGGCTGATTTCGATAAGGGCAATGTCGGCAGCTTCGTCGCATTCCCGAGCTTTGCGCCCGACGGGAACATGTCAGGCCAGACGCTGCTGCGTCAGCCGGAAAGACAGGTCAATGCCAACCTTACGATTCGCCAGCCGCTGGCGGGCGATTGGGACTGGTACAGCCGCGCGGACGTGATGTACCAGTCAGAATGGTACGTGGGCCTGCCTAACCAGGCGGAAATCCCGAGCCGAACGCGGGTGAATCTGCGCATCGGCATCAATTCTGACAAGTACACACTTGAGTTATGGTCGAATAACCTATTCGACGATGACACCGTGGACTCAGCCTTCCGTGACGTTTACCTCTCCAATGCGTTGCCGGATGGCACCAACAATTTCAGTACCTTGTTCCCGTTCCGGTTGACTGTCACACATCCCGAGCGCCGCACAGTCGGCGTGACCCTGCGGGGCAAGTTCTGACAGGGCGTTGTTCGTCAGCACCCGCATGATGCAAGTGTTACACCATCGCCCGCGGCACCAGCCGCGGGCGATTTCGTCTGAAGCAGAAGGATAAATAAATGCTGCCTAACATCATTCCTGTCATCACCCTGTCTGCGGTTGTGCTTGCCGGTTGTTCGCTGGCGCAGGCCGACCAGTCGTCGCTGCATCTGCCTATTGGTGATCCGGCGCGCAAGGATAAACAGGTCGCACTGGAACTCGACGGCATCACCGACACGGCAACCGCGGAGGTGATTACTCCCGAAGTGCTGGCCGAGCGGTTGGCCGATGCCGGCCTGGTATTCGTCGGGGAGACGCACACCAACCTCGATTTTCATAACGTGCAATTGCGGGTGATCCGGGCGCTGCACGAGGCGGGCCGAGAAGTGATGGTTGGTCTGGAAATGTTCCCCTATACGCAGCAGCCGTTGCTCGATCGTTGGAGCAACGACGAGTTCACAGAGTCCGAATTCGTCGAGCAGGCGGAGTGGTATAAGTACTGGGGTTATCACTGGAATTATTACCGCGACATTTTCAATTTCGCCCGCGAGAATGGCATTCGCATGTACGGCGTCAACACGCCGCGCGAGGTGGTTACCGCCGTGCGGAAGAAAGGCTTCAAGGATCTGACCGAGGAAGAGGCGGCCAATTTTCCGCACCCGGTCAAGCCGGCCACCGACGAGCAGCGGCGCATGTACAAGAGTTTCTTCGACCCCGACGATGCGCTGCACATGACCGACGAGGCGGTGGACGGCATGTTGCGCGCCCAGACCGTCTGGGATGCGACGATGGGCTGGAACGCCTTGCAGGCGTTGCTCGATCACGGCGGCGACAATGCCGTTATGGTCGTGTTGATCGGTTCCGGCCATGTCACCTATGGCCTCGGAGCCGAACGGCAAACGGCGCCTTACTATGACGGCCGGATTGCCTCGGTCATTCCGGTGGAGATTCTTGATGACGAGGGCGATGCTATAGAAAAAGTTCAGGCGTCCTATGCCAATTTTATCTGGGGCCTGCCGAAACAGGAGGCCGAAGCCTATCCGTCTTTCGGAGTCTCCCTGATGGGCGCCATCGGCGACCAGCCGACCAAGATCATCCAGGTCAGCGAAGATTCGATTGCCGAGCGGGCGGGCATCGTTGTGGGTGATGTCCTTAAAAGTATTAACGGTCAGGAAGTGGACTCAGGCACGACGCTCAAGAAAATCGTGTCCAATTGGCGCTGGGGCGATGTGGTCCGGGTCGGAATCGAGCATGACGGTGAAGCGCGGGAAATTTCAGTACCTGTAAGGCGTCTTGATGACGATTGATCGCTCGCGATCAATATGCAATTTTTTTGACCGCTATTTGAGAGAGTGACTAATCAGCATGCGGAAATTTAAGCCAAACGTCGTGTCTCGTTTATGGCGCGATGTCTTTCTGGCGACGCTCGTTGCAGCGTTGTCGATGACCAATGTGTTTGCGGCCGCGGGGTTGGTCAATGCAGTCGCGGACTACACACTGGAGGTCCGGATAGCACCCGACACCCACATGCTGGAAGTCTCGGCTGATATCGAGTTACAGGAAACCTATGCCGGGCAGAGCGTTGAGTTCCTGCTGTCCGACGCCGTCGAGATTGTGAGTTCCAGCGTGCCGGTGAAACGACTAGAGTACGACGGTGCGACCGGGTTTACCGGGATCAACGGTTCCAGCGTCGACCTCGCCGAAACGGGCCACGTGGCGCGGTACAGCGTGGATCTTCCCGCCGGTGGCACGAGCCTGGCGATCAGTTATCGAGGGCCGGTTAATTTCGCGCTCGGTGGCCAGAAGGAACAGTACACGCGAGGCTTCCAGAGCACGGCCGGCATCATCAATGAACAAGGCATTTACCTGGCCGGCAGTTCGCTCTGGTATCCCTATTTCAGCAATGAGCTGGTCAGTTTCAGGCTTAGCAGCAACGTGCCTGACGGCTGGCATCTCATCAGCCAGGGTAACGGCACATCGAGGGATCCAGACGGCAACTCGACCTGGGATTCGGCCGGCGATGTCGACGAAATTTACCTGGTCGGCGGCCCGCTGCAGAAATATTCGGAGCCGGCAGGTGCCGTCGCGGCCGAAGTTTATCTGCGCGAAACCGACGATGCGCTGGCCCAGCGCTATCTCGATGCCACGGCCCAGTACCTGGAGATGTACCGCAACCTGATCGGGCCATACCCCTACGGCAAGTTCGCGCTGGTGGAAAATTTCTGGGAGACCGGCTACGGCATGCCGTCTTTCACGTTGCTCGGCCCGCAGATCATTCGCTTTCCGTTCATCCTGACCTCGAGCTACCCGCACGAAATATTGCACAACTGGTGGGGCAACTCGGTGTTCGTGGATTACGCGACGGGCAACTGGTGCGAAGGCCTGACCGCCTACATGGCAGACCACCTGATGCAGGAACAGCGTGGTCGAGGTGCGGAATACCGCCGCGACACGCTGAAAAAATATCGCGATTTCGTCAAGGAAGGGCGCGACTTCCCGCTGACCGAGTTTCGCTCCCGCCACAGTGCCGCGACCGAGGCCGTGGGTTACGGCAAGGTCATGATGGGTTTCCACACACTGCGCCGTGAGTTGGGCGATGACGTGTTCCGGCAGGCCATGGCGCGTTTCTACCGTGAGAACCGGGGCAAGCAGGCGACATTTGCGGATGTCAGGGCTTCTGTCGAAGCGGCCGGCGATCGCGATTTAGCGACTTATTTCGAACAGTGGGTGGAATGGACCGGCGCCCCCGATCTGGCGCTGGACGGCATCAAGGTTACGCGCAACAAATCCGGTTACCGAATAAGCGGCAAAGTCGTCCAGGCTCAGTCAGGCAAACCCTATCAATTGAATCTGCCGGTTTACGTCACGACTGCCGAAGGCTTGCAGATGTTCTCCGTCGCGCTGACCGGCCGCAAAACCTCCCTGCAGCTTGAAACGGAAGCCGAGCCGCTGCTCATCGAGGCGGATCCGGAATTCGATATATTCCGCTTGCTCGACCCGCGCGAGACGGCGCCATCGATCGGCCAGATTTTCGGTGAGCCGGAAATCCTGGCCGTGCTGCCCGCGACCGCGAGTCCGGAAAAACTGCAGGCCTACCGGGAGCTGGCGGAAAGCTGGCGCAGCGAAGCGCACGATATCGAAGTGCTGCTCGATACGGAGCTCGGCGAGTTACCCGAGAATCAGGCCGCCTGGTTCTTTGGCGCAGAAAACCGGCTGGCGCCGGCTTTGTTCGGTGCGGATGACAGTATCGACCTCGAGCTTGGGGCGGACACCATCGTGGCGGCCGGCCAGGCCATACCTTTGGAAGGGCACTCTGCCGTGATCGTTCGGCGGCATCCGTCCAATGTCGCGAAGGCCATCGGCTGGATTACCGTCGACCCGCTCGAGGCCTTTGCGGGCATGTCGTCGAAACTCCCCCACTACGGCAAGTATTCCTACCTCGGTTTCGCGGGGGATGAACCGGCCAATACGGTGAAGGGCGAATGGTCGGCGACGGATTCACCGCTGCGCGTCGATCTGCGCTCAACCGAACAAGTGGAAACGCCGGTTGCTCCGGCCGCCCGCCCGGCGCGCGATGCGCTGGCAGAATTGCCGCCGGTGTTTTCGCGTGACGCCCTGCTGCAACACGTTGCTTTCCTGGCAGCCGAAGAACTGCAGGGTCGCGGGCTGGGCACGCCCGGCCTCGAACTCGCAGCCGACTACATCGAACAGCAGTTCACCGCCGCCGGCCTGCAGCCCGGTGCCGCTGACGGTTCATATTCCCAGGTCTTCCGGGTCGACGAAGGCGAGGACGGTCAGCCCCATGACGTGCGCAATATTATCGGGGTTCTGCCCGGTACCAACCCCGCGATGAGCGGCCAGGCGGTGCTGGTGACTGCACACTATGACCACCTGGGACATGGCTGGCCGGATGAGCGAGCGGACGCCGGTGACGGCATCTATTATGGTGCCGACGACAACGCCAGCGGCGTAGCCGTGCTCATCGAGTTGGCCAAAGCACTTAAACAGGGCGCGGCACCCGAACGCAGCATCGTGTTTGTCGCGTTTACCGGTGAAGAGGCCGGGTTGTTGGGTTCAAGGTATTTCGTCGCCAACCCGCTGCCGCTGGAGCTCGGCGGGATTATCGGCGTCGTTAACATGGACACCGTCGGGCGGCTCGAGGGCAAGGACATCTCGGTTTTCGGCGCATCCAGCGCCAGCGAGTGGCAGCACGTATTTCGCGGCATCGGGTTCACGACCGGCATCGGCTCGCAGATGATCACCATGGATCTCGATTCGTCGGATCAGACCAGTTTCATCGATGCGGGCATACCCGGCGTGCAGATTTCCAGCGGCGCTTCGCTCGACTACCATCGCCCGACTGACACTATCGAAAAAGTAGACGGCGATGGCCTGGTCAAGGTGGCCGTCGTGGCGAAAGAGGCGGTGAGCTATCTGGCTTCCCGCCCGGAACCCCTGACCGTTACTATCGAAGGAAAATCCGCTGCACCGAGCAGGCAAGCGGGCGCGCGCCGCGTTTCGGTCGGTACCGTTCCGGATTTTGCCTACAACGGCACAGGCGTGCGCATCAGCGATGTGGTGCCCGGCTCACCGGCCGAGGCAGCCGGGCTGCAGGCCGGCGACATCCTGGTTGCTTTGGCCGGTCAAGAAGTGAGTGGGTTGCAGGCCTATACGGACCTGCTGAAAACACTTGAGCCGGGGCAAACGGTCACGCTGAAGCTTCGCCGTGGCGAAGAAGAACTCGAGCGGCAGGCGACCCTCGTCGCTCGTTGAGCATGAATGAAAGCCGCAACTGCCAGTGGCGCGTCGCGGCGCATCCTCAGGGCAACGTCCAGGATTCAGATTTCGAATACCGCGAGGAGCCGATACCGTTAACGGGTCCCGGCGAGTTCCTGCTGCGCACCCTGTATCTTGGCGTGCGCCCGGTCATGCGCATGTATATGCAGGGTATTTCTGCGGCCGGTGAAGAGCCGTTGCAAATCGGTGACGTTATCCACGGTCGCGGCGTCGCGCAGGTCGTTCAGTCCGCGCATCCTGACTTTGCAGTGGGCGATATCGTCCACGGTCAGTTGGGGTGGCAGACCTGGAAGGTGTCGCGCGGGACAGCCGGTGAGCGCTTTATAAAAATGCAGCCGAACGGGCTGCCTTATCTGTACGGATCGGGTGTGCTCGGCATGAACGGTTTCAGCGCCTACGGGGGGCTCGTCGAGTGCGGTCGGCCGCAGGCGGGCGAGACAGTGCTCGTTTCGGCTGCAGCGGGGGGCGTAGGTTCTACGGTCGTGCAGATTGCGCGGATTCTCGGTTGCCGCGTGCTGGGTATTGCGGGAGGGCCTGAAAAATGCGCTTTGCTTAAAGAGCTCGGCTGCGAAGCTGCGATCGATTACAAGCATGAGAATTTGGCAGCCCGGCTGGATGAACTCTGTCCGAAAGGCATCGATGTGTATTTCGATAACGTCGGCGGCGAGACATTGGAGTGCGTGCTCGATCGGCTCGCTTTTAGCGCGCGTATCGTCTTGTGCGGTTCTATATCGGAGTACACTCGGGACGAACCGTTTCGGCTCAGGAATTACACGCGGCTGCGTTCGGTCAATGCCTCGATGCACGGTTTTTTTGTTTACAACTTTGCGCCGCATTTCGAGCGAATGGCAGAGCAACTGGCGGAATGGATCAAAGCGGGGCAATTGCGACCCGTGCAAAGCGTGGTCGATGGCTTCGAGAATATGCCTGCAGCGCTTGCGGCCCTGTATGAAGGGAAGAACACGGGCGTGCAGATCTGCCGAGTGCGCGGCGAGCCCGAAGAATGCGCGCCCTTGCCGCATCTGGAGCCAGTCAATGAATGAATTCGCGGGGCGCAGCGTCCGTTTCCAAAGGGTCAACTACCTGGTGAGCAATCTCGAGCGCGCACTGCTAATGTACCGGGATGTGCTGGGTTTGCAGGTGGAGTTTGTCATCGATTCCGAGTCGGATTCCTATAGCTACCCGGTGTTTGAGATCGATTCGGCCGCGGCCCTCCGTTTCGCTGTGCTGAGCAGCCCGACGCAAGCGCGCGTTATGGCGCTGACCGAGGTGACGGGCGTCGTGCTGGCGGAGCAACGGCTGCCTCGCCGATCCGCGATCGTGCTGGAGATCGAGGACATCGATGGTGTGCTGGCCGATTGCTCCAGGCACGGCTTTAAAGTTTATCCGGAGGAACGACTTGAAACCCATGACGGACGAATCGGCAGAGAAGTCGGGTTGGTCGACGATGACGGCAACCTCATCGTGATCTATTTCGTGCCGGCAGCGCAATGAGCAAGCCGCTGCCATCGCCGGCGTATGCCTGGTATACCGTCGTCCTGCTGACCCTGGTTTACGTGGTCTCCTTCATCGACCGCTACATACTCGGTTTGCTGGTTCAGCCGATCAAGGCCGACATGGGCTTATCGGACACACAGATAGGCCTGTTGCTGGGGCCTGCGTTTGCGTTGTTCTATACCACGATGGGCATACCGCTGGGCTGGCTCGCCGACCGCACGCGACGCACCTGGATCATCGGCGTCGGTGCAGCATTGTGGTCAGTGGCGACGATGGCCTGTGGCCTGGCCAAGAACTTTGGTCAGCTGTTCGTCGGTCGAATCGCCGTCGGCGTCGGTGAGGCAACCCTGAGTCCTTGTGCGCTCTCCATGATCGGTGACAGCTTTGAGCCCGCCAAGCGCGGCAGACCGGTCGCCTTCTATTCGGCGGCACTGTCACTCGGCGCAGGCATCGCCGCGTTGGTGGGTGCGAGCGTGATCGTCTGGTCGAAATCGGTCGATAACCTGAGTGTGCCGTTGGTCGGCACGGTCGCTCCGTGGCAGTTCGCCTTCCTGGCCGTCGGCGTGGTGGGCCTGCCGCTGGCCGCATTGCTGTTCACCTTGCGCGAACCCGCCAGGCAGGAGCGGGTCGGGTTGCGAGCCGATGGTCAGGCAGCCGGACTGCGCGAAGCTTTCGCCTACATGCGACAACACCAGGGCGCTTACCTGGGCTTTGTGCCACTGGTCTGCGTCATGACGACCGTGGCTTACAGCCAGGGCTGGTTGCCGGCCATGTTCGAGCGGACCTGGGGATGGCCGCCTGAACGCTACGCACTCTACAGCGGCATAGCGATGCTGGCCTGCGGTCCGCTGACGGTCAACCTTTCAGGCTGGTGGTCTGATCGACTGAGCGCGAGGGGATTAAAGGATGCTCCTGTGCGCATACTGCTGGTGGGGTCTGCGATCCTGATACCGACGGGTTTTATCGGCCCGCTGTTGCCGGACGCCTGGGCTGCTTTCGTCATGCTCACGGTCAACCTGGTCGGCATCGCGATGGTTTCCGCCGTCGCGCCGACCGCCTTGCTGAATATTACGCCCGGGGAGATCCGTGGCCAGGTGATCGCGGTTTATTTTCTGCTCATTAGCCTGACGGGGTTGTTGCTCGGCCCCATGACGGTAGGTTTCCTGAACGACTGGGTGATGGGGGAGGCGGGCGCGCGCTACTCGGTGGCTCTGGTGCCGGCCCTCTACGGTGTGCCGGTGTTCCTGATAACGCGACAGTTTCTTGGCAAATACCGTGAGCGTGTGCAGGAAGTGATTGCTGCGCGAAACGAGTAAGCACTCTGGCTGTGGCGACTCATGCTGCGGCGACGGTCTTTGCTACTGTTCCAGGAATTCGTTCAGTTCGATAAGGAAGCCGTCCGGATCATACAGTGTGCTTGTGCGCACCCCAATCGTTCCCTTGCCGTCATATGCGGGATAGCTGGTGTCGGTGGGCGGGTCGAGAACCTTGACGCCCGGCACGGCGGCCGCTTTGCTGAACCGCTCTTGCAAATTGGTGGTTGTAAACAAAAGCACTGCACTGCCGCTGCTGAAGGGCGCGGGTTCGCGCGCACGCACAGGTTTTCTGGGTTTCTTGTATTCCAGCAGGCCGATGATCCCGATGTAATCGTCGTTGGCTTGCACAAAGACCAGCCTGCTGGCCCGGTCGGCTGCTGCGTCGCTTGGCGCTTCGCGCGGTGTGCGAATGGCGTTGTCGTAAATAACCTTGAATCCGAGCGCATCCCGATAGAAGCGCAGGGAGTTTTCGATGTCTTCGACAATAAGCGTGGTTCGACGCAGGTCGATGTCGATGCGTTCGTCGTCGGCGACCGGGGCGCCAAGCGTCGTTTGTCCGAACAGGCTCAGAGAGGCAATGAGAATCCAAATGGCGCGAAGTTGCATGACCTGTCGTCCGTCCGTTATACGCTGACCCTATTCGGGCTGATAAAAATCCAGACGCGCGCCGCCGGGACCATACACCGTCATCATAGTGACGCGGCCGTCGGGCGGCAGCGTGACCGTTTGTGGTTCCCGGGCAAAGCGGACGCCTGCATCAGCAAGATGGACCCTTAAGCGATGCAGGTCGCCCACCGGGAACCTCAGGCTCAGGATACCCCGATTGGGCGGGTCGGCCAGTGGCGCAAAATCCCTGCCCGATAATCCGGGCAGCGAAAGCAGTTCAATCGAGCCGCCGCCGGCCTCGGGGGCCTGCAGCATGGTGATGTTCCAACGCTGTCGGGTTGCCAGCTCTTCCGGCAAGCCGAGCACGTTTTGCCCGGGTTGTGCTGCGACCGGCTCGTCTGCCACGTTTACGAGTTGCGTGAAGCCCAGCAGGCCTTCGTAGAATGCGCGGGCCTCCCGCATGTCGCCGACGATCTGGGTCGAGTTGAAATGCGGGCCGAAAGACCCCGGTCGGGCGGCCGGATCCAGGGGCGGGTTGATGCGCTCGATAATCGCCCAGACGATGCCGTCCGGGCCGTAAGCGAGCCACTCTTTGACCGTCGTCTTGCCGAAGGTCCACTCGATGGGGTCGCTCAGCCCCGACCAGCCGCTATCCTGCAGCCGCAAAAATTGCTCTTCCATGTTCTCGACCCGTGCATTCAGGTCAAACCAGCCGCCGGTTTCCCATGGTCTGCCGTTGGAGCGGATCAGCGGCTGCCGCGACGCGCCGGCGAAACTGAGCAAACGCACATGTCCGTAGTCGCAGTCGTTGCATGCGACGACCACCTGCTTCGCTCGAGTGTTCGCCGCATTCAGGTAATCAAGCAAGTCGTCTTCGACATCGCCTTCGTAGAGTACCGTCCAGTCGCCCGCGCTGGTGTAAGCGCGTTTCCAGAACTCCAGGTCTGCAACGATCAGAAGCGTTTCTCGCCACCCGCTCAGTCCTGTGCCGGGAGGACTCGAGTTACTCATGTGGCGCGAATTTGTGGCTGCATTATCGGCCGGCGGGCGGGTCGCGCTCGGTGCAGCACGTGGTTCTCCCAATACAGCAGCGGGCCCCAAAGCATGGCGATAAGCAGGTACATATGCCGCCAATGAGTACTGTCGATGAACAGGCTCTGCGCGAGTATGCCGAGTAAGGCCGCGAGGACCGCTATATATGTGCCGTCAATATTAACGGACCGACGTATGTAGCGCGCCGATCGAAATATGGTTGCAAACAGGAACGAAAGAAATGCAATGCCACCGATCCAGCCCGACTCGATCATCGTGTGCAGATAAAGGTTATGCGGCGCCTGACCAAAGTAGTAGTCCTTCTCGCTTTCACCGGGCCCGATGCCGATGGGCTGGACCGCAATGCCTTTAACGATTTCGAGCTGCCGGGTCAGGCGGCCGCCTTCGCCCATGTCGTAATACTGCACGACCTTCATCCTTACCTTGAGCATGTTCTGGACTTTGTCAGTCGTTGCGAGCCCACCGACAGCGACGATACCCCCAAGCAACATCACGGCTGTCAAACGCAACATCCGCGACCGGAGTACCTGGTTCCTTTGGGTGGTCAGCCGCACCACCAGGTAAATGATGAATGAAGTGACGAAATTGATGTATGCGCCGCGCGAAAAGGCCAGCAGGATAGCAATTGCGCAAGCAATTAATATTGCCAGATACAAGGCAACCTGCCCCTTGGTTGCCACTTCGAGGCGCGCGATCGAATACAGGGCCACCGGAACCAGAAACGGGCCGTATACATTGGGATCCTTAAAGAAAGCGCGAACCCGATCGTTTTCCATCATTTCGTAGCCAACATCCATGACGCCATAGAAGGCGACTACACCAAAAACAACGGCGATCAGCGCTGCAAAAATATAGCCGCTCCACAAGACCGGAAGCACGCGTTTAGCATTTTGATAGATGAGGCAGGTAAAGAGCAGGCAGGATGCTGCCATGTAAAAGCGCACGCTCATGAATCGGATCGTGGCTAAAGGCTCGGTCGCAAACGCTGCGGCAATAACATTGCACGCCAGGAAGATACCCAGCAATAGCGCCGGTAACCCGACACCGTGCGGCACGCGCAAGCCCAACAGGAAAAACAAGGCCAAGGATGCCAAGGTCAGCAAGTCTGTCGGAGCAGGCTCGATAAAGACAACTGAGCCGGTCGCAACCGCGAGCCAGATCATGCCCAGGAAAAATTTGTTTTCGGTGATTGGCATACAGCGAGGCATTTTATAGCGCCTTATAAAAATTTTCTCCTGATCTGTGGCTTCTGGCCTGGGGCCGCCTGCAGGCCATTTGCTGACTGCCCTGGGGGCGCTCTGTCTTCAGCGAATCTGCATAATGTAAAAATCGCCGCCGATTATGTAGCGCCGCGCCGCTGATTATTCTTGCAACGTCGGGGCTCGAGGGCCGCGATTAGCTCTGCTCTAGGAGCCAATGTTGTGGAGTTATCCGCAAGACCTGTCGGTTTGAGACCTGCGTTGTGGCGCGAGTGCCATTGATTCCGATAGATTTGGCAGTGGTCAGGTTTGGCCGAAGATAATTGGATTAAATAGCGGGCCAAAAAATGGATTGGCCAGCCTGCATGGCTAAATGCCGATATTCGGCAGTTCTGGCTGGGTGACAATATAACCAGCAGCTGTCGAATTCGAATTAAGCCGGCGGCATCGCGTCTATTCTGCGCAGGCGAAAAACTATAACAATGCTGGATAAAGTTTTGGACACTACTAATTTGGAATCAGGGGCTGCCGAGTTGACAGTTACACCCTTAAAAAAGATTGCCGACGTGCTCGATGCCATGCGTGAGCGAGGCATCAAATATTGTCACTGGAAGAGCAATTATCATATCGAGTATGCAATCACCGCCCGAGAAGATGTGGACATACTCATCGAGGAACAGGGCTTTCCTGAGTTCGTAAAAATCATGGCGGACCTGGGCTTTCGTCAGGCCGACAGCGTTACGAACAGGGAGCAGCCCGGTGTTTATCATTTTCTCGGCAACGATGAAGAAAGCGGTTCGCTGATAAACTTCCACACCTACACGCGCATATTAACCGGCGATCATTTCATGAAAAGCTGGGCGCTGCCATTTGGGCCCCTCCTGCTTTCGGAACGGCACAGTAATGGGGTGATCGACCTGCCTCCCAAGTCAACCGAAGTGATCGTCTATGTCATCAGGAACATGATCAAGCAGACAACGCTGTTTGATCTGCTCTTGCTGGCCCGCGCGGGTAAAGCGACGTCCGAGGAATACGAATGGCTGCTTGACGGGCTGGATATGGACGACACACTCGCCAAGCTCGCGACGTATTTCCCCGAGGTTAGTCCGGACGATTTTCAGCGGGCGCTGGTGCTGGTAGGCGAAAACGGTTCGCTCGTCGAAAAAGTGCGACTGGGCTTTCGCTTCCGTAATAGCCTGAAAAAGTATCGACGCTATGGTCAGTTCAATCAGACCGTTCGCTCGTTTTTGTCTGCCGGCCAAATGGCCCTGAAAAAGTTTGGCCGCAAGGAAAAGCATATGACTTTCCTGTCGGGGGGAAAAATAATTGCACTTGTGGGCCCGCAGGCAACGGGCAAGTCCACTATTGCGACGGCAATAAAAAGCTGGTTAGGGCAGGAGCTGTCTATAGCCTACATCCATAGCGGCAAGCCGCCGGTAACCTGGGTTACGTTTATCCCCGGGTTGCTCATTCCGGTCGCCCGGTCATTGTTGCCAGGCCAGCGGAGCGTCGCCGTAGAGATAAAAGCCGAAGATGAAGAAAGCCCGAAATATCCGCTGATTTTTGTGATACGAAAAGTGATGCTCGCTTACGATCGTCGCGCGCTCTTGCGCAAGGCGTTTCAGGCCAGCCGTAATGGCAAGATAATATTGTCCGATCGTTATCCTTCGGACGTCGTCGGCGCTATCGATGGCGCAACCTTTCAGGACGAGCATATCGAGCAGGAAAAATCGTCTCTGAAACGCTGGCTGATGAAGGCTGAACGGCGTATCTACGACGACATCTGTCCGCCGGACTTTGTTTTGCAGCTAACCGTATCGGTGGAGAAAGCGATCGAGCGGAACAAAAACAGGGTCAAGACCGGCTTTCAGCAAAGCACCGAATACGTAAAGGCGCGTCATGGCCAGAAACGCCTGCCGCATTTCAACCGCTGTCCCGTCGTCACGATATCAACAGACGATGAACTGGAGCAGACGATCCTTACCGTAAAACGTGAGGTGTGGAAGCATCTGTAATGTCGCACCCCCCTATACAAAGCGGCCAGGAGATCAGCGTGCAGTCGCTGTCGGGCGACAGTCCGCCGGTCGACTTGCGTATCGGGGCTATCGAACAACGTAACTGGTCCCGAGTTGCAGTAGCCGAGGCGACAGAGACTGGCAAGAAGTATTTCGTAAAGCAGTACCTCGACAAGGCAGGCGTCGGGCACCCCCATCACTGGGAGTATGAAAAAGACGGCGCTCTGCTGGCCGCTGAGGCGCTGGACGGCGTTGCCCATGTTCCAACGCTGATGTTTCGCGATGAAGCATCACTAATGAATGTTTTTGAATACGCGAGTATCGTATCGATCGATGTGCTGCTCAGAAAAGACCCCGTGGCATTTGAACGCAGCTTCCTCTCCGTAGTCAGGCGCATGGCTCAGGCCCTGGAAGCGTTGCAGGCAGAGGGTAAGCGCTTGCAGGGCACGGGTATCACGACGAAGAGGCGCGACTATGGCGGATCGCCTGACGCATTAACCTTCAAGGGGTTTGAGATACGCAATGTCGGGATCTCGCCCGAAGCACCGGCCGAGATCCATGCTGCCGATCTCGTCCTGTTCGATTTTGTGAGGCCCTATCTCGCGCCTCCGGAAGAAGCCGCGGCCAAGCTGTTTGTCTCGATAGGCATGTTGAATTGGGGCAGCCCGGTTCCTCGTTTTATGAAGGGTCCGGATCCGAAGTTGCTGGCTTTGTCTTACCCGTTGCTGAAGCCCTGGCTGGATAAACGGGCTATAGCTGCCGAGATAGACCTGCAGGAGCGATTTCGCATGGTAGAGCTCAAAAGCGGCGGCAATCTTGAGAAAGTACTGAAGCGCATCGCAATGCTTGTTCTGGGCCGAAAATATCTTCACGAAGTGCGTAGCTGGTGTAACAAAAAAATAGCCAGCAGCGCAAACCTCTAAGCCCCGGTATCAACCAGCCGGTTTGAGCGGGCAAAAACCGAAGGATATATGCCGAGGTGCTTGACCACGGCATAATGCAGCCAAAGGTTCCAGAAAAGTGCTGTCAGCAAAATAACCAATGCAGCACCATTGATGCCCATCAGCGGCACAAAAAACAGCATCAGTACAATCGCAAACGGAATTGATGAACTGAAAGCTATGAGGCTGCGGTTGTGAT
>Ga0209536_100006108_pt1 | contig 18511 bp, 14 predicted proteins | sample DeeMarSeWOR28_12_FD_187461 | JGI IMG/M metagenome (GOLD analysis project Ga0209536, IMG submission 187461) | Marine sediment microbial communities from White Oak River estuary, North Carolina - WOR-2-8_12 (SPAdes) (version 2) | ecosystem: Environmental > Aquatic > Marine > Intertidal zone >... | reverse complement strand
AAAATGTTCACAAGACTGGCCGTTTTTTTTATGGTTACCCTGGTAACGCTGGCAGGCAATCCTGATTTCGTCGGGGCCGAGCAGCGTTTCATTGACCATGGCAACGGAACGGTGACGGATCGCAAGCTCGGGCTCATGTGGGCCAAGAACGACAACCAGCGCGATATTTTCTGGAACCAGGTTCAAAATTGGATCGAAAATGATTTCCTGGACAACATCCCTCAGCTATACAATAACTGGCGCTTGCCGACGACTTCGGAATTGCAGAGCCTTTTTGTGGAAGATACCAAATATGACGGGTATGTGACCGATTGCGGGCATCCGGTTAAAATCGTTCCTCAAATCCGGCTCAGCTGCATTCTCATCTGGACTTCAGATCGTGCCCTGGGATTGCCGCTGGCATTTAATTTCAATATCGGGAGCGCATTCACCATTGATCTCCACGACAATAAAGGGTGTCGGGTGCTGCCGGTGCGATCTTTAGACTAGATCTGCGAGAATCTGCGGAATCTGCGGATGAAAGCTAAGAGGACCGCAATGAGCGATATCTCTAAGATAGACTATTCGAAATTGGATCGCCCCGAGATATTAATGGCGCTATTTCATCCCCGACCCGAATTCGGGCGATCGACATCCCTACCAGAGGATGCGCAGATCATGATACCGGTAGAAGCCGACATTGCTATCGGCGCTCGATTTCATCTGACCGCCAAATCGGCCGGCAATATCCTTTTTTTTCACGGCAACGGCGAAATCGCGGCCGAATATGATGAATTCGGGCAGATCATAAATCAGCTGGGAATCAATTTTTTGGCCGTTGATTATCGCGGTTACGGCCGTTCCGGCGGACGGCCCACGGTAACCGCAATGATGCGCGATTGTCATGTTATTTTTGATTATGTGACGAACTGGCTTGATCAAAACGATTACCACGGCCCACTGGTGCCCATGGGCCGATCCCTTGGCAGCGCTTCGGTGCTGGAGCTGGCGGCAAATTACGCTGCCCGCATCGATGGCCTGATTGTGGAAAGTGGATTTGCCTATGCCGGTCCCCTGCTGGCGCTTTTGGGTATCCATCCTGCAGAAATCGGATTTGAAGAAGCCATGGGATTTCGCAACGTCGATAAAATCCATACCTTTCATAAACCCACGCTGATCATCCACGCCGAAAGGGATCACATCATCCCCTTTTCCGACGGTGAGGCGCTCTTTGAAGCCTGCCCGGCGCCGGACAAGACCTTTCTGAAAATCCCGCAGGCCAATCACAACGATATCTTCATGCACGGTTTGCAAGACTACCTCGCAGCCGTAAAGACTCTGATCGAAGGGCTGGCAGCCTTCAAAAACAGGTAAGCCTTCTCCGGCAAAAAATATTTTTGGCTTTATTTGTGGTTTGAGAGACGCTGCCATCATCAGCCCGCCCTGCCGAATCTGCCGAACCGTTCGTTTTTTCTTATTTTCCTTAAGTTTATTGAAAAGGCAGACGATAATATCATTAGAAGCCGTTTCAAAAATGTTTTTTGGCCTCCCGCCTTTGCCGGGGGGATTGGTGCCGCGCCTGGAACCAAAATCCTAATTTTTGAGAAGGCTTCAAGCAGATTCAACGCCAACACGCCGGGCGGTGGCTGGGATTTTACCGCCAGGGCGTTTGAAGACAGCGGCGCGAATTGCCCCAATCATTTCGGTTGAAATCGGGTGTGAAGCACCCCGTATTGAACCTGTTGAAGGAGCGGGATTCAAAACTCATGGGCATTATTCATATCAACAAATTGAAGGAAGGCATGATTTTAGATGAGGAAGTCCGGGACATCAATGGCCGGCTTCTTCTGAAAAAAAATAAAACGATCCAGTCTAGCCATATTCGAATTTTCAAAATCTGGGGCATAACAGAGGTCAATATCCAGGGCAGCAACGGCAACAAAGAAGCTCCCACCTATGAAGATGATCCAGAAGAAATTGAAATAATTAGAAAAAAAACTGTTGATCTGTACCGCCATGTCGATCTGGAACATCCGGCCGTTAAAGAAATCTTTGAAATTTCCGTCCGTTTCCGCAGCAAATATAATCTTTCCGAGACAGAAAAGATGATTAATCTGTCGGATGTCGATACCGAGCATAAGACCAATGGCAGGGATTTTCTAAAAAAATTATCCAAAGAAAATATCTCGCTTCCGGAAATACCTTCGATCGTTTTTGAATTAAACGAAGTCATTGCCAATCCTTTATCTTCGGCCGAGGACATTGCACAGGTGGTGCACCGCAGTCCGAGTTTGACCGCCCTGTTGTTGAAAATTGTGAATTCACCGTTTTATGGATTTCCTTCTAAAATCGATAAAATTTCGCTGGCAGTCACATTGATCGGGCTCCGTGAAATCTCCGGCCTGGCTCTTGGCATTAGCATTATTTCTCTGTTCAACAACATTCCAAAAGAGATCCTCAGCATGCATTCGTTTCTGAGACACAGTCTGGCATGTGGAATTATTTCAAGGATTTTGGCCGCCCATAAGGGCCTCCCGCAGACGGAACAACTGTTTGTCTCAGGGCTGTTGCATGATCTGGGGCGATTGATTCTTTATATCTATTTTCCGAATGAATCGCGCAATATATTGAGCCTCGCACGATCCACAAATTCCCTGTTGTATCAGCAGGAGGATGACCATCTCGGTTGCAATCACACCCACGTCGCCAAGCACCTGCTCCAGCAGTGGAAGTTGCCGATGGTTCTGGAAAACAATGTATTTTTTCATCATAACCCCAGTGACGCCCAGCAACCGATACCGGCCACCCTGGTTCATATCGCGGATATTATCACCAACGGCCTGGGAATTGGCACCAGTGGCGAACGCTTTGTGCCCGCGCTGGATCATGCTGCCTGGGAAAACCTGGGGCTGTCTCCGAGCTGTTTTGATGTCGTTTCCAAACAGGCGGCCCATCAACTTTTTGCCTTAGAATCCATGCTGGATATTTAGTCGTTTAATGGAACTAAAAAACACGATAATGCATGACCCCGAAAAACTTCTAGCCCGCATCGATTATCTGGAAGACAACCGGCGGTTTATTCAAAATGTTCTGGAAACGGCGCTGTCACTGGGTGATTTCCAGGAAAATATAAATAAAGGCTACGGCCCCGAACATGTTTTACAGGAAGCCGACAAGCGTATCAGCAACCTGATTCCTTTTGAAGCCAATGCACACTATCTTGTGGACCAGGAAAGATCGGATTTCGTTTTATCCGTATGCAACAAGAAGCATCTGAAAACATTTATCCAAAAAGAAGTCGAACATATGATCGATAAAGGCTATTTTGCCTGGGCCATACGAGAAAAGCGCGGTGTTTTAATATCCTCCAAAAATCACAGCCGAAAGTTTGTTTTGCATGTTATTGCCACTTATGCCCGTATCCGGGGCATGTTCATCGGCCTGCTGCCGGAAAAAAACAGCAAAATCCCGGACACCTCCCTGACGCTGTTATCGATTATATTGCTCAATACAGCCAATGCGCTCGAGAGCCTCGAATTTTATTCGCTGTTGCGCAATCAAAATGAGATCCTCGAAAAAATGGTCGAAGAGCGGACCCAAACGCTGGCCAAATACGAACGTCAGCTGCAACAGGTTCTCAAAATCCAGGCCATCGGCACGCTGGCCGGCGGCATCGCACACGATTTTAACAATATTTTGTTTCCCATTCTCGGCTATACCGAATTGACCATGGATGAGGTTTCCGAAGACAGTGTGGCCTATAAAAATCTTCAAGAGATTATCAAAGCGGCCAATCGCGCCAAGGAGCTTGTCCAGCAAATTTTAACATTCAGCCGGCAGAGTGGCCAAGAGCGCAAGCCGATAAAGGTCCAATATATCATAAAAGAGGCCCTCAATCTCTTAAGGGCGTCGATTCCAGCATCGATAGACATCATTTGCAAAATTGAAAAGGGCTGTCGTCCCGTAATGGGAGACGCCACCCAGATTCATCAGGTGATGATGAATCTCTGCACAAACGCCTACCAGGCAATGCAGGAAAAGGGCGGCAAGCTGGAAGTTAGCCTGAGAGAAGTGGATATCGGTTATGAAGAAACGATCGAGAAAATCGGCATGCAGCCCGGGAGGCATTTGCAGTTGCTCGTTAAAGATGAAGGCTGCGGTATGGATTCTGCGGTAATGGACCGGATTTTTGAGCCCTATTACACCACCAAAGAGCAAGGCAAAGGAACCGGACTGGGGCTATCCGTCATTCATGGAATTGTCAAAAACCACTCGGGCGACATCACCGTTACCAGTGCACCGGGAAAGGGCACTACTTTCAAGGTCTATTTGCCGATTATCGAAGATGCTGATGTCCTGACTGAATTCGAACCGTCCAATGGTGCCGCCAGGGGCAACGAGCACATCCTTTTAATCGACGATGAAGCGCAAATCATTTCCATGGAACAACAGATGCTGGAAAATTTAGGCTACCAGGTCACCGCGCGAACTGACAGTATTGAAGCGCTCAGGGAGTTTTCGCAACAACCTCAAAACTTCGACCTGGTGATAACGGACATGACCATGCCCCAAATGACAGGCGATGAGCTGGCTCAAAAACTACTGGACATCAAACCCGATATCCCCGTCATTCTGTTTACCGGATTTAACGAAGATATTACTGAAGAAAAAGCGCTGTCGATGGGAATTCAAAAATTTGTCATGAAACCGGTCATCAAAAGCGATCTGGCCGCCACGATTCGCAGTGTTTTGGATCAACACCCGCCGAATTAAGACATCTATCCATGCCTAAGTTGCTCACCATTGTTGCAATGTAACTTCTGTTGACCGCACTCGGTTTTCATCTAAGAATCAGGCAGATATCATGGGTCAACGACCACCCGCAAAGCGGGCGGCTTGAGTTTTATCGCCAAAGGCGATAAAAGACAGGGGCCGAAGTGCCCTAATCGTAGAAAACAACGGCGTGAAACCGTGGATTTACGTGCAAATCACCCCGTTTGGAAAACCCGATCGGGGAATAATGGAACAGGGAAGGTGGAAAGTGAGCAATCACTCTCACAATTTTGTGGAAACCTATGACGGACTGGTCGGTTTTGGTGCTGATCGAGAAACAGACGAAAATACGGTGGTATATTACCTTCAAAAATTCTCAGATGACCGCTTGATGAAAACGATCATTAAACGCCTTTCCGATGAAGAGCTTAACGAAATTTTTAGTTTAATTACACGGCTGTTAAAAAATCATCTGGTCGATAACGAGTACCACCAAATTTTCTTAAAAGAGTCACCTTAAGCTCGCTGTGTAACGGCAATTAAAAAACACAAAAGCCGCTGGTGACCATCGGTCATGCGGCTGTATGCTCCAGCGGCGTCGCCGGTATGATGCCGGCATTTCAGGCACGCATTGCAGATTCAGCCGGGATGGCTGTCAATTTTTTAACCGATTTCACCAAGTCCTCAAGGGGAAATGGTTTCGAAAGGACCGCATCGAAATCCGAATCCTGTGCCTGCCAGGGTGTTCCTGAAATACCGATAACGGGAACGGAATTTTTGGGTGAATTGCGGATGTGTTGAACCACGCCCCTGCCATCAAGTCCGGGCATGCGCAGATCTGTAATTACCATATCATAGCTGCCGCCATCAAATTTTTGAATCCCTTCGATCCCATCGTACGCGATTTCAACGTGATGGCCGAATCTTGTTAAAGCTTCCCGGATCACGCCCAGAATGCCTTTTTCATCATCGATGACTAAAATCGTGCACATGAGTCCTTCCTTAAAATCGGTTGATGATTAGAATTGATCCCTTTCCGGTGTGTTCACCGTCTAATCTGATGTAAATCATAGCCGAAACCGGATCGAGTGTCAACTATATATTGTATGGTTTAATTTTTTTAACCACAAGATGTGGATGTTTTGCGCCGATTTCACCATTCCATAACGGATTCGCCAATCAGAAATCTGCGACCCCAAATATCAGTCAATTTAGCAGAAAAATTTTACAGGGTTTATCTCCTGGCTCGTGAAAAGCGCATCTACAGAAGCATCGGCCCCCAGGAAGGAAAAACTCAACTCATCTTAGAATTATATTTTGATAAAGCGGCTTAACTGTCAAATTGGATTATGCGTGTTTTTCAAATTCGGCCGGACAGAGTTATTAACAATGAGCATCTCATTGGATTTATTGCAAATAGATTGCTATGAAAAAATATTTCATTTTATTTCGGAAACTTATAAAATTTAAAATTTTGCCTAGAATTCTAAGTAGATTCGAAGTTATCAACAGGTTATCAACAATTGAATTCAAAAAACCAAACTCGCAAAAACGTCTTTTTTGGGGAATTTTCTAACGGAATAAAAATGATGCGTCACAGGGTGCAGGGCTTCCCAATCCTGGGAAAAGGCGGTGCGAAAAACGGAAGGAACTTATCTGGAGACAGAAGTTAAATCTTAGACCTGGGATTCATGTAGGATTGAATGGTTTTATATCTTGAACTTACCGAAATCCTCCGGTGAGAGGCTTTCCAGATAATCGGCCCATTTTTTACCTTCTTCGCTGGTGTCCAGAATTTCCGCCTCACCATCCCCAATGTTAGATTTTTGCATCACTTCATCATCCACGTAGATCGGTGCACCGAATCGAAGCGCCATTGCGATGGCGTCACTCGGGCGTGCATCCATTTCGAAATTGGCATCTTTGGAAATGAAATAAATCTTGGCGAAAAAGGTATTATCCTTTAAATCACACACTTCGACTTTTGAAATCGAAATGTTCAAAAGCTCCGTGAAATTCTTGAAAAGATCATGGGTCATCGGGCGTTCATATTTAATTTTTTGAAGGGCCGAGGCGATCGAAGTGGCTTCAAGCAAGCCAATCCATATCGGCATCGCCTGATCCGTTTCTTCTGATTTCAGAATAATAATGGGCGTGTTTGAGGCCGGATCAATGGTCAAACCCGCGATGCTCACCTTGTGCAGCATGATTTTCAACTCCTTTCAACCCTCGAACGGAGGGCTCGAGATTTATCATTCTGCCAAACAGAGAATGAGAAAAGCCAGAATCAATATGGACGTCGATCAGCTTGCCGGTTAGGTTTTTGCAATCGATCGCCGGCCCATCCACATAAAAATTGACGATCTTGTTGGTGGGTGTCCGGCCGGTCCACTGCAACCCTGGACCGATCTCAGCCGAAAACCCGGACGCTTGTTTTTTGCTCAATCCATCGGTCAAGACCGGTTGCGTGGATCCGACCAGCGCTTCATTTTTGGCTCTGGTAAATTTCTCCTGTAACTCCAGAAGAATTTGCAATCTCTTTCTGATGACCGGCTCTGAAAGCTTATCGGGCAATCTAACGGATGGCGCCCTGGGGCGATCAGAATACTGAAAGGCAAATAGCCCGTCAAATTCCACCGCTCTTACCAGTTCCAGCGTTTGCTTAAAATCATCCCGACTCTCTCCGGGAAAGCCGACGATGATATCCGATGTGATGGCTATCTGAGGACAAGTATCCCGCAGTTTGATCACTTTGTCAAGGTACTGCTCCCGGGTATACTGACGGTTCATACGCCTCAATATCCGGTTTGAACCGGATTGAACCGGCAAATGAATGTGGGGGCATAATTTATCAAGATCCCTGAAAGCCAAGATTAGATCGGATTCCAAATCCTTTGGATGCGAAGTGGTAAACCGGATTCTTAAAAGCCCTTCGATCTCGTTTATCCGGGTTAAAAGCTCAGCAAATGTATACCCATTCTGGTTTTTGCCATAGCTGTTAACATTTTGTCCCAGCAGCGTGACTTCCCTTGCACCCGTCTTCACCAGATTGTGAATTTCCCGCAAAATGCTTTCGGGCTTACGGCTGATTTCTCTGCCACGCACAAAGGGAACCACGCAATAGGTGCAATGGTTATCGCACCCGCGCATGATGGTAACAAATTTGGAGGCCTGACTTTCATTCCGGTGTGCCACGAGGGGTTCAGGAATCTTTAAGGCTGCATCCATATCTACATCAACGATGCGGCAACGCCGGGCTTCAATTTGTTGAATCAGGCGCGGCAGCCTTTCAATTGCCTGGGTTCCAAAAACAAGGTCAACAGCAGCCACGCGGTTCAGAATTTTTTCACCTTCCTGCTGGGCAACGCAACCGCCGACGCCAATAATCAGTCCTTTTTTTCTGCGCTTCATCGTCTCCAGCCGTCCCAGTAAGCTGAAGGCCTTCTGTTCTGCCTTGGCCCGGACGGTGCAGGTATTGACAATAATCACATCTGCCTGGTCAATCGATGCGGTTTGTTCATAGCCTGAAGCTGCCAGTCGCATGACAATCTGTTCAGAATCGTAGACATTCATCTGGCAGCCAAGGGTATGCAGGTAAAGGTATTTGGAATTCATTAAATAAGATCTGTTTCAGATGGAACACTCTCCAGTCGTTCAATCATAATCTGTTTTTTAAGATCCTGCAAAATCCGCTGGACCTGCTCTTGGCATCCTGGCGCAATTTGAAATGCAATAATTCCCCTGGACGGATCCGTGGTTTTCAGGCCGGCAATGCCGTCATAGGCTTCAAAAATAAATTTTATAAATGCGATTTGCCGACGATCCACGCGATAGTATTGTTCTATCGTCTTCAAAATTTTCCCAATTTCGACGAATTATTAGTTGCCACGAGGTGTCAAGTTTCAGCAGACAGAGATCAGATGACAGATACAAATAACGTGAAATCAAGCAGTTTTTCTGACCTCTGTTCTCTGACTTCTGTCATCTGTTTGCTGAAACCTGACACCTGTAACCTGACACCTGGCCCCATTTTTTTTGAGTTGACGGGCAACAACAATATTATCAAGTATAACCACATCTTCCTGATTTGCAATAAAAAAGCCTTTCACCGCAACGGCGCAAATAGAGGTTGTTCATCCCGCAATTATAGGGTATAGGGCCGTCCATGAAAAAGAAATGGCACCTGTTGCAGCCCGACGCCGAAAAGGCCAAAAAATTGAGCGAACGTCTGCAGTGTCACCCGATCACCGCTGCAATTTTGATCAACCGCAGCCTGACATCTATTGAGGCGGCGGCAAACTTTCTGACGCCATCATTGCACAAAATTCGTTCGCCCTTCGGACTGCAAGACATGGATGCGGCGGTAAAACGCATTTACCGTGCCATAACGGAAAATGAGAAGATTATCGTCTTCGGTGACTATGACGTTGATGGGATCTCGGCCACAGCCGTACTGCTGGAATTTTTGCGATACGTCGAAGCCGATGTGTCTTATTATATTCCTCACCGCTTAAAAGAAGGTTACAGCCTGCAACCACTGCATATCACCAACTACATCCTGCCCAACCGGTACCGTTTGATTATCACCGCCGATTGCGGATCCGGAAGCCACGAAGCAATTGCCGTCGCCCGCAGATGCGGCATTGATGTGATTGTGACCGATCATCATGAAATCCCTGGAAAGATTCCTGCGGCTGCAGCCGTGCTGAACCCCAAACGCCCGGACTGCTCGTCCGGTATGCAAGCACTTGCCGGTGTCGGTGTGGCCTTTGCACTTGTTATCGGTTTACGAAAATATATGCGGGAGCAGCGCTTTTGGGAAAGCCGCCCGGAGCCCAACCTCAAGGGTTTTTGCGATCTGGTGGCCCTGGGTACCATCGGCGACATGGTTCCACTTGTAGAAGAAAATCGTGTTTTTTCAAAAGCAGGGCTGGATGTCATAAACGCTGAAACGCGGCCAGGCATACATGCCCTCTGTAAGGTGGCGGGTATTTCCAACCAGCAAGCAAATGCAGAAGATCTCGCTTTTAGGCTGGTTCCGCGCTTGAACGCTGCCGGCCGAATGGACCATGCCTCTCTGGGACTTCAGTTGCTAACAACCGACAATCCCGACACGGCAAAACAACTGGCGCAGTCTTTGGATGGGCTCAACAACCGGCGCCAGGAATTAGAGCGATCGATTCTGAACGATATCTTGACGGATTGCCGGCATCATCCAGGGCAATTGACAAAGCGGACGCTGATAAAATGGCATCCCGGCTGGCACCTGGGGGTTCTGGGCATCGTGGCTTCCCGATTGGTGGAAACCTATTACCGGCCGGTGGTACTACTTGCCGTTTCAGGGGAATTGGGTAAAGGATCTGCCAGAAGCATTCCCGGCCTGGATCTATATAAAGCTTTGCAGGCCTGCCGGCATTGTCTTGAAGATTTTGGCGGCCATTCGATGGCCGCCGGGTTGACGATCAAGGCTGAAAATTTGATCGCGTTTCAACAAGCGTTTGAAGACACGGTAAAGCGGATGGTTCACGCCGATGAGACCATACCCTGTTTAACTGTTGATACGGCAATCCGTTTTGATGACATATCGCAAAACCTGATCGATGAAATTGAAGCCCTGAGCCCTTTTGGCAACCAAAACCCGGAACCCCTGTTTATGGCTCAAAACATCCAGGTGGTATCGTCAAGAATCGTTGGAAAAAACCACTGCAAAATGATGCTGCTCCAGGATGCTCAGGCGTCCGGCAAGCCGGTTTCCGCAATCCGATTTAATGCCGAAGACCGCCTGTTGAAGGAGACGACATTTAGTCGCATTGCATTCCGGCTGCGCTGGAATCGCTGGAACGGCAATAAACGCATACAGCTCATTGTTGAGGATGTTCAGTAGGTTCAGGATTCAGGTACCAGCGGTCAGCAAATCAGTAGGTGTCAGGTGTCCGGTGTCCGGTGTCAAAAAACTGATAACAAAATGCGGAATCTTATGATCCTTTGGGTTTACAATCCTGACACCTGACACCTGAGGGGGACTTTACTTAGCAAAAACCTGGGTGTCTTCCAGACGAACTTCAAGGCGGGCCAGATCGACCTCCGATAATTGAAGCTGAACGGCTTCCGGGGTCTCCATCATGACAATCGAGGCGTCTTCAACTAAGCCGATTCCCATTTTATGGCACACTTGATTGGCCAGCCGAACCATTACCAGCAAAAGGTTATTGCCGTCCAGTTCGGCGCGATGATGGTCTCGCGCAACCCGGCAATATTTTTCAGGCAGGTTCCAGTGCGTCATGATGGCATACCCCTGATCGGTATGAAGCTGTTGCATGACCTCATTGATGACGGTGTCGGACGGCAGGTTTTTGATCTTTCCAGATACCTTCATATCATCTATGATTTTTAAGACATAGAGTTTGCCAACATCGTGAAGCAGTCCGGCAATGAAGGTTTCATGCGCCAGGGCCTGCAGGCCGGTATGTCTGGCAAGCCAGTTCGCCCCGATTGCACAGCCCACGGAATGCCGCCAGAGTTTTTCCATAATTTTATGAATGGCTTGATTTTTGGACTTGAAATTATGTTGAAGGGCAACCATAGAAACAATGTTGGACACTTCTATATTTCCCATACGGATAATCGCATCTCTTACCGTTTCCACCTGTGTGAGACCCTTGTAAAATGAAGAATTTGAGACGCGCAACACCTCTCCGGTCAGCGACTGATCACTGACAATCAACTTTTCGATTAGGCGTCCATCCGGTTCTTCTTTGGCAACCTCCTTCTGAATGCGAAGGGCGGTGGCATTGAAGGCCGGCAGCTTGACTGTTTTGGATGCCACGAAGTGGTCAATCATTTCCACCAGCGAGTGCTCTGTTTCCATCGCTAGCCTCCTATTATACGTTTGAGTTCAGCCATCGGCCTCGGATTTTGCAGGCGCGGCAGACTGCGCAACAATTCATCAAAGGTAGTAATTCCCTTAGCGGCTTTGATAATACCGTCCTCCAGCAGGGTCACCAGGCCGGAAGATTCGATACTGATTTCACGCAGCGCTTTACCGGACTGACGCTCCATAACAGCATCTCTTACAAATTCGTCCAGAATCAGTAGCTCGTAGATTCCGACGCGCCCTCTGTAGCCGGTATGCTGGCAGTTGGCGCATCCACGGCCTTTCTGGAATTGCGCCCCAACGATGTTATGGGCAGCATAGCCGATTCGTTGAAGCTCATGTGAGGTCGGCGGGTGCGGCACATTGCAAAACGGGCATACCCGGCGCAACAATCGCTGCGACATCACACTGACCACGGTTGAAGCAATCATAAACGCCTCGATGGACATGTTCATTAAGCGGATCAACCCGCCGACGCAGTCTTCCGTATGAAAGGTCGTGAGAACTTTATGTCCGGTCAATGCCGCCTGCACGGCAACTTCCGCTGAGAAATTATCCCGGATTTCACCGATGACAATAACATCGGGATCCTGCCGCAGGATGTGGCGCAGGGTCTCTTCGTAAGTCAGACCGATCTTCGGATTGATGGAACACTGGGATATGCCGTCAATAACGTATTCTACCGGTTCTTCTGCGGTAATGACACTCATTTGCGGGTTGATCATATAATGAAGACAACTGTAAACGGTGGTGGTTTTTCCGGAACCCGTCGGCCCGGTGAATAAAAGCACACCACTGGGCAAATCCAGGGCTTCTTCCTTCAGGCGCTGCAGGATGCGGGTCGATAATCCGATATCGTCGATTTTGCGCAACTGGCTATGACGATTTAACAGGCGCAGAACGATTTTTTCACCATGCACCGTAACATAAAAAGAAGCGCGCATATCCAGCTGCCCGTCCGGATGGTCAAAGAAAAAACGCCCGCCCTGATGCCGCCGCTTTTCGGTAATGTCAACCTCGCACATAACCTTAATTCGGCTGGCAACCGCCGCAGCCGTTTCCAAAGGAAAATCCTCAAAATGGGTCAGCACCCCGTCCTGGCGAAAACGAACCCGCAAGCAGGATTTCAACGGCTCGATATGGATATCGCTGGCATCTCGTTTAATGGCCGCCACAAGAAGATCATCAACCAGCCGGATAATGAAGTTTTCATCCATTGTTGAGACCTGCTTTTTCATTTCGCGGCGCTGGGCTTTCATGACGATTTCCTGAATGGCACTTTTGCAGGCAATCGCCGGCGTGATGTTTTCGCCAAAGACCTGGCGGGCGGCCTGCAATTGTTCCTGATCCTGCGGATCGACAAAGGCAACGACGACGGCCATGCCATTGGCGCGAATGGGCACCAGATGATGGGTCTCATACCATTTCAGTGGAACCCGGGCGAAAAGTTTGCGATCGATGCCGTTCCATTCAGGCTGGACAAACGGTATCCCCAGCTGCAGCGAAAGGGTTTCCGCCAGCAGATGCTCGTCAATCAGCGCACGTTCAACCAGAATTTCACCGAGTTTGCGTTTCGATTTTTCACGGGTCTGGATATCAAGGGCAGTTTGCAGGTCGGCCGCATCGATATATCCCAGTTCCACCAGAAGTTCGCCAATTTGAATGGAAACCGGATACTTACGAATCGCTTCTTTTATCTGTTCGACGGTTATGAATTCCAACTCCCTGATGACCTGCAACAGGGGCCGGGATGCTCCGAGTTTAGCTTGAACGCGGCGGGCATATTCAATCTGCTTGTCCGTCAAATAGCCGCAATTCATGAGATGATGCCACAGCTTGCCGACTTCATCACCGGATTCAGCGGCTCCTGCAATCCGACCATCGGAGCGCTCGCCCCGCATGGGAGGTTGTTTTTCCGCCGTCTTCATAATGGCTGTTTTTCTCCTGAAGGATTTTATAAGCAATCGTCTGGTGGCTGGCAGCGCGGGAAAACTCGCTCAAACCACCCGCGCTAAACAGCGGTAGTTTTGAGGACAAAAGTTGCTCTACAGCCGCCTTCGAAGTTAAAGACCACCGGCAGACAGCTGGCGCATAAAAAGATGCCCATTATGAATAATATCGACCGGTTTGGGAAAAACTTTAGGTATCCATCCGTTCAATATTTTGCTTGCAAACCCGGCCGTTACCCATTATGATTCCCTTGATTTGACTTCATTTTGTATCCCATACCCAAGGTGACATTATGGCAAAAGTATTCAGGACGAGTTCTCGTGAAGCCAGCATACTTTCCAAAATTGAATCCCAAAAGGAACATAGCCGCAGGCTGGCAATTCATGCGATCAAAGATTGTATCGATTCTCTTTCCAATTCCATTGCGATGAAACTGGTCGATAACAATCTGGTGGAAACCACCAATAAAAATTCTCTGGAAGATCAAATCAAAGGATGTCTGGAGAAACTGGGGCGTGCCGATGATTTCGAAATTGACTACCAGGTGGCACCGATCCGCAACCTGGTTCCTCAGCCCCACGTGGTCAGTCTTTTTCTTACGGCCTTTGTCATTGAAAAGCTTATCAAGCATAAAGATGTTGTGGATATTTACGGATCCGACGAAGATATTTACATGAATATCCATCAACAGGTTAAAAAATATCTGCCCGCATAACGGATAATGCGTCCGCGGTTTCATCCCAGATTAATCAATGGGCCGTTTGAAGATCCCGGCCTGTACATTCCCTTTCTTTACGAGAGCCGTGCCATCCTTTTTGATCTGGGCGACACCCTGCCTCTCAGCACCAGGGATCTGCTCAAAATCAGCCACATTTTCGTGACCCACACGCATGTCGATCATTTCATTGGTTTCGACCGACTCCTGCGAATCACATTGGGCCGTGAAAAACAGCTGTATCTTTACGGGCCACCTGGTTTTTTTAAAAATGTCGAAGGCAAGCTGGCCGCTTATTCATGGAATCTCGTCAAAAATTATCCTTACCGCCTCGAGCTGCAGTTGACCGAAGTCCACCGCGATTACGTGCTCACCCGGGAGTACCAGTGCCAGAATGAATTCATACCGGCCGGCAAAACCGCCCGCAAGCCCTGTCAAGACGCTTTATATGAAGAGCCAGCGTTTGGGATCTCAGCAGCTGTTTTAGACCACGGCATCCCCTGCCTGGGGCTGGCAATCAAAGAGCGCTTTCACGTCAACATCAACAAGGACCAACTCGCTGCGCTGGGGCTTCAAACCGGTCCCTGGCTGACCGAGTTTAAACAGGCGCTTTATGAAGGTCAGGATCTGGAATCGCAATTTGAGATTCAAGCCGGCAAAGGCGAGTCCCGGCAATTTCGGCTGGGGGAACTGGCCGAACAGATTGCATTGATCACCCCGGGGCAGAAGGTGGCCTACATTGCCGATGTGTCCTACAGCCCTGAAAATCAGAAAAAAATCATTTCACTGGCAAAAGATAGTGATCATCTTTTTATCGAGGCTGCTTTTTTGGAGATTCACAAAGATATCGCTGCGGCAAAACACCACCTCACCGCCCGGCAGGCCGGCGCACTGGCCGCCAGGGCCGGGGCCAAACAATTCACCATTTTTCATTTTTCGCCGCGCTATACCGATCAGGAGTATCTGCTCCAGACAGAAGCAAGGGAAGCCTATGTTGAAGAGATGAGCTGAATCTGAATCAGCGTAAGCGGTTGTTTTTCAGCGTTTTTGATACGGATGCCGATGGGATTGGTGTAGACAGCAGACTTGCCCCGTCTTAAAATTTGGCTCTGCAATTTGCCTGTAATTTTGGCATCGCCTTTTAGCACAACCAGATGGTGGATGCTGTCGGCAATCGCATCTAATTCCATGCTGGCGCCTGGATTCAGGACCAGCCTGGCAATTGTGACACCCTCTTTTTCCTCAAGCAGCGTTCGGCTGCCCCATGGAAAAGAGGCGGTGTGGTGCCGATGATACTCACTGCGGCCTTCCTGTTTCAAATTGGCAACGATGGACTTGACATCCCGGCTGTGTTCAAGGTCGGATACAAAAACGGAATCCGGAGTTTCGACCACAACCAGGTCCTGCAGGCGATTGGCAGCAATCAGGCGCTCGTGACCGAGGATCAGGCAATTGCGGGAGTCTTGCACAATCACGTCGCCATCGATGACGTTGTTGTCGGCATCTTTTTGGAGAAAATCATACAGCGATTTCCATGAACCGATATCGCTCCAGCCGAAATCAGAAGGCAGCACCACCCCTTTTGCAGTTTTTTCCATAATGGCATAATCGATTGAGATATCGTTGAGTTGATCATAATCATTTCTGGCAATCGGTTTACCCGGCTTGAAAATCGATTTCATCTTCCCAAGCAACTCCGGCTGATGGATGTTGAATTCCGCAAGAATGACCGAGGCTTTAAAGGCAAACATGCCGCTGTTCCAGAAAAAGTTGCCGGCCTTGATATATTTTTGGGCGGTCGCCTGATCCGGCTTTTCAACAAAGCGTTTGAGCAGCCGGGCACCCTGGGAAACTTCTTTGCCGCATTCAATGTAGCCGTAGCCGGTTTCCGGGTAATGGGGCCGGATGCCGAAAGTGACGATATGCCCATCATTGGCCAGGGCAATGGCCGCGCCGAGCCTGTCATGGAATCCGTCCCGGTCCTGGATGACATGATCGGCCGGAAAAACACATAAAACCGCATCGGTTTCAACGGCGAGGATATTCAGCACGGCCAGCAAAATGGCCGGCGCCGTATTGCGGCCACTGGGTTCACATATCAGTTTTTCCTGCGGCGTCAGGCCGAGACGCTCAATCTGTCTGACGGTTTCATGGAAATGCTGCTCACCGCAGACGACTTTGACATTCTCCGGATTGAGGACCGGCACCAGCCGCCTGATGGTCCCCTGCAGCAGAGAATCTTCACCGACGAACTTCACCAGTTGTTTGGGGTACAATTTCCTGGAAACTGGCCAAAGGCGGGTGCCGCTTCCGCCCGCCAGCAAAATCGCGTAAACGCTCAGGTCTAAATCCGTCATGATGCCTTCTGTCTTATGAATCTATAAAATTGGATCGTGTTGTTTAATGGGTATGAAAAGTGCCTAAAGTTAGGGATTCTGTCCATTATAATTTAAAAAAACGGAACAGAGCAATACCACAACCCCGGCCCAGACCTGGATTACAGGCCTTATCCATTTTGTTAGCGCGCAAGCAATTAAATTTAGCATTTAAAATTGTCATGGTTTTAAGCGCCAGGGCGGACTTTAGTCATTTTAGCTCATTTTCGGCACTTTAGGCACTTCTTTTTGTGAGCATGATGTTTCGCTTAACGACTTAGCCGTGAAACATTACTTCTGCTGACGAAACCGATTATTTTGCCTGGGTTCGGCCCTGGCTGCCAGGCACAGGGTTTCAACGGCGCTGTAGCCGAGAAGTTCATTGACTTCCCGGGTTAAGGCACCGCCGGCCTTTAGTTTCAATGAATCCGGCAAAGCAATAATGGAATCGGTCTGATCGGGGCTGTGCAAATGCAGGTAGGCACGGGATGTCCCGGGGTATTTCTCTAAAATCCCTTTCAGTTTTTCGAGTGCTTCGCGGTCCGTTCGTGAGGTTTCCACATTAAAATGAATGCTGGCCGTCCAGGTTTCTTCCGCCTTATTCATGGCAACCACCTTTTCAGCCAGAATTTTTACGGATTGTTCATCCTTTTGCACCTGTCCCTGGATGAAAACAGGGGTATCCTCGACCAGCAAATCCCGCACGCCCGCAAACACCCGCGAAAACACCGTTGCTTCAACCGCACCGTGGAGGTCCTCGAGAGCGACAAACGCCATCAGGTCTCCCCTTTTGGTGTTGATAACCTTGATGTTGCGAATCAGCCCACCGATTCGCACGGCAGCGCCGTTATTCAGCTCTTTGATGGAAACCGCATTGCCATTGGTGAACTTATCGATTAGATCCTCATAGCGCTTTAATGGATGTCCACTGACGTAAAACCCCAAGGATTCTTTTTCAAACACCAAGCGCTGTTTTTCAGACCACTCTTCGATGTCCGGCAGCGCCGGCGCATTGATGACCTGCGGATTGACCGTGCTGTCAAAAAGCCCGATCTGAGGATCCAGCCGCTCCTTTTGCACGCGCTGACCGTAATCCAGCGCATCTTCGAGAGCTGCCATCAGTTGCGAACGTTTCGCACCGGTGGAATCAAATGCGCCACACTTTATCAAAGACTCGATGACGCGCTTATTTACTTTTTTTAGATCGACCCGTTCACAAAAATCAAAAAGAGACGAAAATTTTTCAGCGCTGCGGGCCTCGACGATGGCTTCAATCGCAGCTTCGCCCACGTTTTTGACCGCCACCATACCGAACCGGATTTTACCGTTATCGACGGTAAAGGCCTTGTCGCTGTAATTGATATCCGGCGGTAAAACCGCAATTCCGTGACTGCGGCACTCCGCAATGTATTTGACCACACCATCGGTGGAATGCATTTCGCTGGTCAGCAGCGAGGCCATAAATTCTACCGGAAAGTGGGCCTTGAGGTATGCCGTTTGATAGGCAATCAGGGCATAGGCCGCACTGTGGGATTTGTTGAACCCGTATCCGCCGAATTTCTCCATCAGGCTGAATATGGGTGCGGACTGCTCGGCGGCAATTGCATTTTGGGCAGCACCGTTCACAAAGCGCTCCCGGTGCTCGGCCATAATCGCCTGAATCTTCTTGCCCATGGCCTTGCGCAGATCATCGGCTTCCGCCATGGAATAATTGGCGAGATCATTGGCAATTTTCATCACCTGCTCCTGATAGACGATCACGCCGTAGGTTTCTTTCAAGATCGGTTCCAGCTGGGGCAAAAGATATTCCACCTTCTTGCGACCGTGCTTGCAGGCAACGTAATC
>Ga0209536_100006107_pt1 | contig 18513 bp, 15 predicted proteins | sample DeeMarSeWOR28_12_FD_187461 | JGI IMG/M metagenome (GOLD analysis project Ga0209536, IMG submission 187461) | Marine sediment microbial communities from White Oak River estuary, North Carolina - WOR-2-8_12 (SPAdes) (version 2) | ecosystem: Environmental > Aquatic > Marine > Intertidal zone >... | reverse complement strand
AGCCCCGGATGCGATCGCTGTGTACCTGATATCTTTCCATTTAATCCTACCGGGATCCAAGGTATGATACTTTGTATCTAGTACGCGGATCTGAAAGGGCTCCTTGATTAGTTTGAAATAACGTGCGTCATCATACAAATCAATTATATATGGATACTTCCTATTCTCAAATGGAATCACTTGTTTCCTGGCGCTCATGCTAGCTAGTGTCATTGCCACAAATAGGGAATCTGGTGCAATCGAAAGTGCAGTTGGCCTGGAACTCCCTGAGTCAAGCTTTGATTCGAGGTCCGGCAAATACTTCTCACCGATTTGTCCAAACGACGAGTCAGTTGAAAACAAATAAAAAGGCTTGTCATGAGCTGGCTTTAGTTCTGGCAATAACTTCTGGATGTTAGCCTCCTTGACCCAGGCGTTATAGAAAACGTTGTTTGTGCTGGAATCAGCAACCCAGGGCTTGGCTTGCCAGGGGAAATACATCTCGTAGGCCAAAAGAGACAGGTTCACAGCACCGGCAGATGCCCCGGCCACCACGTCAATGATGTAGTACGTATCGGTGCTATGTTGGTTATGATATTCGAGATCCTGGACCAATTGGGCGATTGCCCCACCCTCAAATGCCCCCAAAGAGGCCGCACCTCCCATGACGACCGCCAGGCGGACAGTCTTCTTTTCGGCGCTGGATTTTGATTCGCTGACTTCAGCGCCCTTGATTTGGGAAAAGGTAAGAGCCAAAGTTAGAATAGTAGGCAATAATCTAGTATTCATTTTCCTACTCCGTATGTTGTTAAGGTCCAAAGTTGTTAATTGATTATTATCATAATCAGCTCCTTTATGGGTATAACGGCATTGCTAACCTGACGGTGGGCATGCGCAGATAAAGCTTGCTAAAACAAGCAAGAATTTAATAGACCGCAGTACTGCTTAAAATATCCAAGCCCCATCGTTCAGGCTAAGTCTATTGTTAGGCTTTTTGCTCTTCTTTTGAATGAGGGAATTCCCCCCACCACATTAACAGAACAATATAAATGAAATTGGACAAGAGCAATAAAAAATAAATTGCTGCTTCTTGTGTGTTTGTACTATTCAGGTCTCTTTCACCTGATTTTGTCCATTCACCAAAAATAAACGATATTATTATTTTAAGAGGGTGAAGATCCCCCCTATATCTTTGCTCTGTTGTTAACTCAGACTGATAAGTACTATCCTGCGCATTAGTTAAATTGTTTATTGGCTCTCCGCTATCGATTATCCGCAGAAGCAATATCTTGGAAGCGCGTGCATGAGCTTTCGTATCATATATCGATGAATATTGTGCATGTATAAACGCAAAGACAGAAATGGCTATGATAATTAGTAATAAAGAAATACCGCATTTCAGAGAGCAACCTAATTTTTGTAATTTCTTTAGATGTCTATAGAAAAGAACTAATCCTGTGATATAAAGTGCAAATGCAGCCCAAACTGCATTTTCTTTTCGGTCAAGAAGTGACTGTGAAGACACGTTTACCTGTGATAGATAATCTATTTGATATTTTAGTTTGTCTCCATAATTTATTTGTTCAACATTTGCCTTACGTTCATGATTATCAGTTCTTGTAGATGATTCATCGAATTTGACTTTGATTAAAATAAGTGATAGAAATAAGACTATAGAACATATGCAAAGTATACATTTTATTTTATCAGTCATGATGATCTCAATACTTAAATACTCTTATGGCACATTACAAAAACCTAACAAATAATTCTATGGTTTTCCCGATAACACCCCAAGAATTCATATTTTTACCATTCAGAAACAAGAAAAATTAACTACTACGAAAAATCAACTGTATAACCGCCTGTTGGGGTAATATGAGGAAGGGATAACATCCGATATTTATCTTGACAAATCACCCCGTAAAAGGTAAGGCAAGATGTTAAAAAGAGTTAAAGTGGGCATTGAGGATGGGCAAAACCTTCAGGTATTTAGGATTATCCCGCACATAATTTATCAGCCCGATTTGAATCCCGTTTAACTTCCAAGCATAGTTTACGATTCCTACAGACAATCCGGTTTGTTTGCCCTCAATTTGATTGAGTGCGCCTGCGCCAAAGCCGGTGAAACGTCCCTCCTTTTTAATTTTTACTCTGCCTAACGTCAGAGCTACCCCGTCAAAATATTGAGCTTCGCAGGTCAATCCGCCAATCGTCAGGCCTTTAATATTCGGGGCGCCCACCCCAACGCCGCCGATGGCGATGCCGGTCAACTCATTCCCGCTGCCGGCGCCGAGTCCGCCAATCGTAATTCCGGTTATTTTGTCCCCGGCTCCAGCGCCTAGTCCGCCGATGGTAATTCCTTCGACCGCATTTCCGGCGCCTGCTCCAACTCCGCCGATGGTAATGCCGCGAATGTCATTACCAGCCCCGGCGCCTAAACCGCCAATGGTTATGCCGCTGCAATTATTTCCTGACCCGGCGCCAAGTCCGCCAATGCTGATTCCGCTGACATCATTACCGGCTCCAACCCCAAGCAGCCCAATCGAGAAGCCCGTCACGCTGTTTCCCGCTCCTACGCCGATGCCGCCAATGGAAATCCCGCTTAAGTTGCGCTCACTGCCCGCACCGATTAATCCTACGGTAATTCCAGATACGTCATCTCCCACAACCCCCAATCCGCCGATTTGTATTCCATTCAGCCGTCCAGCCTCCGGGAAAATACCAATCGAAATCCCATTAACCACCGCGCTCTTATTTTCTTTGGAACGCCAAAGCGTAAAATTTATCCCATTGATTTCTTCAACCAGATGATCTCTGAAATTGAAACGGATTCCGGAAAAGTTTTTGGAGTTGCCAAAACTAAAGCCGTAGCCTTTGACGGGAATATCCAGGCTTTGAGAGTAAATTTTAGGAGAATTGATTAAGAGCATTACTATGATTACGGGAAGGAGAGATTTGTGTTTATATGAACTGGTCATAACAATCATAGTAGTTATGATGAGTTTGATGCTACATTTTCAAATCACTTGCTGTACAAAATACGAAACAAAAAGCAAAAGTTTGTAGAAGAAAATAATTATGCGGTTGACCCACCCCTTTATCCCCTCCCGAGAGGGGATTTTTTCAGAGCCGGATCGGAAAAACCTGGATGAGCATCCAACTGGTCCCCTCCCTGGAGGGGTTCGGGGTGGGTCCCTTAAAACATCTTGAATAAGTAACTCTCCCATGTTAACTTTGATCTTTAATTTTTGAACTGGTTCTCAGGGAGATATTATGTGTGGGATTGTAGGCTATTACAGCCGCAAAGAAGATAATGCCGCCGAACATGCGACGCAGGCGCTCTATTCAGAGCAGCACCGCGGCCAGGAAAGCACCGGCATCGTGGTTTCCAACGGCAAATATCTGCGAATGCATAAAAGCATGGGGTATGTTAAAGAAGTGTTCACGACCGAGATGCTGCATAAGCTATCCGGTTTTTCCGCAATTGGGCATGTGCGCTATCCAACTCGGGGGCAATCGATAATAGAAAACGCCCAGCCATACCTGATCGAAACGCTCAGCGGTCCCATTTACGCAATCGTCAGCAATGGGGATATTGTCAATTATGATGAGATCACCCTGGAGCTGGGTAAGAAAGGCGTTCATTTCACTTCCAAAAATGACGGTGAATTGCTGGGTCGGTTCATTGTCTACTACCACGAACGGGAAGGAATGGAAATTACCGACGCCATCAAACTGCTAATGAAAAAAATTCGCGGGGCATATTCCTCTGCGTTTCTAACCCGCGACAACCTTTATATTTTTCGCGATATCCAGGGATTTCGACCGCTGATTATTGGGGAAATAAACTCGGACTTTGCCGTTGCTTCGGAATCCTGTGCGCTTGATATTCTGAAAGCAGATAATATGCGAGAGGTGGAACCGGGAGAGATTATTGTGATTACGCCCAAGACAAAATATGAGATCAGTCACAAAAGTGAGCTTTTCCCCAATCCAAAAGATGAAGTAAAAAAGCATCACTGCATCTTTGAATTGATTTATTTCGCGAGACCTGACAGTTATCAATTCAACGAATACGTTTATCACGTCCGTCATAAAATCGGGGCAAAGCTGGCCTCCTATGATAATTTTGATGCGGACGTGGTTGTCCCGGTGCCGGACTCGGCTAATTTTATCGCACAGGGATATGCCAATAAGAAGAAGATTCCCTTTGAAATGGGTTTGATCCGTAATCATTATGTGGGAAGAACCTTCATTCGTCCCGACCAGTATATGAGGGATGAATCCGTTAATCAAAAATTTAACCCGCTCAAAGATTTCTTTACCGGAAAAGAGGTGGTCGTGGTGGACGATTCGATCGTGCGCGGTACAACCATCCGCAAGTTGATCCGGATGATCCGGCGCGTGGGAGCAAAAAAAGTTCACCTGCGCATTGGCTCTCCACCGGTAAAACATTCTTGCTACTATGGAATTGATACCCCGACCCGGGAAGAATTGATCGCCAATAATATGTCCGTGGAACAAATCAGGGAGTTTGTTGAAGCGGATTCTTTAAAATATTTGAAAATTGAGGACCTGAGGGATTGCGTACAATCTCCCGGCAATTTTTGCTATGCTTGTTTTAACGGAGAATATCCCATTCCTCTACGAGGTCGTAGAGCAAAAACAGAAGCAAAGCTGCAGAGCGTAGAAGTTGAATAGTATGGATATTATCCGCCTAAATAACATGATTTTCTACGCCCATCACGGCTACTACCAGGCTGAGCGAGAATTAGGCCAAAAATTTGAAGTTGATGTTGAATTGGAATGCGATGTTTCAAAAGCCATTCAGACTGATTCACTTCACGACACCATAAATTACCGCGACATCTTCGCTCGAGTTAACGAGATATTCAATAGCTATAAATTCACATTGCTGGAAACGCTTGCCGACAAAATTGCCCAAGACATATTAAAGCAATTCCCAATTCACTCCGTTCTTATCCGAGTGCGCAAACCTCAGGTGCCTCTCAATGGCTTTTTGGATAATGTCGAAGTGGAAATTCACCGCACCCAAAACTGATGATTCCGGCTTTTGTAGCACTGGGCTCTAACATTGAGCCTCGTTTAAAATACCTGACCTCCGCGGTTGTCCAACTTGAAAAGTTAGGGACGGTATTGAAAATTGCGCCGTTATACCGGAGCCATCCTTACGGCGTTGAAGATCAACCGGATTTTTTGAATAGCGCTTGTATTTTGAGCACAAATTTTTTGCCTCTTGATTTCTTAAAAGCATTGAAAGATATTGAAAAGAAATTAGGAAGAAGGAAGACATTCCGCTGGGGACCGAGAGAAATTGATCTGGATATTATTTTTTTGGGCGACAGAATCATCAACGAAGAAGAGCTTGTCATTCCGCACCCGGGATTTCGAGAGCGCCGATTCGTTCTTCTACCACTGGTGCAAATGGATGCGCATTTTATTCCCCCGGCAGAAAACAGGACCCTGAAAGAGCTATTAAATGATTGCAGCGACGAAACGCCAATAAAATTGGAAGAAGACAACTGGTATCCCTTATGGAAGTAGCATTCGACCATCTGAGGTACATTGCAATTGAAGGCGTAATAGGCGCAGGAAAAACTTCTTTGGCATTGCAGCTTGGCGATGCAATCGGGGGACGTTTGTTCCTGGAGGAATTCGAGGAGAATCCTTTTTTGGAAGACTTTTACAAAGACCCGGAGCATTACGCATTTCAGACCCAGGTATTCTTTCTGTTAAGCAGGTACCGCCAGCAGGAACGGATCATGCAGTACGATCTTTTTGAGCATCGGATCATTGCCGATTACATGTTTAACAAAGACAGGATTTTTGCCACCTTGAATTTGAACGACAAAGAAATGAGCTTGTACAACATGGCGGCGCATATTCTCGAAAAGAAAATTGTGAAACCGGATTTAGCCATTTACCTCAGAGCAAGTACGGAACGCCTGCTTCGGTTAATTCAAAACCGGGCCCGCAAGTATGAGAAGAATATTCAGAGAGAATATATTGAGTCATTGAACCGGCTGTACGACGAGTATTTCTGGAATTATGCCGGAACTCCCCTGCTGATAATAAACACTGATAACATAGATTTTGTTAATAATGAAAATCATTTTAAACAAATACTGATCGAAATAAGTAAACATAGAAAAGGTAAGAAGATAATCAACTTCGATTTCAGTAAAGGAATTTTATGATCAGAATTTTATTTTATGGAATTATTGTCTACCTCGTATATAAATTGCTTAAAAAACTGGTGGCATCGGCTGCTCAAAGGAAAACACATGTCAGTGGCGGTTCGAATAAAGAAAAACCCTCTCCATACGATAGAAATAATGTCGAAGATATAGACTACGAGGATGTTTAAAAGGCAGGCTTGAATAAGCACCTTTCATTTATTAATTTCTGCTTATTTCAGGGCAGGGCTAACAATATGTCCAAAAATTAAGACAGGTTGAGTTTTGCCGGGGAGAGAAGAATTTGATGGATGAGTCAAAATCGTATTTTTACGATGATAAGCTAAGAAAATTGCTCAAAACGGTTTACGATGAAGTCCAATCATTTGCCGGCTTACAAACGAACAGCCTGCAGCGATTATCCCAAATCGGAATTGCTCTCTCGGCTGAAAAAAACATCAACAAATTGCTGGAGATGATTGTCGATGGTGCCAGGGATTTTACTAACGCCGATGCAGGTACGCTTTACATCGTTGATGAAGAAAACAAAATTCTCAATTTCGTAATAATACAAAACGACACCCTGGACATCCGAATTGGCGGGGCGAGCGGAGGCAAAATTGATTTGCCGCCAGTTGCATTGGAGATTTCAGGGAAACCAAATTATTCCAACGTCTCTTCTTTTTGCGCGCTCTCTGGGGAAATTGTGAATATTCCTGATGTCTACGAAGCAGAGGAGTTTGATTTTACCGGCCCCCGGAAGTATGACGAACAAACAGGCTATCGTTCTCAATCCATGCTGGTCATTCCGCTTAAAAATCATGAAAATGACATCATCGGCGTATTGCAATTGTTAAATGCAAAAGATTCGACCACAAATGAAATCATTCCCTTTGCAACCGAGTATACCGATTTGGTTTCCTCGCTCGCCTCGCAGGCGGCGGTGGCACTTGAAAACGCACAACTCATCCAGGATTTAAAAAGATTATTTGATTCTTTTATACAAGGAATCGCAACCGCTATAGATGAGAAATCTCCCTACACAGGTGGTCATATACGCAGGGTGACCGAACTTACGATGATGATCGCGAGAAAGATTAATGAGACAAAGGATGGGAAATTTGCTAAAACATCCTTCTCCGAAGATGAATTGGAAGAGCTCCGCATAGCGACATGGTTGCACGATGTCGGCAAAATTACTACTCCCGAATATATTGCGGATAAAGCCACCAAATTGGAGACCATTTTCGACCGTATTAATTTGCTCCAGACCCGCTTTGACCTGATCATGCAAGAAACCGAGAACGAATATCTCAAAGAGAAATTAAAATTATTCGAAAAGGGCAATACTGACAAAGCTGAATTGCAGCGCCTGGAGGAAAAGTATAACGAAGAAATTAAGAGTCTCCAGGCAGAGAAGAGTTTCATCGAAAAGTGCAACACGCCCGGCGAAAATATGAGCGACGAAAAAGCACAGTTATTGGAGATCATTGCTAAGAAGACATTTCAGGCGAATAGTGATGAAAGCAGGTATATTTCCGACGAGGAACTAAAAAATTTGCAGATCCGCAAGGGCACCCTGACCGCAGAGGAAAGAAAAATCATCGAAAATCATGTGCTAATGAGTATCAAAATCTTGCAAAACCTTCCCTTTCCCAAAAAATTATCTCAGGTGCCGGAGTACGCCGGTGGTCATCATGAAATGATGGACGGATCGGGCTATCCCTACGGATTAAAGGGCGATCAGCTTCCGCTTCAAGCGAGAATTATGGCAATCGCGGACATTTTCGAATCGCTCACCGCCAAAGACCGTCCCTATAAGAAACCGATGAAATTATCCGAGACGCTCAAGATTCTAAGTTCCCTGCGGCAAAACAACAAAATAGATCCTGACATCTACGATCTCTTTATTTCTTCCAATCTTTATAAGGAGTATGCCAAAAAAGAATTGAATAAGGAACAGATCGATCTGGACCTTTCCTCCTGAGGGTTCTCACCTCAACCAACGCGTTTGAACTTGCTAAACGAATCTCATTTTAAAATTCCTTTGGTTTAACTTCACACCCTTGATTAATTTTCACTAGCTAAAAAGTTATTTGGAAGTTCATTTTTCATAATCTAAGGAGTGCAGCAATGGCTGAGAAATATCAGAATTTTATCGACGGAAAATGGTGTAATGCTACCAGCGGAGAAACCTTTGAAAATCGAAATCCCGCCAATTGGGATGAAGTGGTAGGTATTTTCCCCAAGTCAGGTAAAAAGGAAGTGGACCGAGCAGTTTCTGCAGCGCGCAAATCGTTTGACGCCTGGCGATTGATGCCGGCGCCCAAACGCGGAATGATCCTCAAAAAAGTTGGTGACCTGATGACTCAGCGAAAGGAAGAAATCGCCCAACTAATGACCCGTGAAATGGGGAAAGTACTGGCTGAAACCCGAGGCGATGTTCAGGAGGGAATCGATACTGCCTATTACGCCGCAATGGAGGGCAGAAGATTATTCGGGCATAATGCGCCGTCGGAGCTTCCCAACAAAATGAATCTTTCCTTTAAGATCCCGGTTGGTGTTGCCGGCATTATCACTCCGTGGAATTTCCCCATGGCAATTCCTACCTGGAAAATTTTTCCTGCTCTGGTTTGTGGAAACGCGGTTGTTTTCAAACCTGCCAGCGACACGCCCGCCACTGCCACAAAGCTGGTGGAAATTCTGGTTGAAGCGGGAGTACCGGAAGGTGTTATTAATATCGTGCACGGCGGAGGCAGTTCGGTAGGTATGGCGATTGTTAATAATCCCGGCATTGATTTGATCAGTTTTACCGGCTCCAGTGAAGTAGGCAGTGTTATTAATGCGAATGCAGGTAAAGACTTGAAGCGAGTTTCCCTGGAATTGGGTGGAAAAAATGCCCAGATAGTGATGCAGGACGCCAACCTGGAATTGGGTCTGGACGGTGTCTTATGGGGCGCCTTCGGCACCACAGGCCAGCGCTGCACAGCCACCAGCAGGCTGATCCTTCATAAGGATATTCACAATAAATTCCTGGATATGCTGGTTGAAAAAGCTAACCGATTAAAACTTGGAGATGGGCTCATCGAGTCTAACCAGGTAGGTCCGGTCATTAATGAGAGCGCCCGGGAAAAGATTCACTCCTACATCGATATCGGCAAAAAAGACGGCGCCACCTTGCTTACAGGTGGGGAGTTTGCCACGGACGGTGATTTGAAGAAGGGCTGGTTTTACAAACCCACCATTTTTATGGATGTGAAACAGGGCATGCGTATCGAGCAGGAAGAAATATTTGGCCCGGTGCTTTCGGTGATCAAAGTGAGTGATTTGGACGAAGCGATCAAAGTGCTAAATGGCGTTGAGTACGGCCTCTCCTCTTCACTTTACACTCAGGATGTGAATAACGCTTTCCGCGCCATGCGCGACATTAACTGTGGAATTACCTACATCAACGGACCTACGATAGGCGCTGAAGCGCACATGCCCTTTGGCGGCACCAAACGCACCGGCAACGGTCATCGCGAAGGTGGATGGGAAGTCTACGACTTCTACACTGAAACAAAAGTGGTATATGTTGATTTCTCCGGCAAGCTGCAGAAAGCGCAAATCGATGTGGAGTACGAGTAGCTCGGATTTTCACGGATTAAGTTTTTCTATTTCGCTCCTATGGAGCTTTAGGATTTTGGAAAATTCTTTTTTGCTATAAATATCTCGCGCCGAATGGCGCAATTGTTTTCACCTACCCTTAGGGAGGTAATATTCTTAGCAAACCTAAGCCCGCAATTTTCAAGCCCCATCAGGGCGAAACATAAAGAAATTTGGCCAAACCTGGTTTTTTACTCTATTAGTATTTGGCTAAATAGCGAGACGAACTTTGGTCACTTGTCCAATATAGGCTTAGCATATAAACTGGATATTTTCGAGTATGGCATCGATAACAAGCGAAACAAAAGTCTTACCCAAAAAGAAGACAACCGAAAAGAGAGCAGGGAAAGTTCACAAATTACCAGAGTTGATTCCACAATACAATGTGGTATTATTGGATGATAATGACCATACCTATGATTATGTGGTGGAAATGTTAATGAAACTTTTTGGGCATAGTCAGGCGAAGGCCTTTAGAATGGCTTGCATGGTCGACTTTACCGGAAGAGTTATTGTTGATACGACATCCATGGAGCGAGCGGAGCTAAAGCGGGATCAAATCCACGCCTACGGCGCCGACTGGAGGATTCCTCATTGTCAGGGTTCAATGTCGGCAGTAATTGAACCTGCGGAATGAAATCTCGGAAATCCAAAAAAAAGGTTTATTTCTCTTAAATAATTTGGCAACTTCATCCCGACAACTAAGGATCAATTCATTGTTAATATTTTGGAAATAATGCTATGAAGCCAGTAAGACAAAGATGGGAAAATTTCGTCGATCTTCTGAAAGCCACCAAGCTGTGGGGTACAACCCTCGATGATATTTTGCTCAAGTTGTTTTTTCTTGTGGTCCTGACCATCGCCATCATTTGGATGTTGCCCACCGAAAGACCTTTTGAATATAGCAATCTTACGATTGGCAGCATATCAGACGAAGAAATTATTGCACCTTTTACTTTTCCTATCATAAAAACTGATGATGAGCTTGAGCGGGAAAGGAACGACGCCTGGGTTTCGGTACCGCCGGTGTTCAATAAGAATTCTGAGACAATTAACAGGCAAAAAATAAAATTAAGTTCCTTTTTTTTAGAGATTGTGAAGTTTTTCAAAACAGTTTCTGGTCGGACAAAAGGACAAGCCGGTTTCAAATTTCAAGACACCTATGTTGACAGTTTTGTTCAAGATATTTATTTGAGATATAACCTGAAACTAAATCAGGCGTCTTTGCAGCAACTCTACCAGCTATATAATAGCAAACAGCTTGATGCATTTAAAGACATCCTATCCCGTGGTATCGTTGAAGTCTATAGTCAGGGAATTTTGGACCGACCGGAAACCGAAATTTCTGAAAAAAGAGTTGCTATTTTACTGAACGGCGTTGAAGATGTTGTTGCGCTGGACGCCGTTTTCGATATTGGGCAAGCTGCGTCGCACGTCTATACCCTTTTGCAAAAAGACTATTCTCCTAATGATCCACAGCTTGAATTAGCCGGCTATTTGCTAACCGTTTTTCTTTATCCCAATCTCACCTACAACAAGGATCTAACAACGGAGCGGAAAGAGAAAGTCGTTCATGACGTTGCAAAGACGAGAGGCTTTGTTTACGAAAACCAGAGAATTGTTGATAACCATGAAATCGTAACGGAAGACATCTACCGAAAATTGCAGTCTTTTGCCTATGCTTTAAACGAACGGGCTTCAAACATCGGCGGGCTGACCAGATTTAAATTTAATTTTGGGAAAACTCTATTCGCCATTTCCGTTCTCCTGATCTTTGCACTCTACACCTATTTCAACCGCAGGCATATTTTCGATAATAACCGTATGCTTGCCATGATAACCCTGATATTCTTGCTGCAATTCGCATGCGCCACTTTAGTTCTGCATATATTGAACTGGTCTCAGTACACCATTCCGATCATCCTGGCGCCTATGCTTATGGCCATGCTGCTGGATTCTGGCATTGCTCTGGTCAGTACCGTTACGATTAGTCTGATTCTGGGAGCAATTCAGGCAAACGATTATTCCTTTTCGTTCATGATTTTATTTGTTGGAAGTGTGGCGCTTTTTTCCGTTCAGAAAATTCGAAACAGGGGACAAATGTTTCGGGCAATTTTGTACGTCATCATTGCTTATTTGGTGGTAAATGTCACCTTTGGGTTTTTCCATTTTGAAACAGTGGATCAAATTTTTTCGAATTTTGCATTTTATATGTTACCCAACTCAGTGCTAACGCCTACCGTGGTGTTTTTATTGATCGGCCTTTTCGAGAGAGTTTTTGATGTAACGACTGATATTTCACTATTGGAACTCTCGGACTTAAATCATCCGCTATTGAAAAGACTGTCTGTCGAGGCCCCAGGTACTTTTCATCATACCATTATTGTCGGAAACCTGGCAGAAGCCGCCACCAAAGCGATTGGCGCCAATGCCCTCCTCGCCCGCGTCGGATGTTATTACCACGATGTGGGGAAAGTTTTGAAACCCGAATACTTTGTAGAGAATCAAATGGACGCAATGAACAAGCATGAAAAGCTTTCTCCTACCATGAGTTGCTTAATACTCAATAATCATATTAAAAAAGGGATGGAATTAGCAGAGAAACACAAAATCCCCAAACTGGTCAAACAATTTATTCCCGAACATCATGGAACGAGCTTAATGAGCTTCTTTTATAATAAGGCTCTGAAAACCATGGACCCTAAAGATGTCAATGAGAATGATTTCCGGTATCCCGGTCCCAAACCACAATCGAAGGAAACGGCTATCGCCATGTTAGCAGACACGGTGGAAGCGGCATCGCGCACGCTCCAAAAACCCACTCCTCAGCGCATACGGGGTTTTGTGGATTCATTGATTGACAAAAAAGTGGAGGAGGAACAGTTGAATGAAAGTCATTTAACGCTACAGGAGATAGATCAAATTAAAGAAGCATTTATTCCAATTCTGATGGGTATTCATCATGTTAGAATAGAATATCCCTCCGGTGGAGAAACCCCGGCAGAAAAAAAGCCTTCCAAAGAATTGGCGCAAGTTGATGCTCCAACCAATGGCAAAAACAAAAAGGGATTGGTTGCAAAAGAGAAAAATAAGGCTGAGAATCCGCCTAAGGAATCCAATGACCCCTCGACGAGGTCGCAAACCACCATTGATCCAGATATCCAATAATCATCACGGTATAAGGGTTCGCGAGAACGAAATCGAGAAACTTGTAAAACACGTTTTGAGTGCGGAAAAGATTCCTGTGCGGGAAATTCATATTATTCTCGCGGAAGATGAATACCTGCACGGGCTTCATAAAGAATATCTGAATAACGACACCCCCACCGATGTGATGAGTTTCAATTTAAGCGATGATGACCACGTTGAAGGCGAGATATACATATCATTAGATAGAGCGAAGAGTCAGGCCGTTAGATTTAATGTTTCATTTGATTCTGAAATTGCCCGGCTGATTATTCACGGCTTGCTGCATCTAAAGGGATATGATGACTCAACTGCACCTGAGAGAAAAGAGATGAGAACGAAAGAAGATTATTACCTGGATAAATATCTAAGAATAATTTTACTTTAAAATTTGTGGATTTAAAAAGCTGCACCACGTATATTGAATAACTTAATAAACAAAGTTGATTTATTGGTGGGGACAAGATTAGCTCTTGATAATTGAAATATTACTTTATATTCTGCTTTTCTCATTGCTTCTGAGTTTTTCCGCCTTTTTTTCTGGTTCCGAAACAGCCTTCTTCTCACTGTCTTCTGCAACCATTGATAAATTTCGCAATTCGGATAAAGCTTCCGAAAAACGCGCCGCCAAGCTCATGGATCGTCCCAGACAATTGCTGATCACCATCGTGCTCGGAAATACAATTGTCAATGTGACCATCGCTTCTATTGCCGCAATACTAACCACACAAATTTGCAGTGCATTGGAATTCAACGAGAAGATCGGCATCATCATTGACGTGGTGGTGGTGACTTTAACCATTTTGATTTTGAGTGAAGTTGTGCCGAAGGTTATCGCGGTTCGTAATTCTCAAACATTTTCGCGACTATCAGGTGGACTATTGCTGATAATTTTTTACCTGCTTTATCCTATCGCCTATTTGTTCTCTCAATTTACCCGATTTTTACAGAGAAAAATGGGATTGTCCCAGGAGAAAATGTTTCTATCTGCGGGCGAGTTGAAAACCTTAGTTGACGTGGGCGAGGAACACGGCACGCTACAAAAAGATGAGCGGGCAATGATCCACAGTATTTTTGAATTTGGTGAAACCACGGTCAAAGAGATTATGATTCCCCGGACCGACATGATCACGGTTAGCACCGACACGGATCTCTCTAAACTTATGGATTTGGTTAAGATCAAACTGCATTCCAGGATACCGGTTTATAAGGAGAGAATTGATAATATTATTGGGCTTCTTTATTTGAAAGATCTTCTGCCCTACTTAAGCAAACGGCAGGGAGGAATTGTGGATCTGGAAAAATTGGTGCGTCCGGCGTATTTTGTACCGGAACAAAAAAAGATTGATGAGCTATTGCGTGAATTTCAGAAAGAGCGAATGCACATGGCTATCGTTGTAGATGAATATGGAGGTGTTGCAGGGCTTGCCACAATGGAAGATGTGATTGAGGAGATTGTCGGTGAAATCCAGGATGAATATGATAAGGAATCGCCTCTCTTTAAGGAGATAGCTGAAGACATTTATTTGGTTGATGGAAGGATGACCATTGAAGAGATTAATGAGGAATTGCATTTGAATTTACCCATTGAAGAAGGTATTGAAACTATTAGCGGTTTTATTTTAAGTATCCTCGGATCCTTGCCAAAAGAGAAAGAAACGATCGAATTCAACGGATACCAATTTGTCGTGGAACGAGTTGCGCGGAACCGGATTCTGAAAGTACGCATCGAAAAGAAACATTCAGACATGAAAATGCAGGATGAAATCCACAATTGATTTGCAAAAATTATATCGTACTATTCGCTCCGTTCAGCAATTACTTCAAAACGCTGCATTTAGCGGATTTCCGATCAGTGATTATTTTTTAAAGCAAATAATCCAGCAGGAAACCCAAAAATTAAGAAACCAAATCTCCCGAAATCCAAGAGCAGAAAATAATAACATCTCTTCACAACTAATCGAGAATATTGCCAGCCGGTTAGAAAAGATTTTCACTCCATCACTAAAAAGAGTAATAAATGCTACCGGAATAATTTTGCACACCAATCTGGGGAGAGCCCCACTTGCGGACGTAGCAAAGGCAGCACTCCTGCGGTCAGTTGAGAATTATAATAATCTTGAGATAAATCTCGATTCCGGAGAGAGGGGAGAACGAAACCAACATATTGAGGAATTGCTCTGTCTGCTTACCGGTGCGGAAGCAGCAGTTGTGGTCAACAACAACGCCGCGGCAGTTTTATTATGCTTAAACAGTTTGGCAAATAGAAAGGAAGTACCTGTATCCCGAGGAGAATTGGTAGAGATTGGCGGCTCTTACCGGATGCCGGATGTGATGAAAGCCAGCGGTGTAAAAATGGTAGAAATTGGCACCACTAACAAAACGCACCTTAAGGATTACGAGAAAGCAATCAATGCCAAAACCGCAGCCATTTTAAAAGTGCATACCAGCAATTACCGCATTAAAGGATTTGTAAAGGAAATATCATTAGCCGAAATAGTCCCATTAGCCCACAAGAATAATTTGCCTGTTATTTATGATATGGGAAGTGGTGCTTTGGTTAATTTATCAAAATATGGAGTAAAAGATGAACCCCTCGCCGGCGATGTAGTCAAGACGGATGTAGACGTTGTTAGCTTTAGCGGTGACAAATTATTAGGAGGGCCACAATCAGGAATTATTGTCGGTAAGAAGAAATTCATCGAAAGAATTAGGAAGAATCATCTGGCGAGAGCATTGCGCTGCGACAAACTGACTTTTGCTGTTCTGGAAGCCACTTTAAAATTATATCTAAATTCAGAAGCTTTGCCCAGTCAGCTGCCTATCATCTCCATGTTAAGCCTCTCCTTGAATCAGCTCAAGAAACGTGGTGATCTGATCAAGGAAAAGATCAACTCAAAACATTTGCATATTGACATGCGGAAGACCAGTTCTCAGATGGGGAGCGGAACCCTCCCGTTAATCGAAATTCCATCGATGGCGTTAGCAATACAATCAGAAAAATATTCTGCACAAAAGCTAGCTGCAAAATTAAGAAAAAACCAACCACCGATTATTGGGTATATCAGGGATGAAAATTATTTTTTAAATTTGAGAACAATTCGGGAGGACGAACTTCCATTTGTTATTAAAGCATTGAATAAATTATGAGTGTCTTTTTTTTAGAACTAAGCAATAGTTTCATGTTTTCAAATAAATTTCTTTTCCCGTAATAATAACCCCACCCCAAGCCCCTCCCCTTGGTAAGGGGAGGGGATCAACGGGAGGGGTCATATGTCGGCGAGTAGCTGAACAGATCATTCAATTCCAAACTGAAGTCATGACCACTGCACAATTCGATTCCAAACGGCAATATGTCATCGGTACCGCCGGGCATATTGATCATGGCAAAACCGCATTGGTAAAAGCCGTTACCGGCATAGATACCGATAATCTGCCCGAGGAAAAAGAGCGCGGAATCACGGTTAACATCGGTTTTGCGCACTTAAGCGACAACATCACCATCATTGATGTTCCAGGGCATGAGCGACTGATTAAGAATATGGTTGCCGGAGTCAGCACCATCGATCTGGTGCTATTTGTCATCGCCGCTGATGACGGAATTATGCCCCAAACTCGCGAGCATCTTGATATTGTAAAATTGTTGGGAATTCAGCATGGAATTTTTGTGATTACCAAATCGGATTTGGTTGAAAAAGAATGGATAAAATTAGTCAGCGATGAAATCCGCAATTTACTAAGTGATACTGCCTTCAAAAATGCTCCGATTGTTACAACTTCTGTAAATACCGGGGAAGGTATTGAAGATCTGTCAAAGCTGCTACTGCAAGAATTATCAAAGATTCCTCCCAAACAAGATTTGGAAATATTTCGCGAACCCATTGATCGCGCGTTTAACGTAAAGGGATTTGGAACGGTTATCACAGGTACCGTATTAGGCGGAAGCCTGAAAACGGGCGATCCGGTAGAAATTCAACCCTCGGGAATTCAATCCCGGGTTCGCACCCTGCAAACCCATGATTCGGAAGTGAAGGAAGTCCGGGCTGGATTCCGGGCTGCAGTCAATATTGCCGGCATGGAATTGAATCAAATTCAAAGAGGACATGTTTTGGTGCAACCGGATTTCTATCGTCCGGTGGAAATCATCAATGCGAGGCTCACCATTCTAAAATCTTCGACGAAATCAGTGAAAACAAATCAGCGGGTCAGGCTTCACATCCACACTGCTGAAATAATTGCCCGGATCATTATTCCGGATAAAAATGAATTGAAATCCGGTGAATCGGCTTTTGTGCAAATTCGACTTGAGCAACCAGTTCATGCTGCCTATCAGGATCGGTTTATCATCCGGCAATATTCGCCACAAATCACCATCGGGGGTGGTGTTGTTTTGAAGACCAATCCTCACCGCTTTCAGAAGAAACAATTGTCTGTTTTTCAACAAACCATGAGAAGTCTGGAGAGTAATGATCCACGTGAGAAAATTCTGTCGAGTTTTGATGATCAATCATATCAGCCGTCATCCCTGGTTGAACTAAAAGTGTTAACAAATATTTCCTACGCCGAATTGGAACGAATCATCAATGACTTAATCTCGAAGCAAGAATTGTTCTCTCAAAAAATCGGACAGAAAAGTGTTTATTATTCCAGGCGTCAATTGGAATATATCCTAAAAAAGCTTGTGTATGAGCTGCAACAATACCACAAATTATTTCCTAATCGCCCGGGAATGAATGAGAAAGAGTTGAGCAGTAGGCTAGAAAAATTATTCTCACCTGAATCGCTGCAATTGGCCATTAAGTTCGGATTAGCTCGAAACGAAATGAAATTAGAAAAGCAGGAAATTCGTTTAGCAGATTTCAATCCACAATTTTCATCAAAAGAAGCCAAACTGTTGGAGCAGATGAGTCAGCATTATTTGAAGGCGAAGTTCACACCACCCACCTGGAAAGAGGCTCTGGCGATTTTTGCTGTCTCAGAAAAGGAATTGAAAGAACTGATGATCTTACTACGCAACCAGGGAGAATTGGTTTTTGTGGATGAGACGCTTGCTTTTCACAAAGAGGCAATAAATGAGATTCAGGAAAAAATCAAAGAATTTTTTAAGCAGAAATCTGAGATGAGTGTGGGAGAATTTAAAGAGATAACCGGCACAACACGAAAACATGCAATCCCTTTGTTAGCCTATTTTGATAATTTGGAGATAACCGAGAGAGTTGGGGATGTGCGCAAGGCGGGACACCAACTCTAGAATTGTGACCCAATCGTGTGGTGTTGCATTAGACCATCAGACAATGTTGTTCCCATGATTCCAGATAATAATATTATTTTCTAAGAATGGGGAATTAAATCTACTTTTTCAATGAAAGATTTGAAATTTTCAGATCATTTGATATATTCTATTTGAATCGAAAGAATTCCGTGGAATAAAGTAAATTACAATGTTAGAAATTAGGATAAAAAATGAATCCACGTCCAAAGAAATGGACTGAGTCGCATTTAA
>Ga0209536_100006105_pt1 | contig 18517 bp, 30 predicted proteins | sample DeeMarSeWOR28_12_FD_187461 | JGI IMG/M metagenome (GOLD analysis project Ga0209536, IMG submission 187461) | Marine sediment microbial communities from White Oak River estuary, North Carolina - WOR-2-8_12 (SPAdes) (version 2) | ecosystem: Environmental > Aquatic > Marine > Intertidal zone >... | reverse complement strand
CAATAGCCTCAATTCATTTATAACGTTATCCTCCACACTGTCAACCCTTTTATTTAAATAGTCCTCACGAGCCTTCATGACTTGGTCTTGTTTGTCAATGATCTGAGTTTGTTTCTCCATCATTATTTCTTGCCGCTCGTTAGCCTTTGTTAAATTATCCATCTGTACCTGCTGGTCGACAACCCTCTTCTTATTATCCTCGGAAACCATACTAGCTGACCAAGAACGCTCGCTGACCATTGTGGCCCAACCAAGTACAAATATCATAATAGCTATTGTGGGACCTAACCAGCCCCAATTAATCTTGTGCTTTATAGATCTTAGTCTAATATCGTTGTTTGAAACAACTTTACCCTCACTATCAACAACGACACCATCTCTTAATTCTAACCCTAATTTTTCTATTTCCTGTGGGTCTAGACTTTTAAATACCATAATAATCTCCTTTGGTGGGCAGGTTCGCAGAAGACCTGCCCCACCGCCTCCACCGTCACACGTCGATCTTTTCGACCAACGTGCCCTTATAACATTTCGGGCACCTAGGTGCCTCGCCGAATTCCAAGTTTCGTCTTACTTCTGTGTGTCCACACTTCCAGCACTCATAGGTTTTACCCATGGTGTTCGCCGTTTCCTTTACATCGGCCGGTTTCTTTCTTCCATTTTCTTTAAACATTCTCGGCCTCCAACTTTTTGATATAAGGAGTCGGGTCAATGTATTCTATTTCCATACCAAGTCCTTCAGCAATTGCTGTTTCTGCTGTCACGCCAGTAGACTCTTCCCAACCAGGTAAAGTTACGATCAAAAACTTATCGCACCTACTAATAAAGAGGCTGTCTAGACCCTGCCAGAATTCCCAATCACGTGGTAGATCATACTTCTTTGCTATGTGATGGGCACTGCTGATAGGTGCGTAAACATATCTTCCTTGGTTTGATAGGTCAGCCCAAATAATATCTGAAACTGCTGCCCTAAAACCCATTACCTCTTCGTCTTTGTCTGTGTAAGGTATGGCTAAATATTCTAACATTTCTCCTCTCCTATGGCATATAATCAAAGAACGCTGGTTCCATTGATAGAACCATTGTGGTAGGTAAGTCCTTTGCCTTTACGTTTTCCTCTATTAAAAATCGATACATAGGCTTGTTGTCCCACCGACGTAAGCGTTCTTTTATAATTTTATTACCAAAACCCTCGGCAATAAGCCGATTAAATTGTCTCGGGTAATTCTGTCTTATGTAATACATGTAGCCACCTTCCATCAGAGTCCAGACTATCTCGTCTCTCTTCTCTATTAGATTATCATAGGTAGATACATATACATATCTATGGTCAGGATACTTTTCTCGTACAGTTTTATTTACATAACTGTAGTCAGCTCTATCTATAACACTAACTATAGTACCAAAATCTTCACTGACAAACTGAACTGTAGTATCCGGTATTACGCTTGTCTTTTTAGTTGGTACTCTTAAAGTTTGTAATGATATACCAACCTCAGCCGCTAATTCTTCAAAGGGCATCTCTACTTCTATCATGCGTTACTCCTCTTTAAGTTGGCACCACATTTAGGGCACTCCCATATCTTACCGTGGCCGTACCATGTTGCCATAGTTTTTAGATCACGTTGATGTCCGTGCCAACCACACTCATTACAGTATAGAAATTCCTTATCCATTATCTTCCTCCGACCCTGCAGCTCCGTTCTCTGTTAGGTAGAAAGGTACATCCTCTACTTTCTTGTCAACCTTGAAGGCGACCTTTCCACGTTTAAAAGACACACTAATGGTTGCAGCCACGTTTAAGTCTTCTGTTAATATCTTACGGGCCAGAGGAGTGGCAATCTCTTTCTCAATACATCTTTTAAGCGGACGAGCACCGTAATTCTCGTCTATGCCGTGTTTGTAAATATAATTAGCGACAGACTTATCAAATTCTAACGCCAGATCTTTGTAATTCGTTTCATTATGTTTTAGATTATCATTGAGTTTAAACAGTTCAATATCGATAATACTCATATAATCTTTCTTGGTTAGTGTTCTAAAATTAACAACAGCATCAATTCTGTTTAAGAATTCTGGCTTAAACTTCTTTTTAAGAGCCTCTTTTAGCGCCGTGTCTTTCTTTCTTTCGGTTATCTTATTAGCATCGCCAAAGCCAATAGTCTTACTAATAGATTCTATTTCTTTGGCGCCGACGTTAGATGTCATAACGATAATAGAGTCTTTAAAGGACACTTTCTGGCCCTTACCATCTGTGAGTCGGCCTTCCTCTAGAATCTGAAGCATAAGCTCGTGTACTTTAGCACTTGCCTTTTCCACTTCATCAAACACGACCACTGCAAAAGGGTTTTTCATCATGGCGTTAGTCAAAACGCCTCCCTGTTCATGGCCTATGTATCCAGACGGAGCTCCGATCAGCTTGGCATATTCATGATCAGAAGAATACTCTGAGCAGTCTATGGTAACCAAATTATCTCTGCCTTTAATCAATTCGTCGGCCAGTACCTTAGTTGCTAAGGTTTTACCAACGCCGGTTCGGCCAGCGAATAAGAACGAGCCAATAGGTCTTACAGGATCTTTTAGTCCGACACTGGCCCTTTGAATAGCATCAGCCAAGGTATCAACAGCCTCGTCCTGACCAATTAAAAAGACCTTCATATTATCAGCGAGGTTTAATAAATCCTCTTTAGGCACGTCCTTAAACTTTTTCTGCTTCTTATTCTTTGCATACTGATTCATTGGACCAGCGGTGGTGGTTCTATATGGTTTACCATCGCCTTCTGGTGATGCCTCGTCAGAAGAATCGTCAGCCAAGTCTTGGGCATTCTCATAAGTTAAGAATTTATTAATGGATTTACACAGCTCATACAATTCATTCATGAGAATCGGCGGAGCTACTCTCGTAGGAATACCCATATTGTCTAACAGCAAAAAAAGATCTTCAAAGTCCACAACACACACAGATACTATAAATGTGTTGAAACTCGTTGGGCTATGGAAAAATCTTTTCTTTAGAATATTAGCGGCATCCTCTTCCTTAAACCTCTTAATCTTAATATATTGACCTATACGCTTCCACCAAACCTGTTCTTCTTCAAAGTTCAAGTCCTCAATATCTTTAATCTTTTCACTAACTTTCTTTTTAAGATTCTTTTTATTCTTAGTAGCTTCGTCTTTTTTATCCGTGACTTCATTAAGAGCTTTTTTAAGGGTATTCATATCCTCGTAATAAGACGTATTCCAACTACTGTTATCAGTCAATAGTTTTTCATCTTTACGCGGACGTTTTGTTTCTTTAAGCTTGACTACGAAATTCTTATTGATTACAAGGTTTTTAGGGTCAAGTAGTGGATTCAATTCTAATATTTTATCCATCAACTCAGCTCTAATGGTTAACAGATCAGGCGACTCAGCCAGATTCTGCTGTATATAAGATAGGAGCTGATTAATATTAGCAATACAGCTGGAGATAATAAAGTCTTCGTAAAAACTTCTAGAAATATTACCTTTCTCACGGGCCAAATATGTCAATTTATCATTAAGCTCGGCCTCTGGTAAGGTTAGAATTAGAACTTCGAAACCCTCAATTGTTTCCAGTCTAACTGGAGTTACTTTATAAGAGTCTTTAGGCATTACACATCTCCTGTATGTTTATCGGTTTTTCCTGTATTTCTCATTACCAAATTTAATTACAGCAACAGCTTCTTCATAGCTCAGGTTTTCTTTAGTAGGAACCGGCTTACTAATTCCATTAGCATCGAACGCTTCCTTGGCTAACTCTTCATAGTTAGCATTATTCATAGACAGAATACCCTTCAGAGCTACTTTTTGAACATCACTTATGACCACACCTGCCAGACCCTCTACCTTAGAAAAAGGTAAATCTGGAGTAGAAGGCACAGTGTTTTCGACCGGCCTTATAGGCTCCATTGGTGGAGCTGGAGAAGCTGTAGGTTTGACCTGTTCCAAGTTTACACTTGCTGAAACTATCTGTTCCGGCATCATCGGAGGCGGAAACGTTGCTGTAGTTTCTACTATCGGAGGCGCCTCACTTTTAGGTGCTTCCTCTATTTCTGGCACAACCGTAGGCGTTGGTACTACCGGTGTAGCTGGTGGTGTTGGAGCAGCCATAGGTGGTGTTGGTGGAACAGGAGTATTATTAGTAGCCGGCGGTACTGCCACATTATTACTAACTGCTGGAGCCGGCGGGGTCGGTATATTTGGTATATTAGGCACAGTTATTGTCGGCGCTGGCGTCGTAGTGGTATTATCCATTACAGGAGTATAATCCTCTTCTACATAAGGATTACTCTCTTTGATAAGACCAACACCCCAACGTGTACAAGCATTAACTATAGCTTTAGATAACGAGCCTTTATAAGCATTGCCGATATCAACAATCTTACCAGCGTTTGGTCCTTCTTTAAATCTCGCTATCTGTGAGCTACCAAAACCAGTCTGTGTATAAATCTCACCTGAATCAGGATCTGTAATGGTAACTTGTACCTCGACGAGCACCTGATCTTCTATGGTATCTTTGTGTTGCACCACTGTAGACCAATTACCTTTGAAAACTTTGTTCATGCGAGTAATGACATCTTCATTAGGAACATATTTAAAGGTCATTCCGCCTGTTCCCTTCCTTTCGCTCAATCTGAACGTTTTATAAAGCTCTTGCATTATTTCTTCGCGCATTTTTTACTCCTTTTCCTTTGTGTTTCTCATAGTATAATCACTTTTACCCATTTGTCAAGGATAAAAGTGAAAAAACTTGTGGCCCCACGAGGGGGCCTGGGTGATGCCTCTTGTTTAAGCTGTGGCCCTTACTGTACCGTCGCCTGAACCAGTGGCGATGTACACAGCTTTTCGTCCTCGGACCTTATAACTGTCCGAAGTTTCTACCAAAACTCTACTGTTTCGGAAGCTTCTAAAAACATTCCAATGCCTTCCATAATAACTCCCGTCCAAGATAGCCACGAAACGGACACGGTCATCGTGAGTTTCTACGTACTCATGAGCCGCTTCCAAAAATCTGATGGCGTCCATTGCCTGGTTGTCCTGAGCCCCTCCGAAACCATTAGTGAACTTCTGATAGATATAATCGATGGTGTGGTGGTTATCACTCACAGCATCAAAAGTTTTTGTAGAATCGACTGTTTTCGGCACATTGCCTTTCACAATCTCACCGCCCTGCAACCGCATCGAGTTGTGTCCGCTTGCCGGCAGTCTTTCCACCCTAATACCACGAACATACTGCATATATTCTAACTGTGCTTTTTCCGCGGTGCGCTGTCTGCTTGCAGACTTCGCGAACACAGAGGCGGCAACGTCGTCAGATAGAATAGAAGCAATGACATCCGCTCGAGTCAGATTATATTTCTTACAATAAGTTCTAATCTTTTTCTCAAACTTAGGAACCAATGGTGTTCCATTTTCAAGATGTTCTGATACGGCCAGCTTGGTCTTAGCCAAGTTCGCCAAATCCTTCTGTTGAATTCTGTCGTTCACATAATTAATTACGTTCATATTCCTCTCCTTCTTAAAAATTAGATTTAGAACTAACGTTCCATTCCTTCTCCATATAATATAATCACTATTTTTCATTTGTCAAGGGCCTCCACTGTTTTTTCTATAATTTTTCTGGCCCAATAGTAGTCCAGCCGGCGACGTCGCTGGCCTAACTTATTGTTATTCTTGAAAGGTGATAATATTACATCACGTGTTTTTAATCTCAAAATGTTTAAAAGAACATTTGCTGTTTGTAAAAAAGTGTTGTTTATTTCTACACCTTCTACATCAATGAGTGTAATTGCCCTTGAGCTAGGTTTAATATTAGCAAGATTATAATTCAGATCATCCGGTGGAGCAAAACAAATACGATCTAAAGGATCTACACCATCCACACCACGTAAGCCCAGCTTTCCATTAGGATTATTGAAATCCAGACCAACTCGCCTACGTGATTTAAACTCAAATATTATATCCTCTAAATCAAGCCTATTAAATAGGTAACTATCGTTTTTATATATTCTATAGTTATTTCCCGAAATTCTGTAAAAATCATTGCTAACAGTAAAAGCAGCAACGCAAACTGGGCAGTCCGTATCATTGAATGGGTTCTCCTCTATTACAGTATACATATCTAAATGGCTCTTGAAGAACTCAGTCTGAAAATAAGTTTCAGGTATAATGAATACTGCTTTCTTATATTTTTCTAGCACTCTCCTTAGAGCTATTTGATATAAATCTTCAAAGATTTCATTATCAGGCTCTTTAAAATGTTGATAACTTTCTAAATCATTACGCGCCGCTGAGTTTTTTGCCAAATATGGCGGGTTAGTAATTACTATGGCGTCCTCATGGTATGGTATATCTACTAAACCATCGTTTATTGGCCAACCAAGGGACGGATCTATATCATAGCCTATCACTTCCCGCCAAGGCAAATCATTAACGGCGTTTAATAGATCCCCTGCTCCAGCATAGGGATCTACGACACGACTACAGCCACAATTCTTGATGAATTCATAGATATGTGGCCGTAGCCATACGTCATTCTTTGTATTAAACTGTCCTAAATTTTGTTTCTTGTTGTCCATGTTCCTCCATGATCATTTGAACATAGATCATGTCTGGTTCATTTCCTTCTCGTGGCTGTTCAATTTGTTCATACAATCGGCCACGTAATAAACAATAAGCTATATGCTTATGTCTAAATTCTCGTGCTTTTTCAAATGCTTTCCACATAAATATGGATTGTACATAATTTTGTTGATAATCAGCAACTTCGTGTTTAAAATTCCACCAATTATCTCTTTTATGTTTTAATTCTTTGATCTTCTTAGCTAAATCCTTCAATTCACTCTTCAATTTAGGGTATTTTGTATGTTTCATTATTCGTCTCCTTATTATAAGTATTAATTTAAATTTGTCAATACTATATAATAAGGTGGACCTCTTATACCCTATGTGAAACCAACCTACGGCTTATTTCTACCTTTTTTGCGGCCCTTACCATCAGGACCTGTACCATCACCTCTAAGCATAATATAACCTCCTTTATAATAATCTATGTGGCTTATTTTCTATTAAACTTGCCTCTGTAATTTCAACGTAATTTAATTTACGTTGTAATTCTTTTATATTAATCGAGCCTGAATAAGTTAAGCCCGACCTCAATCCCCCTACTATATCTTTAATTATTTCGTCTTGATTTGATCTATAAGGCACATAACAACTCACACCTTCTGCAGTTTTCCATTCAGTCAGCCCACCATTATGATCATCAGCAACTTCTTTACTTGCCATACCGCGATATTCCTTGAATAAATTTGAATCACGGTTTTTTATTGCGCCAGGAGTAGGCTCCGTTCCAGCTAACATACTTCCGATCATAACAAAGTCTGCGCCGAAAGCTAAGGCTTTAACAATATCACCTGGGGTTCTGATACCACCATCAGCTATAATAGATCGACCTACTCTATTACAATCTCTTATAGCTGTTAGATTTGGAACTCCAAATCCTGTTTTTATCCTTGTGGTACATACCGATCCGCCGCCAATTCCAACTTTGATTAAATCCGCACCGCAGGAAGCCAAATAATCTGCTCCAGCATATGTAGCTACATTTCCTGCCATTATACATACATTATCTCTAACTAAATCTCTAGTTCTTTTTAACATCTTACCCACGTATTTCGCATGGGCGTGTGCAACATCAACACATATATATGTTGCTCCGGCCATATATAAAGCATCCAGTCTTTCGAATTCTTTATCCCCACAACCTACTGAAACAAATACCGATTTATATTTTTTATATTCTTCTACGTTTTTCTCAATGGTCATGAATCGATGTAGAACTCCTATACCACCTTTTTCATGTATGAATTTTGCCATTTTATGGCCAGTTATTGTGTCCATATTAGCTGAAAAAACTGGTAGATTAAGTGTTAGTTTACCAGTTCTATCAGTCATTGATGTATCCACTAATTTCCTTGAATCATAATGATTATAAGCAGGTATTAATAAAACGTCATCATAAGTTAAAGCTTTCATTTAAAATCCTTAAATTAAATATGGAGGCCCAGGAGGGATTCGAACCCTCGGCGCAGGCGTTTAGAGTGCCTCGTTCTGACCACTAGAACTACTGGGCCTTATCATCGTCTACATATTTAGTATAACTTATATTTAATTCATAATTACACATGGGACAGAAGGCGGTTATTTCTCCGCCCTTAGTCATAATAAACAAAGGATTAGTTTTCTTACCATCCTTACGTTCTGCCTTCCAGCCACAAAACTTGCATGTATTTTCTACAGAAACTGTTGCGTCCATAATTATAATTCCTTGCTTATTGTACCATATGCCATTTTCTCTTGATCTAAAATATCAACATGATATTCAGTCCAACCATAAAAACTTTCTGGTGGTTTACTTGGCACGTTGTATTGTGTCCATACATATAGATCATATTCAGCCGGCGTCATGCCTTCTGCATCGGCTAGTCCAAGCACCGCCAACTCAAGTTCTCTGTACTTTTTACCGGTCGGCGTAGATTTTGGTACGCTAAAGCCTAATGATTTAAGATGCTTAAGCATATGGGTATCTAATCCCGCGACTCTAGCACCTTTCCTACTGTGTAACAAAAAACAGCGAGCTGTCTTAGGTCCAATTCCATATATAGACTCGAGATCACTCACTGTACATGTTCGTAAATTTAGACCACTTGTGGCTATTTGATACATAGCCTTGGCCTTTATGTTATAACAACCGATACCATGGGCCTTTAGCATCTCGGGCCAGCCTTCTAAAGTCTCTGGATTTTCATAAAGTGCCCATTTCTTTATAGCATTAAAAGGGCCCTCTTCGTATCCATTTATAGTTTTTAGAAGACTATCCAAGCATCTGGCCATTGTTGTGCCATTTTTACCTGCGGCACAAATCCAAAATAAAATGTGTTCTTCTAAACCATAATCATCGAGATTATAGTTAGTTATAGTCTCTGGATTAATCATAATACCTTTTCCTTTTATGTAAGCCTTGTCCCTTGCACAATATAAGCACGATTTTTGCTTTGTCAAGCCCTATTCTTCAGGTTCTTTTCGTAAAGCTTCCATCGGGTCAAATAATTCAAATGGGTCGTCATCAATATTAAAGGTAACGAACCCTCGTAGTTTGTCACCGTCCATCTTTAACTCTTTATTTTCTTCCTCTGCCTTAGCAGCCGCCTCTGCCAGTTTCTTATGTATTTCAGAATTATATTCTATTTTAACATAGATAGGAGCAGTAACATTCAGTCCCTCAGGCGGGTTTGGAAAATATCTAGACAATATGTTGTCTCTATTGTAAGATTTAACCCAAAAATAAATAGCCTCATCCTCTTGTATATCGTAAGACAGTACGAAAACGCTGCCTAATCCCTTTACTTCTTTAGATGGATAACCAAGGAAGTTTTGTACAGTAAAGTATAGTACTATACTATAACATAATAATAATGGAACCATGAGAAACTTAAGCTTGAGATTTATATTATTAGCCTTAATAAATACCAGCAAGAAGACGAAAGCAAACATTACAAAACTTATTGCTAAACTAGAATAACCAACAAATATATTATCCATAATTATTCTCCTGGCCCTGAAGGTGCGGCTTGCTGTCTTCTTTGTGACATATCAGCCTGTTTCTTTATTAAGCTACTCGGTATCTTATTCACAGTGATTATACTACCATCTTTGGACATCATCAATCTCGCTACTGTTTCTTCCTGCCAATGCTTCGTTAAAGTAATCTTCTCGTCAACAATAGTAGTTACTTTTGGGTTAAGTTTCTCAATTTTAACATGTACTATTGAGGGCTTTATGTTTTGATTAACTCTGTACATATGGATATTTATAATCCACTGACCAGGTATAATCCCTCTGATAGTCACTATCTCTTGATTGTAATCATAGAAAACTTGATGGCCGTCGGGAGTCATAAAAAAATCTTTATTTTTACCGAGGTCATCTCTATCTAAATGTGTAAGACCCCTTTCTTTATTTCTAAAATTAATTAAATTTCCAGTCGGGTCTTCTACCCATATGTCAACGTCGTTTGAATCGTCATGCGGCCAAGTCATAGTTATTATGTACTCAGCTTTGGTTTCAATATCCGCTTTCTCTACATCTTCTGGCTCAATTTGAGCAAAAGCCACTACAAACATAAAAACAAACACGATTAAGCAATTAAAGAGTAAGTCTAAAAAGCCGATGGCGCTACCATAGCTTTTTTTAGTCATCCTCAGCCTCATCCAGGGCGATTCTATCTTCTTCGGCTGCTTTACAAGTACATCTATCATCCAAAGTTTCCAACTGCTCATCAAATTCGATCAGTTGTAGTCTCAGCACCCAACCACAGACTTGTCCTACCGCTGTAGTGTAAAGAGCTGTAGAAATGCCACCGCCCATATTGGCCAAAGCATCTTTCAAACTACTGATGTTATCCATACTTAAGTCAACAAAACTGACCTTAGACATCAGGATGAAACCAACAACAGTACCAATAAGACCTAGGCCCATTAAAAAGCTACTTGCGAAATGAGCTCTCCTACTAAACCTACAGAGCTCTTCATAAGTTGCGCCATTATTACATGCTTTCTTCGTGTTAACTCCTGTCAATACAGTAAAGACTGCAAAAATTGCATACATAACAAAACTTAGTTTTGTAGAATCGGCATCATAGATTTCGCTGAACAATCCAAAATAGCCTGCAGCAACTGTACCCAATACAGTAAGACCAAGATACAACCACCACCTCAATAAAGCCGTGAAACGTACCATAAGCCTCGCTCCTTATTTTTTAATTACCTCGGCTTTTGACCAACGACGCCTTTATTTTGATCGCCACGTTTATCATAATCTTCGCCGATGCGCCAAGGATTTCTACTACCATGCTTCTTTTCTGGGTTGGGTTCTTTAACGACATCGTCTTCACGATGTTCGCCCTCAGGTCTGTTATCAACATCGCTTTCGATTTTCTGGCTATCACCGCCCCTGCGATATTGATTCTGAGCACCAACAGTTGATGTTTCTGCACGTCTTGAATTCTCACGCTTACGTGCTTTAGGGTCATTCAGATCGTCGATATCCATAGTAGCATCTGGAGCTATTAGTTTTTCTTCAGCGTCTCCATCTATATTAGCTCTACGCTCTAGACTAGGTCTGGTGTAATCCTCGTTTTTCTGAACATTATCAGTAACTTTTCTATTACCGCCAAACTTTCTGTCCTTGAGCGAACCTGCGCCATGACGATCATTAACTCTATTATCGTTTGGACTCATTACAAACATATTTTATTCTCCTCGTGGCACCACTCGGAGGAATCGAACCCCTACTCACAAGGTTTGGAGCCTTGCCCGTCTCCATGACAGATCAAGAGCGAGTGGCCTATTATGGCAATGCTCTATTGAGCACCGCTTGTAAAAGCTTAAAAGCACTTTGTAATCTGTTATGGCCTTCTAACTTACCTTTAATAGCTACGTCCTTGTCACGCAGTTCATAGTCATAGTTACCATAACGTACATTACCTGTACCATCATTGGCAATATTTATGGTACCGAGTTCTCTGGTCCATTTCTCATTACCATATGGTACTAATTCTATTTTAATTCTTAGCATTTTTAATTCCTTTGGTGGAGCCGGCCGGCACCGCCCCGGCGTCCGCAATGCTTCTTCTAAAGGGTTGACGATGATAATATATTAACCAAGTAACAAGGAGGTGTTGCCTAATTTTTGACTGACTTTTGGATCAACCTTGGCTCAGTCAAACCATAACGAGGGGTTCTGTTTCCGGGCTCCCTCATGCCCAGCTAACTATCTTAAGCGATAGCAGCAAGTACCTCTCCGCCACGGGGCTTTACGCCATCAAGCGACTTAGAGGCATAACTTAACATAGAATTGCCAGTTATATTTTATCTGCAATTTTAACGTTGTTCGCAGTTCAGTCAACGCATCGAGTCTTTAGCTTCATTCACCACGTCGAAACTATTTCGGCCCCACATCTTCAAGCGGCTCCTATGTCCGCTTTACTTCTTTTGGAGCGGACTGTCGGGCTCGAACCGACGACCTCGACCTTGGCAAGGTCGCGCTCTACCAACTGAGCTAAGCCCGCAATATAAGGGAAGAAGCACGCTTCCTCCCCCCGGTTATTAGATTATTTGATCAATTTTTTCTCTAATTTTCTTTATTTCTTCTAATAACTTTTCATCCAGATCTGTTTTAGCCAACAGCTCATCCATACGAGCCTGGACATCAAAGAAAGCCAATACTTTTGCTAATCTTTTTTTATTATGTCTCCACCAGAATGCGCATGCGACTAGCGAAGCAACAGCACCTCCAACAAAACCTATACCTAGAACAATCCAGTTCATATTTTTCCTCCTCAGCTTTATTTGCTCTGATTACAGAGCGTCAGCCTCCGTGTGGGTGCCCTATCGCTATCTCTTTTTAATTCCAATGCCGAGGGCGACCCTTGGGCTCTACGGCCCCTATATTCTTGCGACTATTCGTACTAGTCTTTGATAATCATCCCAGTCTCTAAGTAAGAAAACCAATTGAATCAGTACTGCTCTCATTAATGCCAGTCTGACATCACACATGGTTCCTCCTCTAAAATGGTCTTGGGTCTACCGGTATAGGATCTGGTCCACCAGGTTTTGGATACATAGGTCCTCCTATAGTTGGTTTCAAAATGGATCTCCTCCGCCCGTAGGCTTTCTTTTCATTTTGGCCACCAATCTTTCATTGTCATGGTCGGGGATGTCGGAATCGAACCGACCACACCACGGTTCCAAACCGCAGCCGACGCCTTGCCTGATATCCCCGACATAATTGGCTCGGGGTCAGACGGGTCTATGTCATCAGTCCATTCTTTCATTGTTTGTCCTCCCAAATAAATTTTGCTAATTCAAAATCTTCTTTAACTCTACTATAATGTTTGTGATATACGCCACCGCCTCTCGCCAAATAAGAAGGGTGGTATGTTGGAACTACATGAGTACCCATGTAATCATGGGCTCTGCCTCTCAAACTACCTATCTTGGTAGTTAATGGGTGTCCCAACAGCCCATTACTAGCATCAGCACCTAAGGTTATAATAACTTTTGGCTTAAGCTTAGCTATCTGTGCTAGCAAATACAATAAACAACTATCAATCCAGTCCTGTTTAAGAGGTATACCTGGATTTAAAGCGCACTTAACTATATTGGTTATGTACACTTTACCTAGCAACTGCATATCGCTCAATATAACATCTAAGAGCTTACCCGCCTTACCTACAAATGGTAAACCAACTTCATTTTCATCGGGGCCAGGAACCATACCACAGATTATAAAATCTGTAATATTACCCCTAGCAAATACTGGTTTAATTCTATTAGAATGTAGATCACAGAGAATACACATACTTGCTCTGTGCTCAATCATTTGTAAATCTTTATTCATTCTCTCCGCAGTCACAATCAACTTCTTCAGTTTCTGGAAATAATTCAAGGCCTGGGTTTTTAATAGATTCCTCAACTAATTCCCTTGTGACCTTAAAAGCATCTGACGAATACAGCTGCTTCTCTTCAGTGCTCAGTTCAATATACTTAGGCAACTCCTCACTTGCTTTCGCTTTCTTGCCTGGCGTACAACCCAAAGACTTAGCTTTTCTGTTAATACAAGCAGCAATCTTCTTTTTTGTAGAAGCTGAAAAATTCGAGCGGCCCAAATAAGCTTTAGCTACGCCTACATGTTTACAATCTGGTACTGGAAAACTACGATTCGGACCACAAAATGTGCTTGATTTCATCTTCTTACGCTGCTTAGTTGTCAGTGGTTTGGCGATCTCTATAGCTTTCTGAGCTCTTTCGAGAATCTTATTTAACTCACTCATAATACTTCTCCTATTCAAATAGTGACATAAAGATGGCCGCGTGTTCGCCATTAGTATGTTTATCTAACCACCCTATCATCTTACCGCCACGTTTTAATATTCTATCACACGCCACAACCATATCTGCTATTATGGGTAGTGTTTCTTCATCAATAACATCATAAAAATCTAAAAATATGAAATCATACATCTTTTTAGTTTCATATGCATAATACAAACCATTGGCATTGAGTATAAGATGTCGATCATCATCTATGGGATTGGCCATTTTCTGAGCTTTGATAACGTTTTCGTCGACTTCCACTGTAGTCAGCGACTTAACCTTTGGAAAACTTAATAGATATCTAGAGGCTACACCAAGCCCAAGACCTATCTCTAAACAGTTTCCTCTAGGCCAATCACCTAGTTGGTGTATATAATCCTCAAGCTCGTCCTCCAAAGCCCATAAAGTATGGCCAGGGCCCCTTTCGAGGAATAACTTACCATTCATCTTGTAAACACGAGCGTCTCCGCTTTCAGCAACCAATTCACCATCTCTAAAATAAATCAGACCCTCTCCCATTTTATACGCTCCTATCTAAATAAAGGTTAAATTATTCAGCGTCTTCTGGTTTTTTATCAAAAAACTTTATTGGCGCGGCAAACTCGAACATAATTGATAGGTAAACACCTGTAGCTACGCTCTCATCAATCTCTGGCTGGCCGGTTTTAGGGCTCACTCTCTTTACTGGATGCTCATATTTAATGCCCATATTTCCAGAAATAGATTCTGGAAGAAAGGTGTCCAGCATAGAATTAACTTCTGTCCTTACATAATCTTCCCATGCCTTGGCCCTTTCCTCTGGCGGAACATTATCTAATATCTCTTTTATTTCCTTTTCATCCATCATTGCTCTCCTTAAGCATAAGTTTTTCCTGCTCATACATGTCACGAGTTAACGTAGCGAGCTGCATACGCCATTCAGGGTTATCCTGATTGAGTTTAACCTCAATATGAAAGTCTTCGATTTCATGGCCGACTATCTTAACGCCGCCCTTTTCATCAATCTGAATGTGTCTTAACTCGTGGCGAATGAGCTTAACACGTTGGTCTGTGCTCGCCACTTCCCAAGCTTTTTGGTCAACAATAAGCAACAAATCATACCCATCAATGGCGATATTATCTCTTGATAGGTATTTAATCTTGGGACTCGCAGTTTCAATAGAGGCCAAAACCAACCGGCCTTTACTAACCCTCTGTTTTAAATCAAAAATCAACTTAAACTTCAAGTATTGAAGCTGCGGAAAGTGCTCTTCCATAACATCCAAAAATACTTCTGTCAAATTATCATCTGAATCTTCATAACGATGCATATTCCTTCTCCTTTAAACCTAATTTTACACGCACTAAGGGCGTTACCTATAATATAATACACAATTCCAAATTGTCAAGTGGATTTTTTAAATATTTTTGGTAGGGACAAATCATATATCCTCAGGGCGTGTGATATTTACTGTTAATATATGCCTGTAATTCTTGTAAACTTTCCTCTAAATTTTTCTTAGGCTTCTTATGGCGCTTCTTCCACCGTTTTTTCTTGCCTTGCGAAGCTTTTTCCTTGTTCATGTCATCAATCGCGGGTCTAGGTTTACGTCTTCGCTTAATCACTTTTTCGTCTGTCATGCCAATATCCTCTCAAATCCAGGAGCTTCTTAACCAATGCTTTGGCTTTTTCGGCAGTCGATTTTTTCTTCTTTACCTCACCTGGATAAGCCTTATTATTAAGGTAACATACATGCATGTATGTACCTTTCTTTTTATTTATGGTGACTGTCCTTACCTTACCACCTTTCTTAACACAATTTGTAAATGCTGCTGGCATACTACCTCCTATATATAAAAGGCGCGGGATCGTTGTAGTATTATTCTATATTGATTTTAATATTAGACGGTTTTGTGTCTAACATTTTACCAACTCGACATGAGATAATGCCGTTTTTATAATTTGCTGAAACATCTTCAGCATTTACTTCGGCTGGGAAAACTATTGTACGTCTAAAGGAACGACTTGCAATTTCCCTGGCGAGATACTTCTTACACTCCTCATCGTCAGGATCTCCTTCACATTTTTCCTCGGTTTTATCAGCCTTAATCATCAAAGCGTTATCTTTCAGCTCAAGCTCAACATCCTCTCGATCAAAACCTGCGACAGCAATCTCGATATCATAGCTATCTTCTTTTTCAACCACGTTGACCTTTGGAAATGAGCTTTTGGGCTGTAAAGATTTGAATGCATGCATATCCAGATCCCATCTGTCCATCATGTCATCAAAACGCTTCCAAAATGTATCGTGTATGTCTTTGAAAAAGTCATCGAAATGACTGAGAGCGTACATCCTACTCAGAGAGCCAGGAGATACTAAGCTTTTCTCATCTTTATTTTCCATAACTATTTTCCTCCTTTATACCTATATTCAATCGATCCCGCGCCTGAGAATCCCATTTACCAGAACATCGTAGAATTCCTCTGTGTTAAAAGGAACCCATATTGCACTTGGCAAATCCTTCAACATGCTAGTTGAGGCAGGAGTGTTCCAAGAGTGAATGAGTACCTCTGCTCCATGGTTAGGATTATCTGGGCACTCTCTCAAGTAACTAGAAACAATACTGCCAGAGCCGTTTCCCTCGCCTAGATCGTGATCTAATAGTATAATATCATATACATTAGCCTCTAGCAAAGCAACGGCCTCATAAGCATTTTCTATTATGTCTAAATCATGATTATGTAACAGCTCAATAAAATTATTGACTCTATTACCATCATCTTCTAAAATCAAAATCTTCATAATTCTCAATGGTCAGGCAGCAACTCGTCTACCTTATCTTCTAACTCTTCAATTTTTTCGCTCGGTACAGCAATTTCATGGGCTTCGATCCTCTTCTCAATCAATACATGATTGGTTTCGTGAGTTGCGTTTTGCCTCAATGCTGTTCCAGCTAGTGTAAAAGATGCGCCAAATAAAGCTATAAGCACTAGTATTAACCAATTAAACGTTCGCGCTGATAAAAAACTTTTGCCACATTCTATAGGTCGGTTAGCACAAAAATTCTTTTGGGAATCTAATTTTTTATGTATTTCACGATGAGCGACGGTGTTTTCATCCTCAATATCGTCCATCTTCTTACAAACTTCTTTTCGATTTTCTCTAATGTTCTCATCTATTTCACCCAGCTTTTTGAGAACATATTTACCCCACTCATGCCAACCGTTACCTTCTTCTAGATGCCCGACCCTCTTTTCTAGGCCGTCGAATCTCTCTTGATCCATTGTTATGAAATCCTCCAATCATTTATTTTTAAGTTTTTTTCCACATTTAGGACAAAACTCTATGGGGATTCCATATCGGTGAACCTGGCTATATCCTTTCTCTTTAGTCAGTTGTATCCATTTAATCACCCAACCATATGGAGGTTCCCATACAAATAAATCATAAGACTCAACTAGGTCTTGCCATTCTTTGCAATCACAATACATTCAATTATTCTCTTGCGTTACCTCTCGGACGACCTAAGACACCGCTGTATGGTAAGAAGTCATACTTTCCACCAAATGATCTCCAGCCCTCAGTTGGGTAATTTTTATATTGTTCCATACCGCTTTGAACAACGTCGGTATCCATAACATCGAACATAGGTTTATCTATAGATGCTGGTTCGGCAGCTGAATAGTCGCCAAAGTCTTCCAGACCATCTCTGTATGGATAATGCTCCATACCCATTCTGAAAAATTGGTCATCACGGAATCTCTTAACCGTAGAGCCCCAAATATAGGGATTCTGTTCGATAGTTGTACCACGTAGACCTGAATTGTGTCCCAATCCTGGGTCCTCTGTCTGAACTTTCCAGTCAGCCAAATCGTCTTTAGTGACGAAGGTAAGTGCCGTACGAGTGTAGTCCATATCTTGACCCATACGAGGTCCTACCCAAAGTGCACCAAAGTTAGAAATTTTCATGTCGGCCGCACGTCTGATAGTCGTGAACACGTCTGTACGTGTATAAGCATCACGATCGGGCTCAGATACTCCAACATGTGGGATTTGCCAAAAGTTCCATTCGTTCATAGTAAATTGCCTCCTAAAATATTGAGGGATTTTCTCCCTCTATATATACTATAATACGGAAATGGAAAAAGTTACACTATAAAATCATAAAGTCTTATTTTAAGGTCGCTGTTTTCCAGTAAATATTGAGCTGTTTCATCATAAATTCTCATTGAGGAGCATATAATCTCCTCCACACCAGCGTTAATAATTTCTACTAAGCATGGTGTGCAGGGAACTCCACAGCTCATATATATCTTCGTTCCAATTGTTTCTATGCCCAACCGAGCAGCATTTATCAGAGCGTTTCTTTCGGCGTGGCCAGCTGGACATATACCGAGACCTTCTCCCGACGGAAATCCTATAACACGTCTAGGACAAATACCTTTGGTGTCTTTGCCTTCAGCATGCTTGCCATACTTTTCTTTAAAACCCTCATCAATATACCAACGTTGATCACAGGTAGGTACCCCTCTTGGAGGACCGTTGTATCCTGTTGAGATAACACTGTTATCTCTGACC
>Ga0209536_100006104_pt1 | contig 18517 bp, 16 predicted proteins | sample DeeMarSeWOR28_12_FD_187461 | JGI IMG/M metagenome (GOLD analysis project Ga0209536, IMG submission 187461) | Marine sediment microbial communities from White Oak River estuary, North Carolina - WOR-2-8_12 (SPAdes) (version 2) | ecosystem: Environmental > Aquatic > Marine > Intertidal zone >... | reverse complement strand
CATGGTTACCGGCATTGCCCTGAGGCCGAACCGGGCCACGTACCAGGTGATGAAGATGGGCCCCACCCCGAAGGCCAAGGTGCCGGCGGTGTTATAGATGGACATGGCCAGCCCGAGATTGCGGCCGGCATATAGGGGCACCATACCCGTGACCGGTGGATGAAACAGGGAAGACCCCATAGAACCGATAATAATGCAGAACAGCAACCCGTAAAAACCGGTTGTCATTCCCGCCAAAGGAATGAAAAAAATGGGCATGAGCAAACCGATCAAAAAAAAACTGCGCGAGGGATGGCGATCGGCCCAATATCCTGACATGGGTTGTACGATGAACATCAAAAAGCGGGAAATCCCCGCGAGAAACCCCACCCGGGCCAGGCTCAGCCCCATCTTGTCCATAAACACGGGAAACAGGGGGTTGATGAAAGAGCTGTAGAAATCACCGCTGAAGTGTACCAGGCTAAGGGCCATGAGAATTTTCCAATAGGTTCTTGAACCAGAATCGGCCATAGGGGCTTTTGGCACTTGCCCTGGCCGAAGTCAATGGAAAAGGTGAGGGTGTTTTAGGTGAGAAATCCGATGTATCTCGGATGGCTGCTTGTAGTAGCCGGGGAAGCCCTTCTGTTCCAGTCCCTACCCCTGGTTAAATATTTTTTAGGAACTTTCGCTTTTTTTATTTTATTTTACGAGGAACCGAGTCTCGCTGAAAAATTTGGGGAGTCTTACGAACAATATCGCAAGTCTGTGCGTCGCTGGATTCCACGTCTGAAACCTTATCAACCATTAAATCATTAAGGATAAACCGTTATGGACGGAAATAAAGAGAAGATAACACCGGGCGCGGAGGCAAAAGTAACCCGCCGGTATTTTTTGAGAATTGCCGGATCCGTTGCCATCGGAGTGGGCGTGGGCGGCTATGCCGGTGTCAAAGAGTCCCTGCCCGCCATCCTAAAATTGGCCGACGGCCGGTCCGATATACCTGTTTCCGGAGGTTATCTGCTTGTGGATGTAAAAAAATGCCAGGGATGTATGTCCTGCATGCTGGCCTGCTCCCTGGTAAACGAAGGCGTTGAGAATCTTTCTCTGTCCAGAATACAGGTCATTCAAAACTCCTTTGACAAATGGCCCCATGACCTGACCATCGAGGAGTGCCGGCAATGCGTCGATCCAGCCTGCGTTACCGCCTGCCCGGAAGACGCCTTGACAGTGGACGCCCGCTTCGGCAATGTCAGAAGAGTGGTGTACGTAGAAAAATGTATAGGCTGTGGTGCGTGTGTTGAAGCGTGCCCATATATCCCCAACAGACCGTTTGTGGTTCCGGATGAAAAGTACGGCCATGATTTGAAAGCCAGAAAATGTGAACTTTGCGCCAATGCCCCCTATCACTGGGATCCGCTGGGCGGAGGCCCATGGGGCAAAAAGGCATGTGTGGAGGTATGTCCCGTCGGCGCAATTAAGTTCACCACCAAGGTACCCAAACAGGAAGGCGATTCAGGCTACAAAGTCAATCGAAGGGATTCGACCTGGTCTACTTTAGGATATCCACGCTATTGAACCATGGGGAGCAATCCATAAAAAGTACATAACTGCGATGTATCTGAATTTAATCTTCTCCTTCAATATTGCTGATAGCTCTCCAACTTATACAAGATTTGGGCGAACCCGTGATATCTTTTGCTAATCTGAAATAATTTCCCAACTGATAACTGTAATCTACGGTCTGCGGTAATTGGCTACATAAAAATCCTCAATAATTCCCTTAGATTTTAAGGATTCTCCATATTCTCTGGCAGATTTTTTATCCGGAAAATGGGAAACTCGCACCTGATACCATTTTTTTTCGGCGCTGAATGCTTCGGTCCAATAAGCATCCAGCCCCTGTTTTTTCAACTGGGCCACAAATCTGTGAGCATGCTCCGGTTTCAGATAGGCGGCAACTTGGATCGTAAAGGGGTCTGTTACGACGGAAGCAACCGGTTCGGTTTTTTTCTTGATAGCTTTGTCGGTTTTAACCAGATGGCTGACCGTGTTGATCAGTAAAACGGCAACACAGGCCGTCAGAGCGGCGAGCAAAATTCCGGCGAAAACGCGCCGGGCCTTGCGGTAATGTTTTAACAAATCGACAAAAGATGTTACCCAACGAATAATCCATCGCACCGCGGAAAATATGCTTTGAATCAATCCTTTCAGCGCTGCATCGATTAGATTATTCAATGAGGTACCGATGCCTTTTTTACGACGCGGTTTCGGTGGTGCCGGGGAGGGTGCAGGTGGTTTGAAACCCGAGCTCATTTTTTTCAAGTCTAACTGATCTATTCCTTCTAGATATTGATATGCCTTTTGCAGGAGATCTTGGTTGCGCGCTGTATCTGGCATCCAGCGCACACAAGCAGCGATACCGCTTAAGAGTCCAGTTTGGCCTTCATCCTGTTCAATCGCCTGAAGATAAATTTTCAGCGCCCATTCATCTGCGCGACGTTCTGTCAGAAAAAGCTGGGACAAACCATTGACAAATTCAGGCGCAGCTTGATCTTCCAGCTCAAATATTCGTCGATAGGTTTGCAAGGCAGGAAAATCGGTTCGCTCCAAAAGCAAATAAAACCGCGCAAGTGCAACCTGGATAATTTTATTCTTTGGTTGAGAACTACCAATACGATAAACCAATTCTTGGTGTTCTTCCTTAAGTCCACCTCGGCTTTCGATTTGAGTCAACCAGTTTTCGGCAACCTCTTCATCTCCCGGATGAGCATGGAGGTAAGACACGAGAAAAGCTTCGGATTCACTATTTTTGTCTGCTCGGGCCAAGTAAAAACGAGCCATGCGGGCTGCAAGGCTTGCTGATTTTTTCTGTTTTACAAACTGAGAAATCAAAAAACTGTCGAATATGGCCACAGCACTTCGAAAAGCGTTTTCAGCTTCCGGATACATTCCGTTTCTTTCATATACGCCGGCTTCACGAACCAAGCGCTTTAAGGCACTCATCCCCCACCGGTTTAAAATCCAACCCACGCCCCAAAAAACCAACATAAGTATGATGGCCACCGGAAAAAGCGCCCATTGCAGCCCGATGCGAGACTGAATGTGCGGCAAAATCCAAAGGCTGATCAGTCCTCCCACGAGGACCGAAACCCATATACGCGCTGCAAAATGTCTGAGGGTTTGGGTCATAAGCTTTTGAAGTGACTAAAACGTTTCTTCTCGGCCCTGCACTTCCTGCCCCTGCCGTAAGGCCACCCGTACCGGATTCGGTGTCCATTGCTTGGCCGCAAATCCGGTCACCGGATCGATGGATTGAAACTGAATATCAGAAGGTATCGCAAATTCCCGCGCTGGTTCTCCGTTTGTAGCCTTTATCATGAAATCCGCCCATATGGGAGCTGCTCCACGGGCGCCGGTGATGCCTTTGCCGTTGGCATCCCGCATACCGACACCTCGATCATAACCCACCCAGACGGATACACACAAAGTCGGTGTAAAGCCGGTAAACCATGCATCATGATAGCCATCGGAGGTACCGGTCTTACCGGCGGCCGGCAGATCAAATCCCATACGTCTGACAATTGAGCCGGTACCGTTATTTAAAACCCCTTGCATCATGTCCACAACCTGATAAGCCACGCTTGCATCAAGCGAACGTTTTCCGCCGACAATCCGCTCTTCAAGAATGCGCCCGAGAGGATCCTCAACCCGGCGTATCCAAAATGGCGTGTGCCGGATGCCGCCGGTGGCAAAGGTGGCAAACGCAGAAGCCATTTCCAGGGGACTTACCCCGGAGGTTCCTAAGGCAACAGAATAAACAGATGACAGAGGGCTTTTGATACCGCAGCGCCGGGACACCTCAATGACGGCATCCGGTCCGATGCGCTCAACGAGCTGTGCGGCGACCGAATTTACGCTTTTCATTAGCGCCTCTTTCAGAATCATCGGGCCGGCATATTTTCCCCCGAAATTCTTGGGTCTCCAATCGGGAGTGCCAACAACCGGGATATTCACTTTTTTATCGACAACTAGGGTTGCCGGGCTTAAATCCAGTTTTTCAAAAACCGTGTAGTAGACAAACGGCTTAAATCCGGAACCGGGCAGCCGATTGTTCTGGACCGCGCGGTTAAATTCTGTTTCAGAATAATCCCTACCTCCGACCATTGCTTTAACGGCACCGGAATTCGTCTCGACTGCAACCAATGCTCCCTGGGGATGCGTTACGGCATCATCGCGGCTATCAACGCCATATTTTCGGATACCAAGGATCTCATCGAGTTTTGCCAATCCATTCTGGACGGATTCAACCGCCCAGGATTGAAGTAGCGGATCCAGCGTGGTCATCACTTTCAATCCACCGTGATAAAGCACCTCCGGTCCATAGCGCTCCTCCACTTCTTTCAAAACAACATCCAGAAAATAGCTGCCGGTACGTGTACCCTCATTGCGTGGTTGAAGGAATAAATTTTCTTTAAAGGCACTTTCGGCTTCCTCCGTATTAATATATCCCACTGCGATCATGCGGGATAAAACTATTTTCTGCCGCTTTTTGGCTCGATCAAAATGAAGATAGGGATTGTAGCGCGTCGGTGATTTCGGCAAACCCGCCAAAAATGTGGATTCCGCCAATGTCAATGCTGCCGCAGATTTTCCGAAAAAGGATTGTGTCGCCTGTTCGATGCCCTGTGCGCCGACGCCGAAGGAAATCTGGTTCAGATAGGCTTCAAGGATGTCGCCCTTGGCATACTGCGCCTCGATCTGCAAGGCCACCAGCAATTCGCGAAATTTTCGCATAACCGTTCGCCGATAAGTGAAGAAAAGGTTTTTTGCAAGCTGCTGGGTGATGGTTGATGCGCCTTGAACCTTTCCCGGCTCAAAAAGGGTGACCCAAAGGGCTTTCAACGTGCGAACTTTATCCACACCATGGTGTTCCCAAAAGCGGTGATCTTCGGTAGCGATAACAGCTTGTATAAAATAAGGCGATATCCGGCTTAAAGGAATCGCCTCCCGTCCACCGATAACCATAATGCGTTCACCGGTTGCAGCAAATATTTCCGTAGGGGGGGTTTCGATGATTCGACTCAATGGCTCAGGCACCTGAGGCAAATCGCTCAATGCGCTGAAAAAAAGAACCATAGCCAAAAGTGCAACCACGCCGGCCAGGCCGCAAACAAGATAGAATATGCCGGATAATCGTCGAATGAATGTGGTGGCAAAGTTCATGGATACCTTCAGTTCTCCAGGGTATCACTGATGATATTAGCGCTTGATTTTTGTTCCTCTAAATGGGACCTTAAACGCCAAACAGCCCATTCGTGACCTTGTACAATAATCACTTTGCGCCGGGAACCGTTGATAATTTCGAATCCTATCTCAATGAAGCCCGAGACGGCTTCATCCGAAATTCCCACCCGCATAATTTGACCGGAAATTTGCAACAGACGTTCAGGATTCGGTACCATACTGCGGCGCACCTCTTCAGGAAATGCCTCCAGGGCATCAAAGAAACGATCGGCAGGATAGACTCGATTTTCAAAATAGGGCAGATCTTCCAGGGTTTCAACCTGTGCAAATTGTTCATGTTCAAAATGAATCAAAAGGCTAGGAGAAATTTTCAGCTGCCGTAGCACACGATTATTGAGATCCAAGAGATACACCATCAATCCGGCACCGGCTTTTTCAAAATAGGTTCGCCGCCATTTTCCTTCACTGGCCAATCGGACAAGCTCGAAGGGGGAGATTATTTCTTGGGCGATTTCCCGCGGCAGGCTCAGATAGAGTTTGCGAAAATGATCGTCGGACAACATCACGCCTTGGTCGGCTGAAACATTGGCGGCGATCTGATTAAATGTAGTGGCACCGCGCGCTATACGTTGGGAATCCTGTCGATCGGTGACGATTTGTTCGAGCGTTTTTCGTGCCGTTAGGGTCTGTTTTCCTTTCTCCCAGATGGCACCGGATTCCGGTCGTGCGACATTGGTTGTGACCAGATAAGCGCCTAATGCGCGTTCTATCCAATCAAATCGCAGCTCTAAAATGAAAATAGCGCTGACTAAAAGAAACAGCAAAATCGGCCGCAGCGCAAATAATCTTCGGCTCCATTCTCTAATATCTTGTGGGCCAACCCAATCTGCCATGATTTATATTCGCCGAAAGCAAGTAACAAACGCAAACGATTAATTCGCTTAAAAAAAGCAATGTTATCCAAAATGCATATACGTTTAAGTTTATGCAATATAGAAAAGCCTGCCATGGGTGTCAAGAAAGGGTGACAGATCAGAAGTGGAATTTAAACGTAGCCGATAATGGCGTGTATGGTCCGAAATAATAGGGAAATAGGATTTAATTTAATAAACATCTCTATTTTTCTTGCAGCCCAACTGTTTTCCCGTTAATGAATATCGTTGCAGAGATAAGAAAACAGGCTCATAGGACCTAAGTCCGATTAAGCCCCTGAAAGGGGCGCACTGGGCCCTGATAATATCAAAGATTTTAAAGAGATACTGGTGTGTGGAGATTTCGGAGTTGTCCTACTAGTTTCCGACTAAAACGGACCCCGCGAAAGGGGGAGATTCAACAGGCTAATGATGGCGGATTTAACTCGACCTTGTCGTCGTGCTCGTTTTCGAATACGAAAAACCGAAGCTTTTGAAGCAATATTCGATAGCTAAACCTTATGGATCTGTGAGACATGTCAAGATTGTCCAATATGCTCAAATTGTCTTTGGGTGTCATTATACTATTAGGGTACATTGTCGTTCCGATGTGTCATGGCGGCGTGTATGTATTTGACCGTGTGACCTCACTAAATACAGCAGTCTATTTGAAAGTGTTAACCAAGGGCAGGTTTTTTTCCGAGGGTGGAAAGCTGGTCGACATTTACGTGAATGATAAAAAGTTTAAGCGGATCTTAACCGGCGGCGATGGATACGGTTACTTAAAATACACACCCCAACGTCTCGGGTTGACCAGGATTGAGGCACGCTCAAACGGCGACCGGGAAAGCGGCATACTTCTGGTTGTTGACAAAAATGATAAAGTCATTCTTATTGAAGTCGAGAGCGGATTTAAGGAATCGCTATTTTCAGATACGGTGAAGGCTGACAGCCGTAAAGCCGTTGATATTTTAAGCAAAACATACAAAATAATATATCTCAACCGATACTTTGGTGCCGGTTTAGCCAAAAAATGGCTTGAAAACGAGAAATTTCCGGAATCCGCCACCCTTAAGTGGTCGGGCTCTCAGATGCTAAAAGCCCTGAAAGATAAAAACATCCAGCTTTATGCCATCATCGGCTCTGCCGATTTGATTTCTGCCGCAGAGAAATACATTGAAAACCGATATACCTTCGAGGAAACCAAAGCGGGTCAGACCGTAAAAGATTGGCAGGAAATCTTAAAAATGATGCAACAAGATCCCCAAAAGGCTGAGAACTGAAATTGTTATCAAAAATGTTAATACAGGTCGAGTTTGTTTTATAATTTTTATTTTATAGCATTGAAGGCGCAATGATAAAAAAGATAGTCATCCTGATAATGAGTGCTTTGATTTTGATGAGCTGTGCCCAGAATCAAAATTTGACGGAGGAAGAAGAGGAGAAATTTCGAAAGGCACGACTGAGGTATGAAGCGGGGCAAAGAGGGCGTTAAGCCCTTTTAGCATAGCCACCAAATTATCTTTCGAATGGAAATCCTCAGGGTAGCTTTTTTACCAAAGCTTTATTTCGTTCCTTTATACTTTCGAATCTTTCCGTCAATGCCGACAGCATATACATCGCCGTTGCCGCTGACAGCAACGGAAGACAATCCGTTTCCATGAAAGTTCGTATCGTGGCCACGGGTTTTAAGGTCGTAGCTTACGGTAAGCATTTCACCGGTTGAGACATAAATGCGGTTGGCGGTCACTGCTGGTGAGGCATGCGTCTGCCCCAATAGGCCTAATTTTCTGGGCAATTTTATGTCATCAATAATGGTGCCATCGGAGGCACTCACCACGTGAATATGGCTTTTTGAAACCACAAAAATAAGCTGGCCCGATGGGGATGCGGCCGGTGTGGCAAGAACCGGCTCTCCGGCGTCATATTCCCACATTTTCACGCCGGTTCGGGCATCATAGGCCAATACCTTTCCGTCATTTCGCCCGAAAACCATCAATTCATTCGGCAGCAGCACTGTTGACGAATGTTTCTTAAAATCGTGAGCCTTGCTCCAGAGGTCCGATAATTTCATGCCGCCCCATTCGTAGGCACCCAGGCTACAAAGATTGTCTGCAATGGCAATCAGCGGCCTTTCTTTATTGATCGCAATAGCCGGCGTAGGTTCAACAAAGTTATCCGGCAATGGATTAACGCTGACATTAAACTCAACTGGAAAATTTGCTATTAAATCCCAGGTGGCATCTAAGAAATCAAAAATGTTATCCAATCCCGGACCACTGCCGGTGATGTCGTATTGACATTCGACAAGGCGTTGGCGGTCTAATAGTTCAGCTTGATTTTGATCATCTCGCAAAACGAAAAGCTCAGCTTGAAGCGCTTTACGCCCCCCAACCATTACATACACAAAAATAAGCGTTTGATTACCCGCGGTAAGAATTTTGGGGGATCCGGACGTAAATCCATTTTCAGGAAATCTGTAAGACCATCTCGGGATGCTGAACTGATCAACCTTTTGGAGGGTACTATGGACACCGCCGTCGCTCATTTCACGATTGGTAATGACATAAATATCTCCTTTTTCCGAAACGGCGGGTGAAGAAACGATCCGGATTTCTCCGTTACCACTGAAGCGGCGACTCCATTTCTGGCTGCCGTCTTCCGTATCGATCGCAACGAGTTGTGCGTCTGTAGTTCCGACATAAAGAACTTCTTTGCCCTCAAAATCTTTACCCAGAACTGGAGAACAGCTGGTAATCTTATACGGTTCTGAGGTCCAGGCCGATGAAAGCGCAAATCCGCTTTCAACCGACTGATATCCTTGGCTGGACAAACCACCGTGAAATTGCCCCCATTTGGTAGACGCCCCGGCACAACCTATCACCAAAGCCAATGTCGAAATCAATAATAGTTTACGTAAAGGACACCGCATCACTTTATCCTTCCTGAATATAATGTTAGCTAAGAAGCCGCTTCTTTTTTCTCACCGTCTCGCAAATAAGCGATGATTATAAAATAAATATATGCCGATCTGCCTCAATTAATCAAGCCTGGATAAATAAAAAAGCTTTATTCCAAAAAATTGCACACACCAAAATTAATACACCCATAACATCATACAAGCGTATGAAATTGATTTCGCATCTTAATATTCAAAAACCGTTTAGTGGTGGCCAAACAAAACAGTAGGATAACCAAACCCGATAAAAGGTTTACAGGCCGATAGGTGACACAAAAGCTTGCAGTCTTAACAATGTTCGCAAAATAAGGCGCGGTATTGATAAGACTTAACAGATGTGGAATCGATGCGGAGAGGATGATCCAGATAAAATTCAGTACAAAAAACAACAAGATCGCAAAAATATATTTTGAATTTTTATCACCCCCCTATGGCGATCTGATCGGTGTTATGCCATCAATCAAAATCCATTAGCCCGGACACCAAATCCTCTCGAACATCCATATCAAGGGATTTGATATTGGGGAAAAGTTCGACTAGGATTTTTTTGGCTTTCTCGACATTTTCGATGGCTTGCAATATCTTGTTATTTTCGGATTTGGTTAAATTGAGATGAACCTTGATTTCATCGATATCTTCGCAAACAAAATCAATCTCGTTGATTACCCGCAAGAAATCTTCAGTCTCCATACCCATCCTCCTTTCGTCCATGTTGCATCAAGAAAAATATCGGCAAAAATTCTGGAAACTTGAGTGATTTTTTGCGGGTTGGGACACCCCACTATTGACTCGCTGGTGAGGGTTCAAGATACTTTACGCCGACTTTATAGAAAAAAGCATCTTTAAATCGCTTGCATAAATGAACGGAAAATTGCTTTCAACTAAATTTTGTGTTTAAAGTAAATCTAAAAGGAAAATGAGGGTAACCATCGATGAAGGTAGACTTTGCCAAGCTTGCCGCTAAACTGGCCAACATTTCCGATTGTGATGTTAAAACCAATCAAGTCCTGGCTCCCTACACCGCCTACGGAATCGGAGGGCCGACAGCGGTTTGGGTGGCACCCGAAACCGAAGAGGGGATCGGAAGCGTATTGGAAACTATCTATGCGTCCGGGGTGCCGCTATTTATTTTAGGTCGGGGCTCCAACCTGCTGGTCGCAGATAGAGGCTGGCAGGGCGTAACGCTGTATGTGGGTGAAAATCTCAGTGGTTGGAAGATTCAGGATAGAGATGCCCGCGTGCTGGCCGGAACTCTTTTGACGGATCTCATTACCGCGACGGTTGAAAACGGTCTGGGCGGCATGGAGCTCATGGCCGGGATTCCCGGCGGTGTTGGCGGAGCGTTACGCATGAATGCCGGTGCCTTCGGTCAGGAGATCGAATCGGTAACGGTTTCCTTAAGGGGTTTTCTATTTGACGCAAGTCCATTTGAGGCCTCACGAAAAGAAATCGATTTTGCCTATCGATGTGTACCTTCTTTAGAGCAGGTTGTGATTACTTCCGTTCATTTGCGCTTTAATTCGGAAAATGTCGCTGTATTAAAGGAACGAATGAACGATATTCTTGCGCTGCGTGCCAAAAAACAACCTCTGGCATATCCCTCTTGTGGCAGCGTCTTCAAACGCCCGCCTGGATATTATGCGGGAGCTTTAATCGAGGAGGCCGGGCTCAAGGGTGAAAAAATCGGCGGTGCGAAGGTCAGCGAGAAACACGCCGGATTTATTCTGAATTTGGGAAACGCCAAAGCCGCCGATGTCTATGCACTTATTCGACGCATAGAGGACAGGGTGTTGCAGCGTTTTGGAGTGCAACTTGAAAGAGAAGTCAAACTGATCGGTGAGTTTGAATAAGACCCAAAGACCCGGTTTTGATAAAATACAATTGTCGCTATCAACAAACAGCTGGAAACTTACCCGGTTTTTTGTGCCCCTGGCTATACAAGCAAGCTCCCAGGCGTTGTGTTATCCGCTGGTGGCAATGGTCGCCTCGCGCGGTCCCGGCGGCCCGCTGAATCTGGCCGGACTGGCACAGTCCAACACGGTAATGTTTTTTCTGGGAATGTTTGCCATCAGCCTGGTTACCACCGGCATGGTCTATGCTAAAACGCGTGAAGGTTATTTGAAATTCCGAACACTTACGCTATCACTTGGCCTTGTGGTTATTTCGATTCAGGCCGTGTTGTGTATCCCTGCGCTTTCCCACTTGCTGTTCGGCAAAATTATCGGACTGCCCCCTTCCATCGAAAAACCGGCTAAAATTACGCTTTTGATCTGTGTTCCGCTGCAATTTTTATTCTTTTTGCGTATCCCGTATTTTGTCGCCATGTATAATGGTAAGGCAATGGCAAAAGCCAGTTTGGCGACCATCGGCCGGGTCCTCCTAACCGCCACCCTTTCACCCCTATTTTGCGTGATCGGATGGGTCGGCCCCATATGGGCGGTTGTCTGTCTCAGCCTGCCGGTCGCGTTAGAAACATTGGTTTCACGTATACTCGCACAACCATTTCTAAACGCACTGAAAGCTTGCTCCGAAAAATCTCCAAGCATAAAAGAAATCTTTTTTTTCAATCTGCCGCTTTCCATCGGCGGTTACTTTCTCTCCATCTCAGCGCTGATTCTGGCAGCATTTATTGCCCGTGCACCTAATCCTGAAAGGATACTTCCGGTCTATTATCTCGCTTTAGGGTTGGCCAATCCGGTTGCCTTTTCAGCAACACGCATTCAGACAATCGTGCTAGCATTTCCACCGACCTCACGGCAGGATAGGTCGACGCTTCGATTTTCGTTGATTGCCGGCGCATGCCTAGGGCTTTTACCCCTTTTTTTTATTTTACCCGGACTTGCTGAATTCTATTATGTCAGGCTGCAAAATTTGAGTACCACCGATCTGCCGTTTGTGCGTATGACAGCCCTTTCTTTGATCTTTTTCCCGTTGAGTGTGGCCATCAGAGCACAGAGCGAAGGGCTGGCAGCCTGGTTAAAAAAACCGCTCACCGTCTTGGCCGGACACGCTATGTTTATGGGAACCATAATTGTCGCGGGATTTACCTTACATTTTTTTGACACGCCGGGCTATTTCATCGGAGCTATCGGATTAACTCTGGGGAGTCTGGCATCTTCAGCAACCATACGACTTTCACTCGGCTGGGCAAAAGAAAAAGCAATACCGGTAGGACAGACCACCACGTCTGTCGGACAAATCAGGTAAATTTGTTTCAAAAAATTGTTGGAACAACAATACAGAAGTACCCGTGTAGTTTAGGCTAATAACTTTCCATCGCTTTAATCTTGTTCAAGTAATATTTGAACAGATATTAACAACGACCAAAGCCGCCATCGGGCAAAAGATGGAGGTTATGAAGTAAGTTTTAGTCTTCCTCTTCCCAGGATATGCACTCGACCGGGCAGCTATCTATCGCTTCTTCAATGCAATCTTCAGGGCCGCCTTCGGGCATGATTACTTCAGCTTTTTCTTCATCTTCATTAAACCCAAAGACCTCTGAACAAAGCTCTACACAAGTTTCACATCCTGTGCATTCATCGGTATCGATCACGACACGTCTTCCCATTTTGAAACCTCCTTAACATTTTTGTGTGAACACATAAACCATATTAAGCGCACCAAAGTTAAGATAATCTTTCCGGAAGCAAAAGCAAGGGAGGGGAAACGATTGCAGACCCGCCCTTTGGAATTCCCGCTTACAGCCGACCCCGCGAAGCATGGATTCCACAGGGTAAAGATTTCGGATTAAGGATTGATTATCGAGTATCTATGAACCCGCATCGAATTCCATCTCAAGCACCAAAATTCAAAACAGACAGAATGACCGCAAGACATCGAATAAGTGATCGAAATGTTTGGGTCATTGGAATTTTGATATTGTTTGGAAATTGAGAATTGTGATTTGGGATTTTAGTGGCGTATGCGGGAAAGCCAATCTCTTCTATCCGAATCAGTTAGAGCTAAATTTGACATTACCCTGAACCCCCCGGATATGAGTTGCCTTATCGTTTTTGATTTGTTACGGTGCCTAAGTCCTGAATCTTGAACATACCCATTATGAAGGTAATAAAGGAGATATATAAATGGCTGAAGAACACAAAAATGCAGTTGATTTTAAAGTCGACAGATCCAATCTTTACCGCGAAGAATCCTTTACCGATCTGAAAGTAGGATCCATCAAACGCCTCACGCCGGTGAGGCCCGACGGGTCAGAAGATAAAACCCGCAAAAAGATATTTGTCGGTCAAACCAATATCATTACTCCCCAGGGCTCCTTACCGATTCAAGGTGCGATTCAGGCGAAAGAGCTCCAGCAGGCTATCAAGAAATTTCCCGAAGCTATGGAAGCGGCTATGGAGCGCTTAATAGAACAAGTGAAAGAACATCAAGAAAAGGAAAAAGACCGGGTGGAAAAATCCGAATCGCGTATCATTGTTCCTGGAAGGTAATAGGACTTCAAATGGGAATATTTAAACTTTTCACGGGTAAAACACCGCAAGAGCATGAACAACAGGGAGATACGTTTGCCCAAGCCGAAGCCTGGGGTAAAGCTAAAATTGAATACGAAAAGGCCTTGGGCAAGCTTGAAAAATCATCGCCGGATAACCTAGAATTTAAAAATCATCTTGAAGAAAAAATTACGCGGTCCAAAGAGGCCCTTGCGCACGAACATAAAAAAAGTGCAGCAGATATGCTCGAAGCCGAGTATTACGAAGAGGCCCGGCAATATGTCGGTTTGGCACTGGAATTAACCGCAGACCCCCAGTTGCGAAAGGAACTGGAAGATCTATCCCAACAGCTTAACCAACAGATCCAAAAAGAAATTCAAGCAGCAGCCCCTGATTTCAAGGTATTCAATCACGCCGAACAACAGCCGCTTTTCGAGGAAAGAGGGGATGAAGAATTCAGGGCCCTCATCGGCAGGTTGCCGAAGGAGGTCCAAAAAGCTTATCTAAGCTACGGTGATGAATTTGAAGCCGGGTATATGGCCTTAAACCAGGGCAACTTTCAGCAGGCCGCATCCCATTTGTCCAACGCCATGCAAGACAATCCTGCCTCGGATAGTTTTATCCCGCTGGAGCTGGCCACGGCCTATTTAAACCTGGAAAAATTTGATGAAGCCCAGCAACTACTGGAAAAATTTCTTCAGCACCATCCAGATGCTTTACCGGCCTACCAACTGCTGTGTGAAGTCTTTTGGGACAATAAAGAACATGACAAAGCAGAAGCCCTGCTTGCTTCCGTCCCGCAAGAACTGGCGGAATCTGTAGCGGTTTATCTTCTGCGCGGCGAAACCCTTTATCACACCGGAAAGTATCCGCAAGCCAAGCTGTATTATCAGGACTTTTTGAAAAATTACGAATGGAACGAGTCCGTCGCCCGGGCCCTGGCAAAAACCCATGAAGCGCTGGGTGAGATGGCGAACGCCCGCAACATATACCGGGAGATCATGGATCAATGCCGAAGCTGTCGCACTCGCATAGATCCTTACATCAAGTTAAAATATGCCGATCTGTGTTTTTCCTCCGGCCTTTACACCAGTGAAATTCTTGAGCTGTATCTTTCCCTGGTTCAGGAAATCCCGGCTAATGCCGTGGAATTCTATCAAAAAATCAGCCAGATTTATTCGGCTCAGGGCAATGATATGGAGGCCATGCGGTTTCGGCTCTTTGCTGAAAAACATCAAGATCACAAAACATGAGGTGAAATGAACAGACATAGCGATGTACTGATAATCGGGGGCGGAATTATCGGTCTGGCCTGCGCATATTACCTGATGAAAGAAGGCCGAAAGGTCCGCCTCATTGAGCAGGCCACCATCGGCAACGGTGCATCCCACGGCAACTGCGGTCTGGTCTATACCAGCGGCTTGCTTCCATTGTGTGCACCGGGAACCGTGCGGCATGAGCTCACCCGAATGATCCGACGTACCTCACCCTTACATATAAAGCCCGGTTTCGACATCCGGCGCCTGCTGTGGTTTCTGAACTTTGCCAGAAAGTGTGCGGCGGATCATTTAATTCATGCTGTTGAGAGCCGGGCGAAAATTTTGCAGCATTCCAAATTGCTTTATGAAACCCTTTTTAGGGATGAGAATTTAGATGGTAACTGGGAAAAAAAGGGTATTCTTATGGTATTCAAAAGTGAATCGGCATGGCAGGATCACGGCAAAACCAATGAATATCTCAAACCCTATGGACTTCAAGGCGAACCCATTGCGGGCGATACTTTGTTCACCCTGGAGCCTTCCCTGCGTGAAGATGTTTGCGGTGCCTGGCATCACACCGCCGACAGTCATTTGCGCCCCGACATCTTTTTGCAAGAGTGGAAAGAACTTCTTGTTGGCAGTGGCACAATCATCGAGGAAGACTGCTCGCTGGAAAGCGTTGATCTTGACGATAAGCATGTTGCCAAAGCAATAACAAATAAAGGCGAGTTTATCGCTGAAACATATGTTCTGGCCACAGGTGCCTGGACCCCTCAAATCGCCAAACAACTCGATTTAACCTTACCGCTGCAGCCGGGGAAGGGATACAGCATTACAATGACAATACCGCCGATGTGCCCGAATATACCGTGCTATCTGTATGAACAATCAGTGGTGGCCACACCATGGAAAAGCGGTTTGCGCTTGGGTGGAACCTTAGAATTTTCCGGGTTCAACTCCATTATTTATCAAAAACGCATACAAAATTTAAAAACCGCCGCCCGTGACTATTTAAAAACACCCATAGAGCAGCCTGTTTTGGAGGAGTGGGTCGGCATGCGGCCGATGACATATGATGATTTACCGATAATCGATTGGGCACCTGCGCAACACAATCTCATTGTGGCAACCGGACACGGCATGATGGGAATTTCCATGGCACCAAGCACCGGTAAGCTTGTATCCGAAATGATCAGCGGCTCCACTCCGCACATCGACCCATCACCGTATCGCATCGCTCGGTTTTTATAAACCGGCTTTCGGTTTTAGGTTGATAAAAAAATCCGGTAATTCCGGTCTGCTGAAAAGAGCAATCTGACATATCTTAAAAGGAAAACCCGGCAAATATTATGAGCTTTATACCCGATTTTAAATCGCCGACCAACCAACCTCACCAGGCCTTATGGTTCGTCTATCAGAACCAAAGTCTGGTCGTCAAGTTTAACGGTGACGCCTTTTCTATTCCGCACTCACCGGATTTGCGGCAGGCCAATCTAAGGCCGATTCGCGAGCAGTATCTGGGGATCCTGGATGACCAACCATGCTACGCCGCCGAATTGCCGCCGGATTTTCCCGTTCCTGATGGGTGGTCGGCAAAAGGCTTGCGAGAGCTGTTCGGTTTGCTCGAAGACGAATTTATTTGGGTTGCCGGCCGGGCCAATCAGCTGGTGGACTGGAATCAGTCGCACCAATTTTGCGGAAAATGCGGAAATCCCACCGAAGACAAAAATGATGAGCGTGCCAAAATCTGTCACCAATGCGGATTGATAAATTACCCCCGTCTGTCTCCGGCAATTATTGTGGCTGTGCGCAAAGGAAATCAGCTCCTATTGGCCCACAATAAACGATTTCGAACCGGATACTATAGTGTCCTGGCCGGATTTGTAGAACCGGGAGAAACCTTGGAAGATTGCGTTAAACGGGAAGTTTTTGAAGAAGTAAATATAAAGGTAAAAGATATACGCTACTTCGGCAGCCAGCCATGGCCGTTTCCCAACTCATTGATGGTGGCCTTTACGGCAGAATACGCCGGCGGTCAGATAAAGGTAAATAAAGATGAAATTGTGGATGCCGGCTGGTTTTCCGCAGACAATCTGCCACCAATTCCCCCCAAAATTACCATCGCCAGATGGCTTATCGATTGGTTTAGGGATAAATCCTGATCTGCACATCATTAAAGATATTTCTTGAAAAAATCAATCTGAGCGCTGACGGCTTTTTCGAAATTTTCTCCAACATAAATATCGAAATGTCCGATGGGATAATAGATAACTTCCGCATATTCACCCAGTTCTTTTTCAGTTTCTTCTGCGGTATTCCTGGGGATTATGCTGTCTCGTTCACATACCTGCAGCAGAACCGGGCAGTGCACATTTTTGGCATGTTTGACCGGTCTGTATTTGTCACCCCGTAGTATGATCCGGGCACAGACTTCGTTAATGTAATCCTCCGGTGCATATTTTCGGAAGAAGTCAAAGGCGTCCTGAGTATTCATGCCAGCAATGCTTTTGGGTTTTCCCACAAGCGGTATTTTATGGGGCGAAAGACCGAACCAGGACCTGAAGAAGTCACGTTGCCCGTGCATCACCATTTGAAGCATCCGACCGATGCCCATTCTTTTGACTGCCATCTCGCCTGACGCCCGGCCATCCAGCCCCGGGCATTGCGCCGATACACAGGCAATATTTTTATCCTTTGCGGCTGTCACAATGACATGTCCCCCGCTCAGGGAGGTGCCCCATAATGCAATTTTAGCCGGATCAATCTCCTTGAGACTTCGGGCATATGCAATTGCCGCCGACCAATCTTCCAGCTGGTAGGGGATCCATACCAGTTGTCGAGGTTCACCTCCGCTTTCACCAAAATGCCGGTAATCGAATATCAGAGTGGCAAAGCCGGCTTCCTGATATCGGACGGCATAATTTTCAAGGAACATGCCCTTGGTACCCCCAAAACCATGCCCCATCACTATACAGGGAACCGGAGACAACAAATTTTCAGGCAGATACAGCCAGGCACTGATTGATGTCCCCTTGATGGAAAAACTTACGTCTTGCCTCGACCCCGGCTGCTTGGTATCCGGTTCCGTGATCGCTTGTCCCGTTCTTTCCATGGGTTGCTGGGATACTTTAAAGCCGGGAAAAAACGTCACATATAAAAAATAGAGGACCATTGTTCCGATTAAGATTTCTAGACTTAAAAGAACCATCTTTCCTCTCCTTTTGTAATGAACGGTTTTAGCGGAATCATTCGACAACCCCTTGATGGATTTCTGGCCGACACGCTGGTTCATGATAATCTCCTTTACTCTGTACAGGGTTCAAGCGCGTTCTGGCAGCGTTCGCCTTCCGAGCGGGTGAGCAGTCCGAAAAAGATCAATGTTCGTAGCTGCTCCTGAAACTGGCTGAATTCGTCAAACACACTTTTCCAGCTGCCGTCCTTCACCAGCTCATAGAGCTTCTCCGTGACAATCCACAGGAAATCCGGATCTATGTCGGAACGGATTTCTCCCATTTTTTGGGCCTTTTTGATGTTGCTGAGGAAGCAATGCCTGGCGCGGTGCATCACGTCATCGATGGATACCAGTTCGCGGATGAATTCGGCATTGACGCGGGAGGTGAAGTCCACCTTCCAGCGGGTCATCAGGTTTATCTTCTCCGGAAAAGGGATGTCCATGGCGTTGATCTCATCGAATTTCCTGAAACCCTCCTCCAC
>Ga0209536_100006102_pt1 | contig 18520 bp, 13 predicted proteins | sample DeeMarSeWOR28_12_FD_187461 | JGI IMG/M metagenome (GOLD analysis project Ga0209536, IMG submission 187461) | Marine sediment microbial communities from White Oak River estuary, North Carolina - WOR-2-8_12 (SPAdes) (version 2) | ecosystem: Environmental > Aquatic > Marine > Intertidal zone >... | reverse complement strand
TATTGACAAAAACCTGCACTTACGATATAAGAATTAGAATAAATATATTAATATACGGTGATGCGATCAGGGAAAGAGTTATCGGTAATTTGAGAATAGATTCCGGATAGAATGCGGTAAAAAGAAGGTGCTGGCATGCGTGCTTATGTAATCAGAAGGCTATTATTGATGGTTCCAACCCTGGGATTGGTGACAATAATAGTCTTTTTACTTGTCAGGTTCATCCCCGGCGACGTTATCGATATGATGCTGGCGGAGATGTCCGAGCAATCGGGGATGGGTGCAGAGCTTACCGAGGAATACCTGAAAGAAGCGATGTCTCCGTTCTTATTTATGGTATTCAGGGGAACCTTGTGCGTGAACTGGCGTTGAATCAATCTTACGATGCCGGCGATCATTTTATCACCTGGGATGCCACCGATAATAACGGTCAACAGGTAGCCAGTGGCATGTATGTCTATCTGTTCAGAGCCGGAGACTATCAAAAAACAGAGAAAATGTTGCTTTTGAAGTGACAGAGAAGATCAAAAAAATCATCAGTACTACCGAAATTCTCTAACGGGGCATACTCTGCCCCGTTATTTTTAGCTCAAAAAACAGGAGAATCAGCCGAGAATAGTGTTACTGTAGGGACAAGATAATTAATGTTATTCCTGCTTTCGCATGAATAACATTAATTATCTCTTTGATATCGATGAAATGGATTCCCGCTTTTGCGGGAATGACATATTTGTTTATTAAATATAATCGATTCTATCGTTTCTAAAGTAATTAACTAAGGTTTGACTGATGATGAGTTGTGATGTTAAATGATAAAAAATGTTTGTTTTCTGTTCTTTTTATCACTGTTTAGTTTAAGTATTGCCCAACCGACGGTGCAGATTGTCGGTCAATCCTCAAACTCCCTCCAGTTGAAAATTGATTTTCCCGAACAACAATTACTCCATGTTGAAAATACAACAAAGACATCGGGTATAAATTATATATACATCAAGGGACTTTCCTTGTTGCAGGAAAATGGATATCCGCAGATTCCTTTTTTGACCAGGATGTTCTCCTTGCCGTCAACACAGGTATCTTATAAAATTGTGGAAGCACAAAGGAAAACGATACCGGTTGCCGGATACCTGATAAATGATGTCAATGAGCCAAAGGCAGTTGAATCTGTTCCACCAGTCATTCAAAATAAAAACACAGTCGAGATATTGTATGCAGGGCTATTTCGTGATGTGCCGGTTTTCACCTTGAATATTTTTCCGGTTAGTCTTGATCCGACCGGAACCCAGGCAACTGTTATAAGTTCTATCACGCTGGAAATAAGCGCTGCTAAATCCAGTAACAGGAATGAATTATCTGCGGTCAGTTTTGCCCCAAAAGACCGGGCTGTATTTAAAAAATTATTACTCAACGGGGATCAGGTTTCATATAAGACAGAAACGAATCTGCAAAAACCGGTGATCAGTAATCAGCGATATCAAAGCGACCGCTATAAAGTGCTGGTCAATCAAAGTGGGCTCTATAAAGTTACATACTCTGATCTTCTTGCCGCTGATGTGCCCGTTGAACAGTGGGATACGCGAAAAGTACGGCTGATCAATCGTGACCGGGAGATTCCTCTGTATTTTAAGGGTGGTGAAGACGGGATCTTTGATCAGGGGGATTATTTTGAGTTCTGGGGGGAGAAGAATGAAAAGCACTTTCTTGATAAATATCCGGACGTCTACAGTGATCCTTTCTCTGATGTCAATGTCTACTGGTTAGAAGAAGGGGAAAGCAGTGGCATGAGAATGGCCGATGAAAGCGGCGCTCTCACCGTAACCAATCCTTCACAATTTGCCGTTCCATTTTCCTATACAGAGCAACTTCATTATGAGGAAAACAACGCATTTCATCGTTTTGGCAACACCAATATTGACAGCCTGAATTATACGATGGATCACTGGTATTATGATCGTGGTATCACCGCTGTCGGCAGCCGAACCTATACAGCGATGATTCCCTGGCCCTATACGACCCTGAGCACCCGCAGTGTGTTTGTGAAGACGATGATGCGCGGATTATCCATCAAAAGTGACGCTAATCCATTGGATAATCATCGGGTGGAAATATGGTTGAATGACCGTTTGGCAGCCAGTTCCGGATCCTGGCAGGAACAGGATCTGCACATTTTAACCAATGAAGGGGGCACCGGTCTTTCACAGACAGATATTTATCATGGCGAAAATCAGTTCCGGGTGGTGATGGATCAAACGGGGGTAACCGATATTACCCTGCTCAACTGGTTCGATATAACTTACCAGAGAATGTTCCGCGCCAACAATGATCAGATAAAATTCAAAAACCAGGAGAACTGGCCACAAAATCTGATTCCTCAATTTGAAATCGATGGATTTGAAGGTTCTGATATTAGTCTATATAAACTGGGCGTCAGTAAAATTGTTAACAGTCGAATCAAATATGTCACGGCCGAAGATGAAATATCTTCCTGGCAGATCGCATTTCAGGATGAAATTTTTTATCCGGATATTGAGTATGTGGCACTGCGGGAAAACCAAAAGAAAAAACCGTTGGCTATTGTTGCCGATTCGCCCTGGGTACCTGAAAATGAGCAGGCCTCCCTGCATGATAATACAAATAGTGCAGATTATCTGATCATCACCGATGATCTTCTTTACCAGAATTGTCTTGAATTAAAATCCTATAGAGAAGGGTTTGGTTTAAAAGTAGAAGTTGTCAGGGTTGAAGATATCTATGATGAGTTCAATTATGGGATTAAATCGCCTTTAGCTATCAAAGACTTTCTGAAATATGTATTCGATAACTGGGATCCCAATCATCGCCTGTTATATGTCAATCTGGTCGGCGATGCCACTCACAATTACAAAGGTGATGATCTCGTTCCAACTTTTCTTTTTGAAACGGAAAAATACGGTGCCGCCGCCAGTGATTATCAGTATACCCTGGTTTCCGGTACGGATAATACACCCGATCTGATCATCGGCCGCCTACCGGTCAGCAATAACTCCGAGTTTTTGGCCTATTTTGACAAATTGAAGGCCTTCGAAGATCCGGCCAACATTGGTGAATGGCGAAATCATGGACTTTTTATCAGTGGAAATGATGCCAGTACGATGGAACAATTTACCTGGCTACCGGCTTTCCGCACTCAGAACCAACGATTGGTCAATCTCAAATCGCCGGATGGGTTTTTTACCAGAAAATTGAATACTGTACAGGATCCTTCGATTCCCGGTGGTGATCCAAATTTTGGCTCCACACCCACCCTGATCGACTATTTTGATGATGGAGTCTCCCTGATAAATTTTTACGGACATGGTGGCGGTGGTATCTGGGCTGATGTCGGTTTGTTCAACAGCAACGACATCGATCGTCTGAATAATGGCAGTCGCCTGCCCTTTATCAAAAGTATGACCTGTTTTACCGGCGCTTTTGAGAGTGCCAGCATCAATGGTATTGCCGAAAAGTTAATTGTCACCCCGGATAAAGGAGCAATTGGAGTATTAGCTGCGTCAGGTGTTGGCTGGCTGCACAATGATTTTGCTGTGGGCTGGACGCTGACGGAATATCTACTGGAAACGGACATGACCATGGGAGAGGCTGTCCTGTTTACAAAGATATTCTATCTGAATAACAATGTCTATGTCACGGAAGAGTTTGATAATACAATTCCCAGTTATTATGATTTAAAATTGTCGATGGTTAATCACTACAATCTTTTTGGCGATCCTTACGTTACAATTTCTATACCGGAGAATACACTGGATCTCACTGTCGACAATAAAATTCCTGCAGTTGGTGATACGATTCATATCTCGATCAATACCCCGTTTGCTTCCGGAAATGGTAGAATCGAGCTGTGCAATGAGAAGCACGAACCACTTGATGAAAAGTTTTTAGTCTTGAACAATTCACAAGCCGAGGTTGAATTTGAAATACCGTCTCAATTGGAAAATCAACTGGCTTTTGTGAAAGCCTATGCCATCAATTCTGCCGGTGACCTGGATGGACGCGGTGTAGTCAATCTGGCGATCAACAAAGCCTTACTGGATTCGGTGGTCACTACACCAAAACAACCTTCTATCGGGGATGACATTATTTTTTCGGCTCATGTGACATCGCCTCTGGCCTTACAACGTGTCCGAATTAAAAATTTAAAAGGGCCAAAAGGCAATTACGAAACCATTGATTTGCAGCAGGTTAATCCTTCTCTTTGGCAGTCAGCCTCCGCTTTTGGGCCTTATATGTCAGCCGACACGCTATTCTTCGATGTCCAAATGGATGATACAGCAGGTGTGTCTTATCTCACCCGGCGTAATAAATTAATTATTACTGATCCGCGTCCCGATTTGCGAATCGTTCCTCACAGTTTGTCCTTTGAGGGGGTGGAACAGATTGAGCTGTCACTATCGCTGGAAAATCAATCGGATAGCACCTTTTCTCAGCTTGCCATCGATTTTTATACAGACTCACTGGGCGCCGGACGGCAGCCATTCCACCAGGAACAATTAAGTCTTGATCCTCAAAGCAAGAAAAAACTATCTTTTGTCGTTGATCAATCACTTTTACAAAGTTCGAGACTGTTTATCGCCGTGATCGATCCCCTCAATGTGATTGAAGAAAGAAATGAGGAAAATAATTTTCTGGAGATGCATTTTACGGGAAATCTTTTTAATATTCCTCAAGCCGTGGGCACGACCTATGATGGTGCCACAAATGATACCCTGTACATCAATGAATATTGCAGGTATCATTTGTCAGCACAAGGATTGACAGCATCGAGTGTTCTTTCTTTTTCACTGATTGAGAACAGTGGTCTGCTTTCGTTGGAAGAACAACCGGGATTGAGTTATGTGTATTTTGATGGCCAATCCGATCCGCTTTCTGTTATTTTAGACCTGAAAAATCCCGCGGCCGATCAGATCAAAGAAGCATTTATTGAGTTTCAGGTGGATACCAGTTTGTACGATCAATCATCGTTAACGGCAATGTCTGTTTGTCGCTTTGTTCCGGCCATCAATCGCTGGGTCGTTGTCAATACCTATCGTGATCGGGATAGGGTGTCGGCCTTTATCAATGATAGCGGTCAATTCGCCCTCTTTAAAATAGAAGATGTAAAAAAGCCGGTGGTTGAGATTACTGTCAATGGACGGATTTTGCGGGACAATATGCTGGTTCCTCTTAACCCCAGTTTGGCCTTCATTATTCAGGATGAAAACGGGATCGATTTGACGTCCGGTTTTAATGTTTATATCGATGATCAACGATTGACGACTGAGGAGTTGAATGTACCGGATACAGTGCAGAATGCTAATGCCGTAGCGCTGACAGCCAAACCAAAGCTTTCAGCCGGATCACATACAATACGAACCGAGGTGGCGGATGCTTTTGGAAATACCCTGGAAAATACGCTGACTTTTCAGGTGTCAGAAAGCTTTGATCTGCAGATCTTTGGTAATTATCCGAATCCCTTTGAAGATTTCACGGTGATATCCTTTTTAATTGTCTCCAATAATATTCTCGATGATTTTTCCTTGAAGATCTATACGGTTGCCGGACGGCAAATCCGGGAGATCATAAATCCTCAGGGCTCCGATGAGATCTGGGATCCCGGTTATCATGAAATTGAATGGGACGGCCGTGATGAGGACGGAAACCTGGTGGCCAATGGCGTATATTTTGCCCATATCAAAGCCAGCTTGGGAAATCAATCGTTTGAAGAGACGATGAAGATTGCGAAATTGAAGTAGGGTATAAGGGTATAAGGTATATAGGGTGTATAAGGTATACAGGGAAATAAAGGTATCGGGGTATAAGGGTATAAGGTGTATAGGGTATATAAGGTTTATAAAGAGATAAGGGTATAGGGGTATAAGGTATATACAGTGATTGGAAGTGGTTATTTGCTAAATCCTGTAATCCGGTTATCCTGTCTATAAAAGATGATAGTTTTATTAAAAAAATATGCTTCCATAATTCTCGTGTTTGCATTTATCATAGGTGCGAGGGCGCAGGAGGAGACCAAGTACGGAGGCGCTTTCCTCGATCTGGGAATCGGGCCGCGGGCGCTGGCGCTGGGGAGCGCCTATACTGCTCAGGCGGACGATGGCTCCGGTTTCTACTGGAATCCGGCGGGAACCGCTTTCCTCTCGCGACCACAGATCTCGGCGATGTATGCTGATCTGTTTAATTCCCTGGAAAACCACAGCTACGCCAGTCTTTCCCTGCCGATATTCGGTAATACGGTCCTTTCCGCCAGCTGGATCCGTCTGGCAGTGGAAGGTATTAATCGCTATGATGATGCCAACCTGTATAACTTTACCCGTGACGAACGCTACAATAATCCGGATGGGATTGGCCTGACCAGTGGAGCGTTGGGCCAGTTTAATTTTACAAACGATGCCTATTATATTACCTTTGCCAAACTGAGCCGCTGGAATGTGGAACTGGGCTGGCAGTATTTTGACCTGCCTCTTGACTTTGGTTATGGACTGAATTTTAAGATGATCAATATGAATCTCTATGACAAAAGCGGGTCGGGGATTGGTCTCGATGCCGGTGTACGTTTGAATATGGGGCTCAATGATCTGTTTGCCGATGATAATTTTGGATACTTTAGTCTTGGTATCGGTGTCTTCGATCTGTTCAATACGAGTATTACCTGGGATACGGATTCGAAGCAAAAAGATGAAATCGAACGCATGTGGCGTTTTGGTTTTGCCTTTATGCAACCGATGAACTTTATGAACAGCCAGCTGTTTATTCTGTATGATCTCGATACAAAATATGACGGCGGCTGGCATTTGGGAACAGAGATCCTTTATCAGTCACTGTTTGCCCTTCGTTTTGGCAGTAATAATGGACAGTTCACCGCCGGGGCGGGGATTGCTTATTGGAAATTAAAACTGGATTATGCCTATCAACATCATGATTTGGGGAATATGCACCGTGTCAGTGTCGCCTTTATATTCTAACAAATTAAAAACAGTGACTTCGTCATTGTTGTTAATTTGTCTATTATCAGCATCCACCGGTTGTGACAGTACCGGAGATCCGATCGTGCCTGATCCGGGGGATGTGAAAATGGTCGAACACACCGCTGCTGATGACACCCTGGCGATCGAACGGGGAATCGATGCCGTACCGGAAAGCGATGGGATTTTTCTGGCCTGGTACTCGTTAAACGACCGCAATATCAGTCGTTACAATATTTACAGAAAAAAAGAAGAGGGGACTTTTTATCAGAGAATCAAAAGCATCGATCTGGAAACGGCTGCGCCGGGAAGGGATACCACCTTTGTCGATGATAATGCCGAATCCGGATTGGAATTAAACACCTATTATTATTATTATGTTACCGCAACCAATACAGAAAGTGTGGAAGGTTTGCCGACAGATACGTTGCGTTATATGCTGGTTGATAAACCACAGCTGGACCGGCCTGACGGGGAATCCTTTGATCCGGAAGTCAATGGTTTGCCCATATTGTTCTGGAATTTTGTCGAAATCCCCGATCTCTATATTCTGAGAATAGAAAACAGTTTTGATCAGGTGCATTATATTGGTATTTTTCAGAGTGATTATGACAATACTTATCAGACAATGGATCTCAATGATACAGAAACAATATCTGACTTACCCGACTTTCAGCCCGGGGTCTATAAGTGGCGAATAGATGCCATCGGCCCCGATGAAGATCACAGCGGAGCCGAATCAAACTGGAAAGTTTTTATCATCGAATAAAAGCGGATAGCTTATGAAAAAAAATGCGACGATCGTTCTTTTTTTGACCCTCATATCACTGTCATTTGCACAGGATTCACAGGTGCAGATTCAATATGCCGACCGCCCGGCACAGTATATTCTCGGCGGTGCTGACATGTTGCTGATCAATGTCAATCTTTGGGGTCATATACAGCGACCGGGAATTTATTCCGTTCCCAGCAGTTATTCTCTGATCGATCTCATCTCCTCTGCCGGTGGGCCAAAAGAGACGGCGCGGCTGAGCGACGTACGGATTATTCGCAGCAACCAGCAGGTGATCAATGTGGATGTGGAACGATTTATCAAAACCGGGGATAGTGATCTTCTTCCCTTACTGCAACCCGGGGATACGATTGTTATTTCCGGCAGCGCCTATGATGTGTTTACACGTTTTCTGGGGATTGTCCGTGATATTGCGATCATTGCCAACGCGATCTATCTGATCAGCCGGATTGACTGATGTACTCTCTTTTGATATTCTTTACCACGGAGGGATACGGAAATACACGGACTTACACTGAAAAATTCTTTTTTTTATTTATAAAGACTTAAGTATACACGCCGATAGTTCATTAGATAAGATCCATTATCATTTTGTTTTAATTATTTTTGGACAGTTGTATATTAAAAAACGTAAGTTTGGTGATTTTAAAAGAATATAATTGTAATCAGGAATTTTTCAATTTCTCAGATGTTTAAATCGTTAATAATTATTGGCTTATTCTGTTTGGTTTATTTAAGTCATTTTGCTTGACAAAAATAATTTAAATTAATAATTTTCTTGAAATTATCTATTCATTTTGGGAGGATGGGATGAAGCGGCTTACCATACTAATATTCATATTATGCCTTACATCGATAGCCCTTACTCAAACCCTGCCGACCGGCAGTTGGTCGTTATTGCATACCCATACGGCACGAACCTTTGAACAGGGTCGTCTCGAAGTATATAATGCTCTTAATTTTTATACAAAATTGGGGGACTATCTTGGTAGCGCGCCGGAAGATTTTGCTGCCGTCAATTATTGGGTGGTCGGTTATGATATCTACACAACTTACGGTATCATTGATCATTTTGATGTCGGTTTAGGGTTACGACTCTATCAGGATACGAATATTAGTGATGCCAATATCCCAGATGATTTGTTTCTTACCTTAAAGGCAGGTTCTTTTACTTTGGGGACGCGACATCTCTATGGTTCTGCAATGTTCAATTTTCGCTTTCCTCTCGCTGAGCAACCGAATTATGCGCTTGCTGAATATTCCAGCGGCGCAGTTGAATTCGGTGCGATGGGTGCCCTGTCCTACTATGTGGATCCCTATCTCCTCACGCGAAATTTTTCAGCCCATTTGAATCTGGGCTGGTATACGCACAATGATGCCGGTAAAGAAGTCGATAAAAGAGGTAGGAAACCGGGTTCTAATGGGACTAAATTACAATATGGGCTTGGATTTGTCTATCCTGTTGGAATGGTTGATCTAATGTTGGAGATCAGCGGTGTATCATGGATAGAACAGCCGGATACCATGGTTTATGGTCGTGAAGAATTCACGTATGTGACTCCTTCGATTCGTTATAGACCTTATCGCTGGATGTATGCTGATCTAGGAGTCGATATTCGTGTGTCAAGCGATGTGGAAGAGACAAAACCACCCTGGAGGTCAGAGGATTTCAGTCTTCCCAATTATCCGGACTGGAAGGCCTGGTTAGCGCTTAATTTTACCATTCTTCCGCTATCTCCCACGGAAAAAACGCCCGAAGAACTTGAAAGGGATCGCTTTAATAAACGCATCGACTTTTTCCAGAATATTATTGAAGAAAGACAGCAAATTGAAAATGTTCAGGAAGAACTGGATCGACTGAAGAGAGAGCGGGAAGAAGCGGAAAAAGAACTGGAAGAACTCAAACAAATCCTCGAAGAAGAAGGTTAGTTTTCGGATCTTCATTTATCATTCTGAAATCGGGATCGATTAAGGACAAACAATGAGAAAACTAATTCTTCTTCAAATTATAATTCTCACATGTGCCACTGTCTATAGCCAAAATCCGGGTACCACCGGCAGCTTGGGATTTTTTCATACCCATGAAGGTAGAACCCTTTTACCCGGTCGCTGGAATTTTTGGGCCAATGTTAATTATTGGTCCCAGCAGGCTGAATATCTTGGAGCGCCTTCTGAGGATTTTCCTGAAGGAAATTATAAATTAATTGCCGCAAATCTTGCGATCTCATACGGTATTATCAATCATCTTGATGCGACCCTTGCACTCAGGCTTTACCAGGAAACCAATCATTGGGAAACACCTGAAAACGTTCCGGATGATTTATTTCTGACAATTAAGAGTGGATCCTTTTCATTTGAGCAGGGTCATTTTGCCGGGGCACTGTGGGCAACAGTGAGATTCCCAACCGGAAAGGTTCATAATTACCCCTGGGCAGAATATGCCAGTGGATCTACAGAATATGGTTTTTTTGGAGGCATCTCATATTATTACAATCCATTTCTAACGGATCAGGGAGTCGGTCTTCATTTTAATTTTGGATGGTGGAACCATAATGAGAAAGATCGTGAGATAGACATAATTGATGCTACAACCACAAAAGCAACGATACAATCTCAAGAATTAAAAATGAATCTGGCCATGAGCATTCCCGCCGGACCGCTTCAATTCAGAGTGGAGATCTTTGGCGGTGTCTATACCAATATCCCGGATGATTATGTTTACAGTGCTGAAGACTATGCTTTTGTTACTCCCTCAGTTCGTTACACACCCCTTAAAGCCTTATCGATTGATCTTGGGGTAGATCTTCGTATTTCACCCGGAGATCGTCAACGTACTAAAGGCGTACCTGATTACTCAAACTGGCTTGATTTACCCACAAGTTATCCCCCGTGGAAGTTACAGGTTGGCGTACTTTATTCAATATTACCTGCTGGTGTAAAACAGCAGTATGGTGGTGCTGTCGATAATATTCGAATAAGAAAGCGTCTTCAATTCTATGAAAAAGTTATGACTGAAAAGGAAAAGGCCGCAAACATTGAGAAGGATATCAATAAAAAGAAAAAAGCTCGTGAAGATGCCGATGAAGAAATCGATAAGATGAAAGAAGAATTGGAATGAAACTACTTTTTTAAAATTTTAGTCATTTTTAAAGATAAGCCCCTCTCTTTTGAAGAAAGGGGTTTTTTTTTGAATTGTTAAGAGTAGAGACGCGATAAAATCGCGTCTCTACTCTTAACAATATCTATCCCTTCCTTGCCATGTATTTCAAAAGAGTTTAAATTATAGGTTCTATTACAAATAGAACACAGATGACACTGATAACACAAATTTTCACGGATTTAAAAAAATAATTATAACTTTTTATCCGCGAAAATCCGCATTATCAGAGTCATCCGTGGTCCATGCGATTTAGGTACAACATCGAAACCTCATTTTCAGGAGGATCAAATGAATTCTGAATTAAAAGAAAGAACCGGAGTATCAAGAGAAAAACTGACAAAATTACGGAGTTATCTTTGACATTGACCGCAAACGGGAGGAGATCCAGGAAATAGAGAAAAAAACCCATGAGGCAGGATTCTGGGAAAATAACGAAGAAGCGCAAAAAGTCTTTAAAGAGATCAACGAACGAAAAACCTGGGTAGAGGACTGGGATCAGCAATATGTCATGCTGGAAGAAATAGAAGTCCTTATTGAATTACAGGAAGAGGATCCGGCAGAGAATCTGCAACCGGAAATTGAATCTCAGCTGAAGGAACTGGAAAAGCAAATTGCCGATCTACAGTTCCGCCAGATGTTTACCGGCGAAATGGATCAGCGCAACGCGATCGTCACCATCCATCCCGGCGCAGGGGGGACCGAGTCACAGGATTGGGCGGAGATGCTGATGCGTATGTATCTGCGCTACTGTGAAAATTCCGGTTACAATGTTGAAACACTCGATCTGCAAAGCGGAGAAGAAGCAGGCATTAAAAGTGTCACCCTGGACGTCGTGGGAGACTATGCCTACGGCTATTTGAAAGCGGAAGCCGGTGTGCACCGCCTGGTACGCATTTCACCCTTTGATGCCAATAAACGGCGTCATACCTCTTTTGCCTCGGTTTTTGTGCTACCGGAAATTGATGACAAAATCGATATTGATATTAATCCGGTAGATTTACGCATCGATACCTACCGGGCCAGCGGTGCCGGCGGGCAGCACGTCAACAAAACAGATTCAGCGATCCGCATAACCCATCTGCCGAGCGGCATCGTCGTACAGTGCCAAAATGAGAGATCCCAACACAAAAATAAAGCAAATGCGATGAAAATTCTGGCAGCCCGCCTGTATAAACTGAAAGAAGAAGAACAGAGAAAAGAACAACAGAAAATGGAAGAACAAAAGAAAGACATCGCCTGGGGCAGTCAGATCCGTTCATATATTTTTCATCCCTATAATCTGGTCAAAGATCACCGCAGCGGGTATGAAACCAGTAACACACAGGCGGTGATGGACGGAAATTTGGAAACGTTTATACGGGAATATTTGGTACAACAATCATAACGGTAATCGTACAGATCATCCGTAGGGGCGAAGCATTTTTAGCATTACATTACTTTAAATCATAAATCATCCTAAAAATGCTTCGCCCATACATTACCCCAATATTAACGGATATATATATGGAAGAAATCAATCAATTGATGCAATTGCGGCGGGATAAATTACAAAAATTGACCGATATGGATGTCAATCCCTATGCCTATGTTTTTGAACAAAAAGATCATTCCGATCAAATTATAAAGAACTATGAAAAGCTGGAAAATTCAGAAGTATCAGTCGCCGGACGTATGATGTCTGTGCGTTTGATGGGAAAGGCAGCATTTTTTCATCTGCAGGACAGATCTGGAAAAATTCAGGTTTATATCCGCAAGGATGAAGTGGGTGAACATGCCTACGATCTTTTTAAACTTCTCGATATTGGCGATCTGGTCGGGGTGGAAGGGACTGTTTTTAAAACACGTACCGGGGAAATATCCGTAATGGCCAGGAAGTTTCAGCTTTTGGCAAAATCACTACGGCCGTTACCGATCGTTAAAGAAAAGATCGAGGAAGAGGAACGAACAGTCTATGATCAGTTCGCTGATGTGGAAATGCGTTATCGTCAGCGGTATGTGGATCTGGTTGTTAATCCGGAAGTGAGAGAGGTTTTTGTCACACGAACAAAAATCATCCGGGCGATTCGAAAGTTCCTGGACGAACATGATTTTCTGGAAGTGGAGACGCCGGTTTTGCAGCCCATCTATGGCGGTGCAGCCGCCCGGCCTTTTATTACTCATCACAATACGCTCGATATCGAATTGTATCTGAGAATTGCCAATGAACTATATTTAAAACGTCTCATTGTAGGTGGTATGGAACGGGTGTATGAATTTGCCAAGGATTTTCGCAATGAAGGTATTGACCGCTTTCATAATCCGGAATTTACACAAGTGGAATTATATATTGCCTATAAAGATTATGTGTGGCTGATGGGTTTTGTCGAAGAACTGCTTAATTTTGTGGTCAAGGAAGTTCATAACACGACTAAAATCGTCTATCAGGGCAAGGAGATCGATCTCAAACCACCATGGCCCCGCTTGACGATCTTTGATGCCATACGGGAACATACAGGAATCGATATCAGTAAGATGACTGAAGAGGAGATCCGCAAGACAGCGCTAAGTCTGGATGTAAAGGAAGACCCTTCTATGGGATATGGCAAATTGATCGACGAGATATTTGGAGATCATGTAGAACCAAAACTGATCCAACCGACGTTTATTATGGATCATCCGGTGGAAATGTCGCCATTGGCAAAAAAACACCGAAAGGATCCCCGTCTTGTGGAACGGTTTGAACCGATCATCGGCGGAAAAGAAATTGGGAATGCCTTTACCGAGTTAAACGATCCCATCGATCAAAAGGAACGTTTCCTCCATCAAATGAAATTGCGTGACCGCGGAGACGAAGAGGCCCAGGTCCTCGATGAGGATTATATCCGTGCCCTGGAGTATGGGATGCCTCCTGCTGCCGGATTGGGAATTGGTATTGACCGTCTGGTCATGCTGTTAACCGATTCGGCCAGCATTCGTGATGTCATCTTTTTCCCACAAATGAGACCGGAAGGAAAATAAAAACTTATGTCCTTCGAAACCTTTGTTGCCAAAAAATATTTTCGTGCCAAACGAAAAACCGGCTTTATATCAATTATTACCTTTGTCTCGATCGCCGGCGTGACCATCGGTGTCACCGCCTTGATCCTGGTTCTTTCGGTGATGAATGGATTTGAATCGGAAGTACGATCAAAACTGATCGATGCCGATGCACATATCCGCTTGCGGAAGTTTTATACACAAACAATCACGGAAATCGATAAACTGATTGCAACCGCCAAAAAATATCCGGAAGTGATTGGCGCTTCACCGGTTATCCGTGAAGAGAGTATGATCCGCTCGGGACATGGGCAGAGACCGACCGCGGTAAAGGCGATTGATCTGGAGACGATTGAGAGTGTCTCCAATATCCGGCAAAAAATGAAACTGGGCGAGTTGGATTTTAGTGAAAAAGAAATCAATGGAAAAAAAATGCGTGGAATTGTCCTCGGACGGTATCTGGCTGACCGGTTACTTGCCCTCGAGCTCGGTGAAGTTGTCACTTTATTTACCCTTCCTAGAGAGGGTAGTGTGTTCAGCCAGCCTCGGGTAATGCAGTTTTATCTGGCAGGCATCGTTGAGTTTGGGTATTATGAATATGATCGTATATTTTCATTTATTTCTCTCGAATCTGCACAAACATTATTTAATATGCCTGGCGGGATTTCCTGGGTGGAAATCAAATTAGATGACTATAATAAGGCGCCGGTTATTGCCGGGCAGATCGAAGAAGATTTGGGATATCCTTACACAACACTGACCTGGTTTGAACTGAATAAATCTCTTTTTAGCTGGATGGAAATTGAGAAATGGGGAGCATTTATCATCCTCAGTCTGATCATCATGGTGGCCGCTTTTAATATTATCAGTTCGTTGATCATGATCGTTATGGAGAAGACCCGGGAAATTGGAATTCTGAAAAGCATGGGGGCAACCTCCAATAGTGTGATGAAGATCTTTATGTATGAGGGTATCAGCATCGGTCTGATCGGGACCGTTCTGGGGTGTCTGATTGGATATACAATCGGCTTTTTACAACTTAATTATAAACTTATTTCCTTACCGGCTGATGTGTATATTATTGATTCTGTACCGATAGAACTGCACTTAATCGATTTTATTGCCATCTCCAGCGTCGCCCTCTTTTTGTGCTTTTTAGCTTCGGTTTATCCTGCTTTCAAAGCCTCACGACTCTATCCTGTGGAGGCAATCCGTTATGAGTAGCATACTGAAGACAAGCAATTTGTGTAAAACCTATGTTAGCGGCCCTCAGGAAGTAGAGGTTTTAAAAGGCATCGATCTTGAAGTTTCATCCGGTGAAATCGTGGTCATTATAGGGCCATCCGGTGTAGGGAAAAGCACCCTGCTGCATCTGATTGGCGGTCTCGATCGGCCGACCTCAGGTGAAGTGTTGATCGATGGGGATGATGTATTTTCCTTGCGAGACAGGGATTTAGCTGTATTCAGAAATAACGCCATTGGTTTTGTCTTTCAGTTTCATCATTTACTGCCTGAATTTACTGCCCTGGAAAATGTGATGATTCCGGGAATGATGCATGGACGCGATGCGAACGGTGTAAAGGAAAAGGCAACCTCGATACTGGATGAAATCGGATTGGGGCAACGGTTAGGCCACAAACCTTCAGAATTATCGGGAGGAGAACAGCAGCGTGTAGCAGTGGCCAGAGCCCTGGTCAATAATCCCCGCCTTGTATTGGCCGACGAGCCGACGGGTAATTTGGATAAACAGAATAGTGAAGCGCTCTACGAGCTGATTCTGGATTTGAATAGAAAACATGAGCAGACGTTTATCATCGTGACCCATAATGAATTAATGGCCACCCATGCTCAACGGGTCATAGAGCTTGAGGATGGAAAGATTAAAAACAATCTAACCGCAAAGAAATAATTTAATGTTTTTGATTTGAGATTTTAATTATATTTTCTTTTTAAATGGCGAACTTATGTTTCCCGATTGCATCGGGACTCTCACATTTTAGGGTATTATTTAGGATCGCGAGAGATAGATTATATAACGAACAATGATAATTCCAAATGATTCCCGAGATACAGTACATAAAGGGTATTGGGCCGAAGCGGGCTGCTGCCCTGAATAAATCCGGTATTCACACATTTTGGGATTTACTCACCTATTTCCCCCGCCGTTATCTGGATAGATCGAGAATTGTTCCCCTGAACAACCTCACAGAAAATACGGAAGCGACAGTTATCGGTAAAATTGAGGCAACCGGTATCCGACGTGCACGAAAACCGATATTTTACCTGGTCATTTCTGACGGCAAAGGACTTTTGGAAGCTGTATGGTTTAATTACGTAAATCAATATAAAACAATGTTTAAGGTGGGGGAGTGGGTGTCCCTCTCAGGAAAAGTCACCGCTTACCGCGGTATGCAAATGGTCCATCCCGATTATGATAAATTGGGGGATGGTGATTTTGAGAATCTGATAAATACGGGAAAAATCATACCGGTCTATCCCGGAAGTGAGTCATTTAAAAAAGTAGGATTAAACTCATATACGTTCAGGAAGATATTTTATCATATTCTTTCATCATATCTTGAGGAGATTCCGGAAGTACTACCCCTGGAAATTCTGGAAAAACAGAATTTATTGAGCAGACAGGAAAGCATCAAAAACATTCATTCTCCATCAACAGAGGGGGCATTACAAAACAGCCTCAAACGGTTGAAGTATGAAGAGTTCTTCTTTATCCAACTGATGTTAGCTTTGCAAAAGATCCATACACGTGATGATGAACCTGGTTATCGCTTTGAACGTCCCAGCAAAAAATTGGAAAAATTATATCAGATGCTGCCATTCGAGATGACAGCGGCTCAAAAAAGGGTGGTAAAGGAGATCCGTGCCGACCTGAAAAATCCCCATCCTATGAACAGAATTCTGCAGGGAGATGTGGGATCCGGTAAAACGCTGGTGGCAATGATGACAATGTTGATCGCGATAGACAACGGTTATCAGGCAGCGTTGATGGTCCCGACGGAAGTCCTGGCTGAACAGCACTTTCTGACGATCTCAAAATTTTTGACAGAGTTGGGGGTGACTGTAAGATTGTTAACTGGAAATACAACAAATGCAGAACGTAAATCAATATATGCCCAATTAAATTCCGATGAACCATTAATCATAGTTGGTACGCATGCACTCATACAGGAGAATGTTACATTTGCCAGTCTTGGCCTTGTCATTATTGACGAACAACACCGTTTTGGGGTAGTGCAACGTTCTACTCTGCTCGATAAAGGTATCCAAGCCCATGTGCTGATGATGACAGCGACACCTATACCAAGAACCCTTGCCCTCACCATTTATGGAAATCTCGATGTTTCAACACTTGATGAAATGCCACCCAAAAGACAAGATGTTGCCACCTTTTGGCGATATGAAGATAAGACTGATGAAATCAATAATTTTATATCACAGAGAATCGAAAAAGGAGAACAGGCATTTATTGTGTATCCTCTTGTTGAAGAATCGGAGAAAGTCGACTTAAAAGCAGCGACTGAAAGCTTTGATGTATACAGAAAGGGGAGCTTCGCACATTACAAGACTGCGCTATTACATGGTCAGATGAAATCGGAAGCGAAAGATAAGATCATGCGAGGATTTTCAGAGGGCAAAATAGATATACTTTTTGCGACGACGGTTATAGAGGTCGGGGTTGATGTAGCAAACGCAACAATCATGGTAATCGAGCATGCGGAAAGATTCGGTCTGTCGCAGTTGCACCAGCTGCGGGGACGGGTTGGGAGAGGATCAAAAAAATCTTATTGTATTTTGAAAACGCCTTACAAGATCAGCGAGACAGCTCAGAAAAGACTGCAGATTATGACTGAATCCTCGGATGGATTTCTAATTGCGGAAGAGGATCTTCGTCTCAGGGGATGGGGTGATTTTTTTGGGACCAGACAAAGCGGTCTACCTGCATTTAAACTGGCCAATCCTGTTTTCGATCAGGATATTTTGCAGATAGCGAGAAAAGACGCTTTTAAGATAATCAACGGTGACCCTCATCTGAGAAAACAAGAACACAACGCTCTGCGAGACTTTTTTATGCAAACGTATAAAGATAAGGTTAAGTATTATAATATCAGTTAGTTAGCTACTTCTATATTCAAAGATGGATTCCAGCTGGAGTTTACCCCGTTCTTGAAACGGGGCGGGAATGACACATCTTGTTTTTTCACTATAAGCTTCATAAACACCCGCCAAAATATTTGATTTTAGCAATTATTATTATGAAATTTCATGATTTACTAAAAATGGAATCTAAATGTGATAAACGGACTGTAAATTCCAGCAGAAAGTGGGATCAGGCCGGATTAACTTCATGAATAGAAAGCGAAACGAACAGATTTATGGTCAAAGTTGAAGACCAGCAGAGGACAAAAAAGAATGAACCTCTTGTCAGTATACTTGTATTAAACTACAATGGTCAGAAATTTCTTAAGGCGTGTTTTGATTCGATTTTAAAAAGCACGTATTCGAACTTTGAAATAGCCCTTGTCGATAATAATTCCACGG